>JACCDW010472693.1_pt1 | contig 15874 bp, 16 predicted proteins | sample 7449781 | NCBI WGS metagenome assembly JACCDW01 (sample SAMN15323449, study PRJNA562643) | freshwater metagenome | isolation source: river surface water | place: USA:Blue River Watershed | collected 2017-08-18
AAGGCCGGTGTGCCCGCTGGCGTGAAAGCCATGGTGGCGGGTGCCGCGCCGCCGGCCTCGATGATCGAGGGCATGGAGCAGATGGGCTTTGACCTGACCCATGTGTACGGCCTGACCGAGGTGTATGGCCCCGCCACCGTGTGCGCCAAGCACGAGGACTGGAACGCGCTGGACATCGGCGAGCGTGCCCGCCTCAATGCCCGCCAGGGCGTGCGCTACCACCTCGAGCGCGATGTGCGCGTGCTCAACCCCGAAACCATGCAGCCCGTGCCCCAGGACGGCGAGACCATGGGCGAGATCATGTTCCGCGGCAACATCGCCATGAAGGGCTACCTGAAGAACCCCAAGGCCACGCAGGAAGCGTTTGCCGGCGGCTGGTTCCACAGCGGCGACCTGGCGGTGCAGTACCCCGACGGTTACATCAAGATCAAGGACCGCAGCAAGGACATCATCATCTCGGGCGGCGAGAACATCTCGTCCATCGAGGTGGAAGACGTGCTCTACCGCCACCCTGCAGTGCTGGCCGCGGCCGTGGTGGCCAAGCCCGATGCGCGCTGGGGCGAGACGCCTTGTGCCTTTGTGGAACTTAAGGCCGGCGCACAGGTCACGCCCGAAGACATCGTGGCGCACTGCAAGCAGCACCTGGCCGGTTTCAAGGTGCCACGTGCGGTCGTGTTTGGCGAGCTGCCCAAGACGAGTACCGGCAAGATCCAGAAGTTCGAGTTGCGCAAGCAGGCGGGGTCGGCTGCGGCAATCGACGTCTGACAAAAAACAGGAGGCCCCTCGCGAGGGCCTCCTGGACCTTGGAGAGCACCGCCTGTGGTCAGGCGGTGGTTGAATTCATCAGAAGTCGTAACGCATGCCCAGGGACAGGCCCGAGGTGGTCTTGCCATTGGTGCCGGCGCTGGGGGCAGCAGTGCGGCCTTCTTTCCAGGGTGTCAGTTTGACCGCAGAGTCGTTGTCCAGGTTGGCGTAGCTGGCGTAGAAGCGCAGAGCCTTGTCGTAACGGTATTCCGCGCCCACCGTGTACATCTTCGCATCGGCGTTCGCGGCCTTGGCGTTGCGGTTCATGTACTGGCCTTTGAGCGCAACGGTCGGGGTGACCATGTATTCCAGACCCACACCGGTCACATCGGCGCCTTCGTCCTTGGTGCCTGTCTTGGAGTCAGCTGTCTGGTAGAAGCCCATCACACGCAGTTCGGGGGTAAGTTTGTAAGCGATGGCGACCCGGGTGGCGTCGCGCTTGCCAGTGGTGGCCGTGTTGGAGCCGTAGGTCTCGTAGGCCAGGGTGGCGTCGAGGTTGCCTGCTTTGTATCCCACAGACATGCTGGTGGCGTCTTCGTCCTGATCCACCCCACTGGTGGTGGTGGCGCTGGTGCCCGAGTGGAAGGAGTAAGCCAATTTGGCCTGGAAGCCGCCCATGATCGGGGTCTGGTATTCCATCATGTTGTTCAGGCGTTCGTCGAACTTCGCGTCGCCTACGCGGGTCAGGTTGCGCATGTCGCCCAGCTGGTCGCCGAACAGATTGAAAGGCTCGCGAGCGACCTTGAACGGGGTGTCAAATTTACCTACGCGCACGGTTCCGAAGCCACCCTGGAGACCTGCAAAGGTGTCACGTGAAGCCAGGCGGTTGTTGGTGTCGTCCTTGGTGTTCCCCAGGTTGATCTGGATTTCCTGCTCGATCTGCCAGATACCGGTCAGCTCGCCGATCTTCTTGCTGCCACGCAAGCCCAGGCGGGAGGCGTTGCTCGACAGGTTCATGCGCTTGTATTTGTCGCCGTCGTCGAGTTGGTCCACCGAGAAGCTGGCGCGGCCGTAAATTTCGAGCAGGCCATCGGTTTTGACTTGGGCGTGCGCTGCAGAAACGGTGGTCAGCACAACAGCCGATGCGATCAGAGACTTGGAAAATTTCATCGTTCAAACTCCATGTAAAGAACACAGGGAGTGTCTGGATGGCGAGTGACAGGCGAATGAAGCCTTGATGAAGATTTCTTGACTCTCCGTACGTGCTCGCCTGAATCTTTTTCAGAGCGATCCAGGCATGAAAAAGGCTCCTTGCGGAGCCTCTCGGGTGGGAGCTGAGGCAGCGAGGCCTCACCTCGTTTTCATCCCTGCTTTTTCTTCTTGCCCTTTTTGGACTTCTTGCTGTTCTTGTGGGCCTTGCTCTTTTTGGCAGGGGTCTCGGCTTTGGCGGCCGGTGCAGGTGCTGCGGCGGGTGCAGCCACCGCGGCGGGTGCCACGGCCGGTGCCGCAGGGGATGCGGGCACAGCGCTTTGTGCAAAAGCGGTGCAGGTGACGGCAGTCGTCAGGAGGGTGGTCAGAATCTTGTACATGGCGGCCTTGAGTCTGGGGTCCATGGGGAGCGGGAATGCATGGCCATTATGGCGACATTTCCGACCTGTTGTTGTCAGCTATGACCCGTTTTACTCGATGTCGAAAGCGTGGGTGCCAAAGCGTCCGGCACGCTGGTCCGCAAAGTAGCGCAGCAGGGTTTCACGCACGGTCCGGAAGGCCAGCTCTTCCCAGGGGATCTCGTCTTCACGGAAAAGGCGCGCTTCCAGCGTTTCGTGTCCGGGGTCAAACACCTCGCTGGTCAGCTTGGCGCGGTAGTAGAGGTGTACCTGTCCGACGCGTGGCACGCTCATCACGGTAAATAGATCTTCCATCTCGAACAGGGCACCGGCTTCTTCGCGTGTTTCGCGAGCGGCGCCTTGTGCGGTGGATTCGCCCAGCTCCATGAAGCCTGCGGGCAGCGTCCACTTGCCCCAACGCGGCTCGATGTTGCGCTTGCACAGCAGCACGCGGTCGCCCAGCCAAGGCACGGTGCCCACCACGTTGAGCGGGTTTTCGTAATGGATGGTGTCGCAAGCGGTGCAAATGGCACGCTCGCGCGTGTCGCCGTCATCGGGCAGACGGTAGCGCACGGAGGTGCCGCATTCACGGCAGTGCTTGATGGGCAGGCGTTGCATGCCGCACAGTGTAATGCGGGCATGAAAAAGGGCTCCCTGAGGAGCCCATGGGCTGTGAAAGCGCTGGCTTATTTCTTGGCCGGTGCTTTCTTGGCAGCAGCGGCCTGCTGGGCCGTGGTGTGCTTTTCGATCAGCTCGCGTGCACTCGAAATCAGTTTGGTGCCGTCGTGGCCGCGCTTGTTCATGTCCTGTACCCACTCGACTTCCAGGGCGCGCGATTTGCGGCGGAAGTTCTGGGCCTCTTCGGCGCCGACGGTGAAAATGTTGTTCTTGCGCTCGACAGCCGCCGCACGGCCCGGAATATCGTTTTCCTGCTGGACTTTGCCAAGCCACGCCGAGGTTTCAATGCCGCTGTTGTTGTCGATCACCTTCTTGAGGTCTGGTGGCAGGCTGTTGTACTTGGCCTTGTTCATCGCCATCACAAAGGTGGTGGTGTAAAGGGCACCGCCGGCCGGATCGAATTCGGCGTGGTACTTGGCCAGTTCGTACACCTTGGTGGGTTGCACCACTTCCCAGGGGATCACGCCGCCGTTGACCGTGCCTTTGGACAGCGCATCGGTGATGGCCGGCAGGGGCATGCCCACCGGGGTGGCGCCCAGGGCGCCCAGCAGCTTGGTGACCTGGCGGGTCGGGGCACGCAGTTTCAGACCCTTGAGGTCGTCGACGGTCTTGACGGGCTTGTCCACGGTGTGGATCACACCAGGGCCATGGACGTGCAAGGCGATCACTTGCACGTCCTTGAATTCGTCAGGCGCCTGCGTCTGCACGTATTCCCAGTAGGCGCGGGAGGTGGCTTCTGCGTTGGTCATCATGAAGGGCAGCTCAAACACTTCGACCCGCGGGAAGCGGCCAGCGGTGTTGCTGGGCAGGGTCCAGATCACGTCGACGACACCGTCCTTGACCTGGTCGTACAGCTGCACTGGCGTGCCGCCCAGTTGCATGGCAGGATAGGCTTCGAACTTGATGCGACCGCCCGACTCTTTTTCGACCTTGGCCATCCAGGGCTTGTGCATGTTCAGCCACACGCCAGACTGCGGCGCCATGAAGGTGTGGAACTTGAGCGTGACTGTCTGTTGGGCGAAGCTGGTCACGGCCGCAGTGGCCAGGGCGGCAGCGATGCCGGTCTTGATGAGGGTGCGACGGATCATGTCGGGTTCTCCAATAAAAAACTGTCAAAAATCATAAGCTGGAATGACCGCGTTGTCCCTAGGGAGATGCCCCATGCCTTGGGCGGTCAGCCGACGTATTGCACCAGCCACAGCGAGATGGACGGGAACAGCAGGAGCAAGATGGTGCGCAGGGTGTCGCTGACGAGGAAGGGCATGACGCCGCGGTAGCTCTCGGCGATCGGCACGTCCTTGGCCAGGCTGTTGACCACGTAGACGTTAAGCCCCACGGGCGGCGCGAGCAGGCCAAAGCCCACCGTCATCAGCACCATGATGCCAAACCAGATGGCCACCGATTCCTTGGACATGCCGAAGTCCAGACCCATGATCATCGGGAAGAAGATCGGAATTGTGAGCAGGATCATCGACAGCTCGTCCATGACGGCGCCGAGTACGACGTAGAACAGCAGGACAGCGGTGACCACCAGGATGGGCGACAGGCCCCAGCCACCGACGACTTCTGCAAGCTGGGCCGGCACCTGGGTCAGGGCCAGCGAAGCGTTCATCACGTCTGCGCCGATGAAGATCAGGAAGATCATCGCCGAACTGGCCGCCGTGTCATAAAAGCAGTGCTTGAACTTGGCCCAGTTGATTTCCCGTTTGAGCAGTGCGGCCACAAAGGTGGCAGCCGCACCCACTGCGGCGCCTTCGGTGGGCGTGAAGAGTCCGCCATAGATGCCGCCAAAGACGATGGCAAACACGATGGCGATCGGCAGGATACCCATCAGGGCCTGCTTGTCCAGCGGCTCGCGCGCTTCGACTTCTGGTGCCTGTCCAGGCACCAGACGCACATAAATGCCGATGGCGATCATGTAGCCGAACATGGCGATGATGCCGGGCACCATGGCGGCGGCAAACAGCTTGGCGATGTTCTGCTCGGCCAGGATGGCGTAGATGACCAGGGGCACCGAGGGCGGGATCAGGATGCCGAGGGTGCCGCCGGCGGCCAGCGTGCCGGTGGACAGGCGGCCGGAGTAGCCGTGGCGCTTCATTTCGGGCAGGGCCACGCCGGTGATGGTCGCGGCCGTCGCCACCGAGGAGCCGCAGATGGAGCCGAAGGCAGCGCTGGCCAGCACGGCGGCCATGGCCAGACCGCCCTTGAAGCGGCCCATGATGCCGGCTGCAAACTGGAACAGCGCCTTGCTGATGCCGCCTTGGGTCGCGAAGTTGCCCATCAGGATGAACAGCGGGATGACCGAGAGGTCATAGCTGGCAAAGCGTGCAAACGCTTGCGTGTTGATGAAGCTCGCATAAGCCCCCCAGCCGCTTTGCATCAGGTAGCCCACGGTGCCTGCCCCAAACATGGCCACGGCAATCGGCACACGAACCGCCATCAGGACCAGCATGATCCCGAAAATCGTCATGGCAAGGGACAGCGCGCTCATGCCGGGGCTCCTTCGCTGTCAGCGCCAAAGGTCTGCGCCAGCGCGATCAGGCTGCACAGGATGAAGGGCGGCACCATGGCCGCGTAGACGATCCACTCGGGAAAGCCGAGCATCATCGTGCCCGAGAAGGTGTCGTGCGCGTTGATGCCACCCAGCACGGTGCGCCAGGCCATCAGCGCAAACACGGCGCTCACGCACAGTGCGCCGATACGGTCCAGAAATTCGTTGGTGGCTTCGCTGGCCTTGGCGGTGAAAAAGTCCACGATGATGTGGCCGCGTTTGAGTTGGCACAGCGGCATGAACAGGGCAATCGCGGCCCCTGTGGCCACACCCGTCAGTTCAAAGTCGCCGTTGATGGTCCAGCCTGTGGTGTTGCGACCGATCAGGCTGACGCAGGTCATGAGGGTAATGCCGGTCAACAGCAGACCCGCCAGAACGGCGCAAAGGTGCGCCAGCATGGAGAGGATTCTCATCAGGATTCCATAAATTCGTTCAGCTGCAGGGCCCGTGAGCGCAGCATGGGGCTGCGTTCATGGGTCCATGGCCGGAGGGGCGCAGGGGAGGGTTAAACGATGTTGACTTTGAGCTGGCCCAAGCCTGCAACCTCGCCAACGAGCAGGTCGCCTTTGACCACGGCGGCCACGCCTTCGGGGGTGCCGGTGTAAATCAGATCGCCGGGCTGCAGCTCCCAGGCGCTGGACAAATGCTCAATGGTTTCGGCCACATTCCAGATCAGCTTCGCCACGTTGCTTCGCTGGCGGTCGCTGCCGTTGACCTGCAGGCTGATCTCGGCGTTGTTCACATCGCCGGCCTGAGCCAGTGGGGTGATGGGACCGATGGGGGCCGAGTGGTCGAAGGCCTTGCCGATGCACCAGGGGCGTCCCAGCTTTTTCATTTCGTTTTGCAGGTCGCGGCGGGTCATGTCCAGACCCACGGCATAGCCGTAAATGTGCTGCAGCGCATCGGCAGCTTTGATGTTTTTGCCGCCCTTGCCAATGGCGACCACCAGCTCGATCTCGTGGTGCAGGTTGCCGGTCAGGCTGGGGTAGGGCATGGTGCCGGTCTGGCCGGCAGGCACCACCACCAGGCTGTCGGCCGGCTTGAGGAAGAAGAAGGGCGGCTCACGACCGGTAAAGCCCATTTCCTTGGCGTGCTCTTCGTAATTGCGGCCCACGCAATAGATGCGGTGGACCGGGAAGGCGCTGGTTTCGCCATGGACAGGCACGGCGATGGTGGCAGGTGGTGTGAACAGGTAAGTCATCTTGAAGCTCCTGGTGCGAGGGCCACCAGCATAAGGGCGCAGTCACTGGATCGGGCGTTTGGTAAGTATACTTACGAAGAGATTTTCCTCTGACCGCACTGAACTAGGGTTTACCCTTTGCCTCAAAAGCACATGCCCTCCAGCTTTGACTTTGCCCGTGCGCCTGGACACCTGATCCGGCGCGCCCAGCAGATCGCGGTCGCCGAATTCGCCCGGGAGACCGCAGACCACGACGTCACACCGGTGCAATTCGCTTTGATGAACGCCTTGATGGACACCCCCGGACTGGACCAGATCACCCTGGCCAACCGCGTGGCGTTTGACGCGGCCACGTCGGGCTCGGTGATTGGCCGACTCGAAGCCAAAGGCTGGGTGCGCCGCGAGGCCGATACACAGGACCGGCGGCGCAAGCTGCTCTATGTGACGCCCGAGGGCGCAGGAGCGCTGGCACGCATGAACGCCGCTGTCGAACGTGCCCAGCAAAACATCCTGGCGCCTCTCGCCCAACGGGATCAGGACACCTTCATGCGGCTTCTGGCGCAGCTGGTGGCCGGACACGAGCAGTCCGGCGCCAGCGACTGACGAGGCTCAGGCCGACTTGAAGGCCAGCTCGAAATGCTCCACCACCGGCGGAGCAGCAAAGAACGGCCCGACGATGGCCCGCCATTCGGTGAACAGCGGCGACTCGCGGAAACCCACCGTGTGGTCTTCGAGCGTGTCCCAGAAAATCTGCAGCACATAACGCTCGGGGCTTTCGATGCCCCGGTTGACCTTGGCGCCCTGGTAACCCTTGGCACGAACGGCTACGGTGGACAGGCCACGCGCGATGGCTTCTTCGAAGGCGGCCTGCTGGCCGGGCTGGATGCGGATGTCGGCAAGTTCGAGGATCATGGCTTCAGTCTAGCAGCCCCTGCCCGAGGCACTGCGTCACACAGGTTTCATGCAAGCGACTTGGGTCTGTCATACGCCGTGGGCACATTGCTTCTCATCCCTGATACGAAGCGAGACGAAAAGCCATGAAAGACCTCCCCAATCCCACTTTCGCACTGTCCCCGATTCACCTGCCCAGGGGGTCACTTCATCCGGCTTCAACGCCCCAAGTGGCTGCGCCTGTGGCCTTGGGCGGGATCGAAGTCCAGTGGGCTCGGCACCTCGATGAGGTTCGGGAAGCACAGCGCCTGAGGTTCAACGTCTTCGCGGGCGAAATGGGTGCCCGTCTGGACACCCCGCTGACCGGTCACGACATTGACCTGTTTGACGACTATTGCGAGCACCTGCTGGTGCGTGACGGGGCGTCCGGGCAGGTGGTGGGCACTTACCGTGTCCTCACACCGGCCCAGGCCAAGCGCGTGGGCAGCACGTACAGCGACACCGAATTCGATTTGACACGGCTGCGCAGTGTTCGTGCCAAGATGGTGGAATTGGGCCGCAGCTGCGTACACCCTGAGCACCGCCATGGCGGCGTGATCATGGCTCTGTGGGGTGCCTTGGCCGAGTTCATGGTGCGCAATCAGCTCGACACCATGATCGGCTGCGCCAGCATTCCGATGCTGCACAACGGGGTGGTCAGCGGCGATGTGGCGGCCAGCATTTGGCACCAGCTGCGCCAGACCCATCTGGCGCCGATCGAACACCAGGTGTTCCCGCGTCTACCCTTGCCTGTCGATGAACTGGACCAGCAACTGCGCGTGGAGCCTCCGGCGCTGATCAAGGGCTATTTGCGCCTGGGCGCCAAAATCCTCGGGGCGCCCGCATGGGACCCGGACTTCAACACGGCCGATCTGCCGATGATGATGCGCATTGCGGACATGCCGCCCCGCTACCGCAAGCATTTTCTCGGGGACCGCTGAAATGCAGGTGGGCGGACCTTTGACACGGGCGAGTCTGCTGAACCACCGGTTGGGCTATCCAGCGCAGCAGGATGCGGATGTGGCGCAGGCCGGCGAAGAGGCTCAGGAAGCGCCACGCTACCGAGCCATCTTCATCTCCGACCTGCACATCGGCACGCCTGGTTTCCAGGCCGATGCCTTGCTGGACTTTCTCAAGCACCACCCCAGCCAGATGCTTTATCTGGTGGGCGACATCGTGGACGGCTGGCAATTGCGCCGACGCTGGTTCTGGCCGCAAAGCCACAACGATGTGGTGCAAAAACTGCTTCGCCGGGCACGCAAGGGCTGCCGTGTGATCTATGTGCCGGGCAACCACGACGAATTTGCCCGTGCCTTTGTCGGACACGCTTTTGGTGGTGTCGAGGTGCAGGAAGAGGCCGTGCATGTGACGGCCAAAGGCCAGAGGCTCTGGGTGGTGCATGGCGATCTGTTCGATGGCGTCATACAGTGCGCCAAATGGCTGGCCTATGTGGGTGACTGGTTGTATGAACTTACCCTCAAGCTCAACCGCCACCTCAACCGCCTGCGCGCTCGCATGGGGCTCGAATACTGGTCCCTGTCGGCCTACCTCAAACACAAGGTCAAAAAGGCCGTCAATTTCATTTCGGACTTTGAAACCGCGGTCGCCCATGAAGCGCGGCGGCGCGGCTTTGATGGTGTGGTCTGCGGCCACATCCACCATGCCGAGATTCGCAGCGTGGATGGCGTGCTCTACTGCAATGACGGTGACTGGGTCGAGAGCCGAACCGCATTGGTCGAGCACATGGACGGGCGACTGGAAATCGTGAGCTGGGCGGGTGAAACCCTCAGGCAGCTGCAGACCCAGCAGCTGGAGGCGGTGGCATGAAGCTGGCGCTGGTCACCGACGCCTGGCATCCGCAAGTCAACGGTGTGGTGACGACACTGGTCGAGCTGGTGGACGGCTTGCAGCGCCTGGAGGTCGAGGTCCTGGTGCTGCATCCCGGCCTGTTCAGGCACCGGCCCTGTCCAGGTTATGCCGGCATTGACCTGGCGGTCCGGCCGCACAAGGCCTTGCGGCGCATGCTGAACGAATTCGCTCCTGATGCGGTGCACCTGGCCACCGAAGGCCCGCTGGGGTGGGCCGGGCGCAAGGTCTGTCGGCAAAACGGCTGGGCTTTCACCACGGCGTTTCACACCAAGTTTCCCGAAATCCTGCACTCGGCCTTGCGCATTCCCCTGTCCTGGGGCTATGCCTTGTTTCGGCACTTTCACCGCCCCTCCAGCGGCGTGATGGTGCCCACGCAGGGGGTGCTGCAAATGCTGCAGCAGCGTGGCTTTGGGCAACTCAAAGCCTGGACGCACGGTGTCGACACCGACCTGTTCGCCTACCAGCCCGAGACCCCAACGCCGGCAGAATGGGCCCATCTGCCAAGGCCCTGGTGGCTGTTTGTGGGTCGCATCTCTTACGAGAAAAACATCGAAGCCTTTCTGGCGCTCGACCTGCCGGGCACCAAGATCGTCTGTGGAGTAGGACCGCTGGAGGCATCCTTGCGCAGCCGTTACCCACAGGTGTTCTGGATGGGCGTGCTGCCCCGCAACGAGCTGGCGCATGTGTATGGCGCCTGCGATGTCTTTGTCTTCCCGTCGCGCAGCGAAACCTTTGGCCTGGTCATGCTCGAAGCCATGGCCACAGGCACGCCGGTGGCCGCTTATCCGGTGGACGGTCCGCTGCAGGTGCTGGGGCAGGATGCAGGCCTGGTGCTGGGCGGTGTGCTGCACCACGACTTGCGGGAGGCCGCATGCCAGGCGCTGCAGCTGCCCCGTGCAAAGGCCCGGGATCGGGCCATGGCGTTTGGCTGGCAGGAAACGGTGCGCATGTTCATGGCCAATCTGGTTCCGGTGCGCGGGCATGAACAGTTGGATATGTCACATCTTTGTCACAGTGAAACAGCAGAATCTGTCATCGAAATGACTTCTTGACGGACGTGCCCATGGTGGCCCAAGCCCTTCTTCCGAGCGATCTGCCTGCGGGCAAACCGGCCTTGCTGGACCGTGACCTCAGCATCCTGGCGTTCAACGAGCGTGTGCTGGACTGGGCTCGTCGCAAGGACGTGCCTTTGCTGGAGCGCTTGCGTTACCTGTGCATCGTGTCGTCGAACCTTGACGAATTTTTCGAAGTGCGGATGGCACCCCACATCGAAGCTGCGCTGGCAGTCCACAAACAGCCGCACCCAACTGGCCAATTGCTGCGGATCGTGGAGCGTGCCCGCGCCATCGTCGACGAGCAATACCGGCTCTACAACCAGGCGCTCCTGCCGGCGTTCAAAAAAGAGGGCATCCGCATCCTTTCGCATGGTGAGCGCAACGCCCAGCAACGCAGCTGGGTGCAGGCGTACTTCAACCGCGAGGTCAAGCCTTTGCTGCTGCCGGTGGGCATCGACCCGGCGCACCCCTTGCCCCAGGTGGCCAACAAGTCGCTCAATTTCATTGTGCATCTGCATGGCAAGGACGCCTTTGGGCGGCACAACGAAATCGCCATCCTCAAGGTGCCCCGTGTGCTGCCGCGGCTGATCCAGCTGCCCAGCCGTCTGGCTGGAGAGGGCAAGGCGTTTGTATTGCTCTCCAGTGTGATCCGGGCCCATCTGTCCGAACTGTTTCCGGGCCGTGAGGTCGACCAGTTCTCGCAGTTCCGTGTGACCCGACATTCCGACATGGCGGTGGACGAAGACGATCTGGTGAACCTGCGCATGGCCCTGCGTCAGGAATTGCAGCACCGCAATTACGGTCAGGCGGTGCGGCTGGAGGTTTCATCGAATTGTTCGCAGCAACTGTCGGACTTCTTGCTGGCCCAGCTGCAGCTGCCGCCTCAGGCCCTGTTTCGGGTCAATGGGCCGGTGAACCTGGTGCGGCTCACCCAGTTCATTGACCTCGCCGCCAGCCGTGATCTGGTGTTCGCGCAGTACAAGGGCTCACAGCCGCAACAGCTGCAAGGCGTGACGTCCATCCTGGCCCACCTTCGCAAGGAAGACGTGCTCATACATCAGCCTTTCGAGAGCTTTGACGGTGTTCTGTCCTTCCTGCGCGAGGCGGTTCAGGACCCCGATGTGCTTGCGATCAAGCAGACGATCTATCGCACCGGCAGCGACCCGGTCATGCTGGACCTGCTGCGTGAAGCTGTGCGGCGCGGCAAGGAAGTGACCGCCGTGGTGGAGCTCAAGGCCCGATTTGACGAAGAGGCCAACATCAACTGGGCCGAACAGCTCGAAGCCGTGGGCGTGCAGGTGGTGTACGGTGTGGTGGGCCTCAAGACCCATGCCAAGATGCTGCTGGTCACGCGCCGCGAAGGCAAACGACTGCGCCGCTACGGCCATTTGTCTACCGGCAACTACAACCCGCGCACAGCGCGCTTGTACACCGACCTGAGCTTTCTCACGGCCGACGCCCGCATCACGGCCGACATGGACGAGCTGTTCCTGCACCTGGCCAGCCAGAACCCGCTGCGCCGCATGCAAAAACTGCTGGTGGCCCCGTTTCATCTGCACGCGCGCATGTTGCGCTGGATCGCAGATGCCGCCGCTGCGGCCCGTCAGGGCAAAGACGCGCGCATCATCCTCAAGATGAATGCCCTCACCGACCAGCCGCTGATTGAAGCGCTCATGGAAGCGGGTCAGGCGGGGGTCGAGATCGACCTCGTCGTGCGCGGCGCCTGCATGCTGCCCGCAGGCGTTCCCGGCCAAACCGGTCGCATCCGGGTGCGCTCGGTGATCGGGCGCTTTCTGGAGCACTCGCGGGTCTTCTATTTCAGAGCCGGTGAGCAGGAGGCGCTGTACCTCTCGAGTGCCGACTGGATGAATCGCAACATGATGCGCCGCGTCGAGGTGGCCTGGCCGGTGGAGCAGCCGGCGCTGCGTCAGCGCATCATCGACGAATGCCTGACGGCCTACCTGATGGACCAACGCGATGCCTGGGACATGCACCCCGATGGCCGTTATGTGCCTGTGGTCCGCTCAAGCCGAAAACCCGGCGCACAGCAGGCCCTGGCAAGCCGGTACATGAAGCGCGGAGACTGAAATGGACCTCATCCTCTGGCGCCATGCCGAAGCCCATGACCCCGATGAAGGCGAGCACGACCTCAACCGGCGGCTCACGCCCCGTGGCGAGAAACATGCAGTGCGCATGGCCCAGTGGCTGGAGCAGCAGTTGCCGGAGGGGGTTCGCATCCTGTGCAGTCCGGCCGTGCGTGCCGAGCAGACCGTCAAGGCGCTGCAGCGCAAATACAAGATCCGCGATGCACTGGCGCCGGGGGGCACCGTGCAGGATGTGCTGGAGACGGCCGGTTGGCCCTTGGCCAAATATCCTGTGCTGGTGGTTGGCCACCAGCCCACGCTGGGCGCGGTGGTGTCACATCTGTTTGGCATGGGCCCTGAGCCCATGGCCATTCGCAAAGGCGCCGTGTGGTGGTTGCGCAGCCGCCACCGGGAGGGTCAGGATCAGACGGTGATCCTGACCGTGATGACCCCCGACAAGCTCTGATCAGTCTTTACCAGGTCGTCCTGTCTTGAGGGTGGGTACATTGCCCAGTGCCTTGCGAAATGCCGCATCGGTGGTGGTGGACAGCAGGGCCAGGCCAGCACGCAGCAGTTCGCTCTTCTTGACTTCCAGACCCAGTTCCATCGCGCGCTTTTTCATGGCGGCGATCTGGGCGTACTCGGCTTTGGGAATGGTGAAGCTGTCGCGCACCACCTTGACCTTCTCGGGCTTGTCCTTTTTCTTGTCGGTCTTGGTGGGGCTGACCGTGACAGGCTTGGTTGTCGCAGGTTGAGCGGGTGTTTTCTTGGCTGCACGGCTGACCTTGACAGGTGCCGGTGTGGTCTTCCTGGCAGTTGCAGGGGCGACTTTTTTACGGGGAGTGGAGGTTGTGGCCATGGGATTTCCTTTTAACGGTATATACAGTTTATACCGTTACAGCCTGCCGTCAAGCCAGGCGGAAATGGATGCGCCAGGGTGATTTTTGCCAGGCCACACATTCCTCGCGCAGCAGGTGCGCAGACTGTGGGTATTGGCTTTCCCAGTCCGGCGGAAGGACCAGGCGGTAAGTTGGCAACTGTGGTTCTTTTTGCAGGCGCATGCCTTGCAATTCTGGTGTGCGCCGTGCATGGCAAAGGATCACGGCCAGCCTCAGGGCGAGCAGCTGCTGCACGAATACCGGATCGTCGATCGGGTTTTCGAGCTTGCGCAGCTTGCCCCGGTGACCCAACACCAACAGGCCCAGGCGGTGCAACTCGTCCACTGTGAAGCCCTGCAGATCGGTGTTTTCGAGGATGTAGGCGCCGTGCTTGTGGTAGTCACTGTGCGAGATCTGCATGCCTATCTCGTGCACTCTTGCTGCCCACTGCAGTTTGCGCAGGCTGCGCTCTTTTTCATCTTCTGTCAGCGGCCCGGTCATGGCTTGTTCGTAGAGCTGCATGGCTGTGCGTGCCACACGCTCACCCTGGGCCGCATCGGCGCCAAAATGGCGCGCCAGCCAGTCGATCATGCGGGTGCGCACATCGGTTTGCGGGTTTTCGCGGTCGATCAGATCGAACAGGGCGCCATGGCGCAACGCCCCCTGTGCCGGCCGCATGTCCTCGATCTGCAGCAGGTCGAACACGGCCCGCAGCACCGCCAGGCCACCACCAAGCACCGGCCGGCGATCGTCCTTGATGCCTTCGAGCCGAAGATTGTCCGGCCGCTGTGCCTTGATGAGCTTTTCGACCAGCCAGTCCAGTGCCTCGCGCGTGATGGTGCCGTCGGGCCAGCCGTTGGCCAGCAGGGCATCGGCCACTGCACCGATCGTGCCGGACGAACCATAGGCCTGGTCCCAGCTGGAGCGGGGGTAGTGGTTCAGGGCTTCGTCCAGAACGGCTTTGGCGGCAATTTCTGCGGTCTTGAACGCCGAGGCGGTCCATTGCCCGTCTGGGAAATATTTCATCGACCAGGCCACGCTGCCCACGCGATACGACTCCAGTGTGCCTGCGGCATGACCTTGCCCAAGAATCAGTTCGGTGGAGCGGCCGCCAATGTCCACCACCAGCCGACGCTCTTCGCTGTCGGGCAGCAGGTGCGAAACACCCAGGTAAATCAGGCGGGCTTCTTCGCGGCCGGCGATCACTTCGATTGGAAAGCCCAGAATCTTGCGGGCCTGCGTGAGGAACACGTCGCGGTTGCGGGCTTCGCGCAGGGTTTGGGTGGCCACGGCACGCACATGCGCCGGGCGAAACCCTGCTATGCGCTCGCCAAAGCGGGCCAGACAGGCCCAACCGCGCTCCATCGCGTCTTCGGTCAGGTTGCGTTCGGTGTCCAGGCCGTTGCCCTGGCGCACGGTTTCCTTGAGGTATTCCACACGCCGCAGATAGCCGTTTTCGAGGCGGCCGATTTCAAGCCGAAAGCTGTTGGAGCCGAGATCAACGGCGGCGAAGAGGTTTTTGGTCTGCATGGCGTGGGCGGGATACTGCGCCATGCATTATGTGACTTCAATATGACGGAGAGGTGACGTTCACTTGTCAGTATTTCTCGGGCACAAACATGTCCGGCGGCACCGGGTGGCGGATGTAGTCCGGGTTACGCACACGGGCGGGTAACGCCACCTCCGGGTGCGGCACGTCGTGGTAGGGCACCTGCGACAGCAAATGGTCAATGCAGTTGAGCCGTGCGCGCTTCTTGTCGACCGCCTGTACGATCCACCAGGGGGCTTCAGGAATGTGGGTGCGCTCGAGCATGGTTTCCTTGGCCCGGGTGTAGTCTTCCCAGCGGCGGCGGCTTTCCAGGTCCATGGGGCTGAGCTTCCACTGCTTGAGCGGGTCCTGGATGCGTCCGACAAAGCGGGCGTGCTGCTCGTCGTCGGTGATGGAGAACCAGTACTTGACCAGCTGGATGCCGCTGCGTACCAGCATCTTTTCAAATTCGGGCACTGAACGGAAAAACTCTTCGTATTCGTCGTCCGAACAAAATCCCATGACTTTTTCGACGCCGGCCCGGTTGTACCAGCTGCGGTCAAACAGCACGATTTCGCCCGCGGCTGGCAGGTGCGAGACGTAGCGCTGGAAGTACCACTGGGTTTTTTCGCGGTCGTTGGGCGCGGGCAGAGCAGCCACGCGGCACACGCGCGGGTTCAGCCGCTGGGTGATGCGCTTGATGACGCCCCCTTTGCCGGCGGCATCTCGGCCTTCGAACAGGATCACCATCCGATGGCGGCTGTGCACCA
>JACCDW011875644.1_pt1 | contig 15874 bp, 21 predicted proteins | sample 7449781 | NCBI WGS metagenome assembly JACCDW01 (sample SAMN15323449, study PRJNA562643) | freshwater metagenome | isolation source: river surface water | place: USA:Blue River Watershed | collected 2017-08-18
GTCAAGATGGCGCATTACCGTTTGATATTCCTCGCGAGGGCATCTACGTGCTTGTCCCTTGGGAGGAAATGAAAGATCGTCGTAACTTTGGCTGGTTCTTGCGTATGAATGAAGATCAAATCTTGGATAGCGATTTAGCCATTTCTGAAATCTTTCGTAATGTTGTATAAAGTTTAATGATTTTGTTTTCTTGTTCTCTTGCGAGCAGCTTTTTGATCTTCACAAGAGAATCTTCCGATAATAGTTTTTTTCATTTTTCTATGTAGAATGCCTCTATTCGACATATTTAAAAAACCAGCACCAGCACCAGTACCAAGACTAGATCCAGTACCGCGTGCGGACGAATCTACCTCGCTATCGCCTAAATATAGGTCTATGTATCATTATGGTAATGTACCCTTGGATTGGACAGAAAGAGAACAAGAGTATATGAATGCGTATTTGAGAAATCCAGAAGAATTTAAAAATATAGCATTAGATTTAAAATATAATAGGGGTTATATTGAAGCAGTTGAAAATGGTTATAGAAGTAATTTTATTCCAGAAAGAACATTAGCCAAAAGTGTCGCTAGATATATAACTAGATATTCGAAAGAAAAGAAACAAGCATTGAGGAATTTAAGAAAAAAAGAGGAATATATAAAAAGAATAATTAAAGAAAAAAAATGGAATGAGTATCGGTTTAAAGATCCTATTTATGCACGTTTTGCTGCGCTCTATGGATATGATAGTCTAGAAGAAGCTGAAGATGATATTGAAAGACAAATGATAAGTTATGAGAAGCTACGAAAACAAAAAAGAGAGTTACCACCCCTTCGTATCGAGGAATTTGTAGTATCTCCTTATTACAAAAGCCCTGACGCAAAACTAACGGAACTGGTAAAAAGACATGGTTTACCCAATAATATTTTTTCACGGGTAGCTGTAAAACATGGATATGAAGATAGAAATGATGCTGTGCAGAATCTACAATCACAATATAAATTGTGGCGATCAAATAAGGGCTCTAATCGTGAGACAAGAAAAGAGAATATTCCCATCGAAGAGTTTGCAAGAATGAATGCCTTCCATCCGAATATATACACAAGGCGTTCCAAAGCAGCCAGTGATCCAGGAACTCCTAAAACACCAAATAATACGCGTAAAAACAAACCTCTGACCAACGATAACTTACGAAGGGCATCAAAACTAACAATCACACCTGGCACGTATTACTTAGATAGTGTAAGGTCTGCTCATAAAGATGGTACTATTTTTTTTAAAACAGGAAATTCAATAAAGAATAAAGAAATTGCCAACAAAATATTTGAATTGACGAACAGTACACCTGACCTCTATACTACCAATTCTTCAGGGACAAGAAAGTTTAAAGATGATAATAAAACCCAACCTCAGAAATCAATAGTAATGGACTGGAGAAGTTTATTACCACCCAACAATGATCCAAGCCAACCTCGTTCACGAGCCAGCACTCAAACAAGTGATCCAGAAACCCCTAAAACAACAATCAATACACCTAAGAATAATAAAAGCCCTGTAAATATTAATACACGTAAAAACAAAGCTCCGTCCAATGATGATCTGCGAAGAGAATCAAAACTACCTATTCTTCCTGGAGGTCCTCTATTATCTGAAGTTGATTCGGTAACTCCTGATGGATGGGTGAATATTAAACGTAAACCCACTATATTTAATAAAGAACTCGCTAAAAAAATATTAAGTTTGACAAATAGCACTCCCCATCTCTGGACAATGGATAGTTATGGTAAAAGAACATTCATCGACTACTCGTATTATATGTATACGTAACTTAGCGATTTCGGAGATTTTTGTAGATATGATTCCTTTCTTTGATAGGACACGGAGGAAGAAGTTCCCATTTTTGATAATAAGATTCGGGATTCTTTACAAACAATGTGTAAATGGTTTGCAAATCATCATCACTATAGACTCCCACCATTGGTTATTGTTTATCTTCGGAGATATTTAACTTTTCGTGTCTTGCGAACCCCAGCTTGATGTTCACAAGAGACTCGTCCAATGATTGCACATCCTATTCTTGCCCCACTGTGTCCAGTTGTTTTGCTATCGTCATGGGATCCTTGCCCTAAATCATCCGGATCAGCATGAACAATGACAGAACGACCATAGAGTTCCTGTACAGATAGATTTTTTAAGAAATAAGTTTTTGTATACTGTGGTCCGCGTATGTTCCCCAGATCACCTGTATGACGTGGGCTTTTTGTATCGGGAGAACCTCCATGGTCACTGCCCGTTAGATCAAAATGTTCACATGCTCCTTTACAACCTTCTCCGCGTAGATCTCCTGCTTTGTGAATGTGAAACCCGTGTTCCCCCGAAGGAAGTTTTTGAAAGTGCGCATGCACTTCTACACCTCCACGTTTGGAAGTAAAAAGAACTTCACCTTGAATATTGGGTTGCTGAAACACCGCCACTGCCATTTCTTAGTTCCTGTATTTTATTTTAGTTCATCGTCAGAATCTGATGAAGCAGGAGACGCCAATACTTTCTGAACACGTGCCATTTCTGTTTGGAGAGTTTCGTAATCTTTTTTTGCATCATCCCATGCACCCACAGGATATTTAATCTCCATATCACGACCATTGTGGCAATCAATGTAAATAAGAGGACGACGTAGAAAGACAGTTGGCATAATACGTGCCCTTGCAATAGAAGGCACGTGTACCGAATAGCGATTGAGAATCATATTGATGGAAGACATAGTTGTGATTACATGGGATTCAAGGCTCCTGGAAACTCAATTTTAACTGCTATAAAATTGAAATTATGTTTGATTTTTTATTTCAAGTACAAAAATGAATCCTTCAAAAAGCGTTATTACTCTTACCTTCGGAGACAGTGCGGAAAATCACGTCGGTATGGAAAAAATAGGGACTATGGTGGAAGCAGGAGAAGGCTTCCAAGTCTCTGAGTTACAAATTCTTTATGAATCTCTTAAAGAAAAAGGTCTTCTTTGTGAGATGCATACTCTGAATACAGTGCCAGATCAAAGTCCTGCTGCTGTCTTGGTTCTGCGCGATGGTGTAAATACTCTCTTACGACCGTTTGGATATGATAAAGAGAGTCTCTTCAAAGAACAAGCCAATCTGGATGTAGATAAAAAAGCCTATATGTATGGCCGCGTGGTGAATAAGCATGCGCGTTGGAATCTATGCTTTGATGAAGTTGCCCAAGAGCCAGAGTATGAGCACGGAAAAGGACGGATTGTCTCCTTTAAAGATATTCCTGTAACGTCTGCTCTCAAACAAGCCTTTCCAGATATGTTTGGAAAAAAAGCTTTGGGAGTGAAATGTGAAGCAAATTACTATTATGATATTCAGAAGTGCGGGATTGGTTTCCATGGTGACTCTGAGCGTCGTAAAGTTATTGGTGTTCGTCTCGGTGCTTCTATGGACCTTCATTTCCAATGGTATCGTCAGTCTGAGCCTATTGGTGAACGATTCAAGATTCCTCTCAATGGTGGTGATATCTATGTGATGAGTGAAAAAACAGTAGGCACAGATTGGAAGCAAGAGAAGATCTATACCCTCCGTCACGCCACGGGGTGCGCGAAGTTCTTGCAGGAAAGCGTTTAATCACATTCAATCTTATAAGAATAGACTATCCAATCCTGCACGTCATTAGTTATTTCAAGATTATATAATTTATCTAAATCAACCCATTGAATCGCTTGGTGTTCAGATTGGTTATGTTTAGGAACGGGATTCTCTAAAAAAGTAATACCTTGCCAATAGATGCGTTTCCCCCATTGTTTGGGTATGGAAGAACATAGCCAATAATCTTTTCCTAATAAAAATCCACTTTCTTCATATACTTCTCTCAAGGCTGTTTCAAGCCAGGTTTTATCTGAAGGTTCACGATGTCCTTTTGTCCATCCATAGCGTCCTGAACGCATACCTTGAACAAGAAGAGTGGATGTTTGAGATGGATTAAAAAGTTGAATACCTGCTCCTTCAATAGCTTTTTGAGCATAAGTACTTGAAACAAAAAATAAAGCAATCAACAATCTTTTTAACATCTATTCAATCTTTGAGAAATACTTTATACTCCACGCCGTATTTTAGATTTAAACTTTTTTTTATAATAAATAGAAAATGAATCCGATCCCTTGTTCTGTCTGTAGTGAAAGCGGTCATCATGCTCGTCGCTGCCCACAACTTTCCGCACCTCTCCAGCCAGGATTTTTTGCTCCTTCGGGTGGAGGTGGACATTCTCACGATGATGAGGATGAAAAATTGAAAAATGTTGTATGCTTGGGCTTAATCAACCACAATGGTGTACATCGGATATCCAGTCTACTACAACGAAGCGCTACGCCTCTTCAAACCTCAACTTCTTCTCCACGGGTATAAGGAAGAAGATAATCAAAAATCAGGTAACTATCCTCACTACAATATCATTGAAAAGTATCTTCATCTATTTACATCCTTGCGAATCCATTGGATTGACAAGGGTATATACATTATTGGATTCAAACTATGTGATATCGATCAACGTTATTGGAAACCTCTTCTCTCAGCGGATGATGCCGCTATCGCAATCCTTCAAGCAAAGAAGAGATTTAAGGAAGAAGTGAAGGCAATTCAACTGAACACAAGTGTCGTCGAGTTTGCCTATATGGAAGAAGGTGAAGAAACCGTTTACAATCCTGAACCTGCTGTGTTCTTCTAAAAAAACATCTTGACAGGTTTCTGAATATCACTGCGACACGTCATACATTTCTTTTGCCCTGATTTTTTAATACATCCTTCACAAAAGGTGTGTCCGCACGGAGTAAGACAATGAGTGACTTCTGACTCTAAACAGACACTACAGGTATTGAGCTTCACATCAGGACCAGCCATTTCCTTCACACCTGATTTTATAAACTCTGTATAAGCAGCAAGATTCATTTGTACTTGTGTAAGAGTTGTGTTGACATTCATAAGTTTTTCTTTATAATGCGATAAGCACTTTGTTTTACAATCTATTTGAAGATTGTGAAGTTCTTTTGTTTTTTCTTGAAGTTTATTAAATTCATCATTGGAAAGAACACCTGTATGAAGAAGAGCATTATTATAAGTTTCCATTTCATGAAGATATTTTTTTTCAAAACTTTCTATCTTTTGAATAGAGGTTTCAAACATTACCATATCATCTGATAAATATTTATGGTTGGCTTTTAATGTTTTATATTCTTCAATCGTATCAAGAAGTTGTTGGCTTCCTGGCTGTAATGTTGGAAGTGCCTCTGAAAGACCAGTTAAAAGTCGCTGTTGTTCAATATTATAGAGTGTTGAACCTGAGAGATCTTCATTAGGTTTTCTCACTCTACCCATCATTGGAAATCGGGGCGGACGGAAGCGGTCAAGGTCTGTATAGGTGGGGGCATTTGGAACATTTAGAAATGAAGATGTAACTTCAAAACTTCCAAAGACTTCTTCAAGACTTGTACCTTGCATTCTATGGTGAAAATAGGATCTTCCTTAAAGCTTAATCATCCTTTTTAGCAGGTTCTACTTGGACTTTCTTAAATGCACGTTGAAACCAGGGTTGACGCTTCAACCATAACAGTTCTTTCATGGTCATTTCACCTTTCAGCCATTTCATCATTTTTCTTCGCTTATACGCTCGCTCATAATGATTGAGTGCTGTAGAAAGCACAATGTTTATAATATTTATCGTCACAAATACTTCCATCTTATTTATGAATTACAAAAAGTCTACTACCACTTCTCCGTTGCTTCCGCTTAAGTCAATGAACTGCGCAGGATTCAGCATATAGAAGGTTGTTTTCTTTCCTGCCATCATACGCTCTTGGCTTTTCACTTCCACATTATGAAGCGGAGACAAATGACGTAATACAGTAATCAATCGTTGCGTACTGAAATCGTCATGAAGGAAACGTTTGGCTTTACAAGGCAAATAATAGGCTTCCAACTCTGGTAACCAATGTTCCATATTTTCAGTATGCAAATCCTCTTTGGAAAACCAACGGTGATAGGTGATCTGTAGATCCGATAAGATTCGGGTGTAAAGATCATGTGGGGGTTGTTTTCGGAATAATTTAGGAGGCATCCTCTTCTAACGGAAGCGGGGGTAAGTTCCAGGGGAAGGTTTCCGTAAATACTTTAGTTGGGAATCGGACAACTCGTATCCCAAGAACGACGAAAAAGAGAAAGTAAATCTAAAAAGTGGGTTCTACCGTGGGTATAATAAATCCATCCTTGAATAATGAGTTCATAGAGTTTTTGCTCTTGCTTTGGAGGTAAAATACCTAATGTTTTGATACACCGAGTGAGATCTGTTAAAAAATCTTCATAACTGATTCCTGAATTCCAAAGTTCAAAAAGAGTTTCATAGATTTTTTCTTCTTGATTGCGTAAAAAATAACGAACTAGTTCTCGGATTCGCTCATCCGATTTTCCAGTAAAAATATATTTGAGATTTTGTTCCGATCGTTCACATCCCAATGCTTTGATACATTTCATATATTGAAGGAGTTGACGTGGAGACAAACTCATGGTCATAAGAGAAATATAGAGAGAGTTAGACAAAGGTCGTTCAAACTCCAGTTTTTGAAAGAAGACAGAATACAAATCTTGTGTACTTACCGTTTCAAGCTCAACATGTAAACAACGGGATCGCAACGGTGCAATCAAATCACTGACATGGCGGCTACAGAATAAAAAACGAGTCGTATGAGCATGCGTTTCCATCGGGCGTCGTAAGGCTTGTTGGCTAACAATCGGAAGAGTATCAGCATCATCAATAAATATCCAACGGTAGACTCCTGTACGATTTGCAGAGTGCCGTACAAACTCCGCCAATCCTTCACGAACTGTATGGATTCCTCGGTCCTTATCGGAAGACAAATGATAGACCCACTCAGGATCATAAATAGAAAAGCCATGTTTCTTTGCATAAGTCTCTAAGAACTGAGTTGCCATATGTGTTTTTCCATAGCCAAAAGCACCCGTTAAAAACAAATGCGGTGGATCATCAATCACCGAGTTTAAAATAGAATATGCTCCGTTTTGTCCAACTAACACTTCTTCCATTAGGTGTTCCTTGTGGAGTTTTCTTAGATCGCCAATCTAAACCTTTCTGTAGTTTTGATGTAGATGTCTAACGATTTATACGCAAGATTAAATGTTCCTCGGGATGCGGACCAGGATACCATTAAGAAAGCCTATCGCAAACTTGCGGTCAGTCATCATCCTGATAAAGGCGGTAATGAAGAAGAGTTCAAAAAAATAACTGAAGCCTATGAAGTTTTATCGGATGAGCAAAAACGTCAGATGTATGACCAAACAGGAAGCATAGATGGAGAAGGAATGGGTGGTATGCCTGGCGGTGGAATGCCGTTTGATATGGCAGATCTCTTCGGAATGTTTGGGGGAGGAATGGGAATGCCCTTTGGAAATCCTTTTGGGGGTAGAGGTCCTCCAGGACGTCAAATGCGCCGCCCCAAAGGTCCAGTCAAAATTCATGAAGTTCCCATTAGCTTATATGACTTTTACCACGGAAAACAGATTACTGTTAAGTTGGACCGTGAGCAGTTTTGTGAAGGCTGTAAAGGGGAAGGCTACACGAGTTTCTCCACTTGTACTCAATGCAGTGGTTCAGGTGTGATGAGTCGTATGGCGATGATGGGCCCAGGGATGATGGTTCAAATGCAAGGTCCTTGTGAACCTTGTAAGGGAGAAGGAAAGAAAGGAACTGGATCCTGTACTGTCTGTGCTGGAAAGAAGTTCAAAACGCAAGAAAAAGTCTTAGAGGTCAAGATTGAAAAAGGTATGAAGCATAGTGATGTGATTGCTTTTGAAAAGGCTTGTTCGGATGATCCTATGTATGATTCTCCAGGAGATGTCCATTTTGTATTACAAGAAGCTGATGAAGATATTCAATGGAAACGTGATGGTAACAACCTTCGTGCTAAAATCAGTATTTCTCTTCGTGAAAGCCTCCTGGGTTGTGAAAAGACTTTGGAGAATCATCCTGGATTTATGCATGGATACAAGGTTGTTGTTCCTGTGGGTACTCAAAATCAAGAAGTCTTAACGTTTAAGGGACACGGAATGCCCATTCGCGGAACGTCCAACTTTGGGGATGCTCATGTCACTGTTTCTGTTGCCGCCTCCGACAAAGAAAAAGAAACATTAATGAAAAATAATGTTGTTTTACAATCTATCTTTTTGTAAACAGGCTTCATAGATTTCTTTTGCAAAAAGATCTTCAATCTCATTGCGATTGTATTGTTTAAAAAAATCTGGATGGTATCTTCCTGCTACAGCTTTTCCAAACCTTGACGGGTGCGTAGAAGGCACTCCAGCCTGTCCGCGTATTTTTTTCCTTCCAAATTCTTCAAAGGATTTACACAAATAATGATTTAACTGAACCACGTCCGTAGTAAAGTACTTCGTTTCTCTTGATACAATAACATTTCCATCGGTGTCTCGTATTTTTCCGATTTTGAGTTGTGGGATATGAAAGTCAATGTATTTATCAATAGAAGAAGAACAAACGATGCATTTCACATAGGATAATTTATTTTTTGTTAGATCCTCTCTCATTGTAAACCGAAAGGTGACTGGTTCAGTTGAATAGGTGGTATGTCCATTGTCACCAAAATGTACCCAAGATACAGCGATTCCTCCTTCGTCGTTGTTTAGATACTCTTTACAAAAGTCTTGAATCGTCTTATGCTTTTTCAAGACTAAAAACTCGTCACAGTCAAAATGCGCGATCCATTTATGTTTTTCTTTATGGTGTTTGCAGAAATCTTCCAGCATATAATACTGTATGCTTCTTACTGGTGATCCAGCACCAGCAAACGGTATGACAGTAACTTGAGGATACTCTTTCAGCATTTCAGCGTAGCGAGGCTCATCGTCGTTTTCATAAATATAAATGGCTTCAAATCCAATGTAAAGATAATACTTTACCCATTCTTCAATATATTTATGTTCCATTTTTGCAATACATACAAGAGCAGTACTCATTCACTTGTATGTATGAAGAACGAAAGGTTTATGTGTTTACAAACCGGGAGCGAAAGCACGGGGATTTTCAGCCAACTTCCATTCGGCGTTCATTCCACTGACAGCCTTGGCTTCAAGACCAGCAGGTAAGAGGAGACCAGGGGCAGAAACAGAGGCAGGCATAGGATTGAGAATAGCACCACCCATCATGTTGTTACGACGACGGCGCATGTTGTTCTTGCGGGTATTTTTGCGATTACGACGAGTATTCTTGCGTGTGTTTTTGCGATTCTTACGACTTCCCTTGCGGTTCTTGCGATTCTTGCGCATAGTATTGCGGCGACGACGACGTCCACCAGCCTGATCACTCATGCCACGGATCTCGTTCAATGCTGCATTCAAAGGTGCAGTACGGGCAGAAAGAGCCATGGAAGGTGAGATGAGAGCTTCATCGGTTACGGCACCGGGATAGGGACCATAACTGCCCCCGTGTTGATTCTTGTGGAGATCACCGTATTGTTGTCCCTGAGCAAGACTCATATCCATAGGACCTTTCATGGAGGCATCGTTAACAGGTGCGGGCATAGAGAGTTCAGCACCACCCATCATATTGATGTTGTTGCGACGATTACGACGCATGGTATTGCGACGATTCTTGCGGTTGCGGCGACTATTCTTACGATTGTTTGCCATTTTTACTTCTACTTATACGCATGATTTTCTTTGGCTTTGGTAGAAAATGGAACCTCAATGGACGAAGCAGATTTCCAGTGAAACTGTTTGCAACTTTTTCTACGTATTTTTTGTTGTCTATGCGGTCATTGCCGTGATTGCGTTGATTGGTGTAATCGGTGTCTTCAGTTTCCTCAAAGTGCCGAAGGGGCAAGTAGGTGCAGCTGGTCTCCAAGGGATGATTGCTCTTGCCTTAGCCACCACTCAAATGTTATTCCTCTATTTAATCTGTGATCGTGCTTTGAAACCTGGTGCCGAAGCCGATAAAAAAGAAGCTTTTAAAAATGGAGGACGCTCTCATTAAGTGTCTTCATAACAGAGTTCAGTGATTTCTAAGGATTTCGGGTTTACCGTATAGACTTTCTTTCCTTTCTTAGCTTCTCTGATTGCCACTTCCTCATTTTTCTGACTGCGAGTACCCAGAAAGATGAGTAAATGCGTAGATTCTTTTAAAATCATGGCGTCCCGGAGGAAACCCGCACGGCGTCCAAGTTTACAATAGTTCGCATCAATCATTTGATACTCTATCTCATTGCGTTCAGCCCAAATACTTGTCAATACTGATGATAACCCTTCTGAAGACATCAACATTTTATCTGGTAAGCGCTTCCATAGACTTAAGAGTGGATTCAAAACTTCATGACATAACTTGTCTTGTGTTATGCTTTCAGTTTTACCTAAAATACCTACATAGAGAGCTTCTCCACGCGAAGGTTTTTCTTCTAACGGATTCATTTTTTTTGCAACAAACTAAGGCTGATACATGTCGCAATTTTATCTCGTCTTTTACTAAATGGGTGGTGTTCTATCAGGTCCCAGTGCGTCAAAAGGAAATGTACAGACGATTGTTGAACAACACGTCAAACCTATTCGTATGAATAGTCAAAGTATAAATTCTAAGTTAAATGCTGTTGTAACGCGTATTACAGATGAAATCTTAGATTTGAAAGAACTCTTGATTAAGGAAAAAGAGAAAAATGTGAAAAATATTGAAGATGATCTTGAAAAAGCGAGAACATCCTCTGATCCTTCCAATCTTCAACGGATTGAAGAACTTGAAGAGGAGTTAGAAAGAGCAAGATCTGATGTAGATTCAGCACGTACAGATATGAATGCCATTCGTCAAGAAAAAGAGATGTTATCTGCAGCCAAAAAACAAGCCAATGCAGATCTTGCAAATGCACGCAAAGCCGCCAACAATGCGCAAAAAGCCGTTCAAGCTGAAAAGAATGCTGCTGCGCGTGCAGTAGAGGCTGAAAAAGTCGCTGCAAAAGCCGAGCGCAATGCTTATATGTCAACCAATCGCAAACAAAAAGAAGAACTTCAAGCCAGAGCAGAACAACTTCGTTTAGAAGCTGAAACAGCCAAAGCCTCTGCTGAGACTCTAAGCAGAGAAAAAGAGGTAGCCTTATTGGCAAAACAGCAGGCAGAAGAAGCCTTACAACTTGAGAAAGCAGCGAGAGAAGCTGCTCAACTTGCTGAACAAAAAGCGAAAGAAATGGAAGCTCAGCTCCGCAATGCTTCTAATAGTGAACGTTTACGTCTTCAAGCCGAGATCAACTCCGCAAGAGCCAATGCTGCTGATAAACAACAAGAAGCGGCAAAAGCCAAAGAAGCAGCTGAAATGGCAACCGCCAATGCTAAACTTGCTCGTGAAGAGACAGAACTTACCAAACAAACATTAGAAAATGCAAAGCGAAAAGCCGCCAATACTGCTCGTCAAGTGGAAGAAGCCAAAGCCGCATTAGCCAAAGCCAAAGCCAACGCAGATTCTGCTACAGATGCAGAGCGCCAACAATATGCAGCCTATATTGCAGCAGCTGCAGCCGCTTTAAAAGAAAAGGAAAAAGAACTTGCTGAACAAAAAACAGCCTTTGATCAGCTGAAAGTAAATATTACCAAGGAAGTAGGTAAACGTATAAATCTGGAATCTGACTTAGAAAAGGCAAGAATGCAAGCCAAACCTCTAACTATTTCTATACCCAAGTCAGTTTCAGCACATCCAAAACCGTATCAAGTTCCTACTGTTGTGGGATCTCGGAATGCACTACCTTGGGCTCGTCATATCACAGATACAGGAAGTCCTAAAAAAACCTATGCTAATGCCGCAAAAACCCCCCCACCCTTCAAAACTGCACCTTATAAAGGAGGACGTAGAAAGACATATGCTCGCCGTTCTCACAGAAAGAATATGACTCGTAAAAATAAGTAAACTATAAAATGTTTAGTTTAGTTTAAAGTTTCAAAGTCGTTAACGGAACGCATTTGAGCGGCTTGGATACGACGCTTTTGGATTTTTCCAGAAACAACATAAATAGAGTTTTCTGTCATAACAAGGAAATCCTCTTGGACCTTGTAAACCTTTTGTATAAGGCTGGTAAACTCGTCGTTGCTCTTGACTAACATCTTTTCTTTGGTATCTGTGTCCTCACCCATAAATGCCTTGTTGTTGTAGGTATCAACAAAATAATCAAGAAGGATAGGCTTATCTTCTTTTAAAGCAAGACGAGCAGCGTGAACTAATGTGGTGACCGATGGAAGTACTTCCGCGGTTGTTCCTGAAGCCGGAGTAGAGTTCTGGGCAGGTGCTGACATTTCTACGATCTGTCGGAGGGAAGGAAAGCAGTTTATTAAATTTTACGCATTTGTAGTTGGAAAAGGACGGAGGATTTGATTGGAATGTCGTTTAAGAATAGTATTCATGTATCCATAGGCTTCTTCCAGCTGTTCTTTGCGACGAGCACCTGTGACAATAATATCTCCAGTTTGGAAGGCTAAGACTGTAATCTTTTTACAATCGCCAATGCTTTCTCCTTCTCCAGTCCCTGTACAAGGATTTGGACACATACAGATTCCTTGGGGTGTATCAGCTGCTTTCGCTTTGTTATAGTAGTATTTGACATTCACACCTTGATGGATTAGTTTCTCAAACGAACTAAAGAGATGATAATCATCGGATAAAATGTTATGAAGTGCATCTCTGTTGATATTTCCATTTACATGGTAATCACTGTTGATGAGTTGAAGTTTGAGAGTTTTAATCTCTAATTTATTGTCTGAGACAGCCTTGGGAAGTGAAGAGAGAATAGGAAGAAGCCATTTCAGTACTGTTTCTCCAAAGGAAAGCCCAGTAATCCCTGTCATCTGGATTCCACCATTAGCAAAGAGTTTAATATTCACTTCTTTGAAAACATTTGGATCATCTTCTCTACGTTTGCGGACAACCAATGTTGATTGATTGAAGAAAGTTTTTTTGGCAACTTTTTTCTTAGTCAACATATCTTTTTGAGAGGCTCCAACACGTTTATCTTTGTGTTCCATTTTCAAGATACCTTCTTCTGGATACCCAAAAGGAATCAGAACAAGAGGAAGCTGCTCAAACAACACATCAAGTTTTAAAGGACCACCTATGTTGCCTGTAGCAGTATTGGTTGAAATACGAAGGGGTGTAAACTCAACAGTGGAAGGATTCATGGGAAACTGAGGGGGTTAAAGCGTGGGATAGTTTTCCAATTTTTTCAGTTGAACATCAATCCAGCCCACCAAATCATCCAGAAACTCACTTCGTTTTCTTACACGTAAAAGATCACAATCTGCAAAGCTGAAGATAGAATGTATATCTTTGGGAGTTAAAACACCTACAGAATAAAAGAAAAAGAGAAGTTGCGTGATGACTTCTGAAATAATAGAATGATTGATTTTCTCTTCTAAATATTTTCTCCTTGTTTTTTTGTCTCCGTGAAGCAAAACATCAAAGAGCTTTTCACAATCTTTTTCACGAGAGATTTGCAGAAGGAAAAAACGTATATCTCCTCTGCGGAATAAAATATCCACATCAGGAATCGATCGTACATATTTTTGAATCTGGCTTTCTTTCCAGGTTGGAAAGGTTTTCATCATAATAGGCTCAAGACGATCACGGAACTGGTCTGGAGAGGGAGTTTCAAAGGTAATGCGTAGGAATCGGTGCAAGATAGAATGATGAATGCGGCTTACGGAGTTACATAAGAAGAAAATAAGGATTTCGGAGGCTGGACGATCTAAAAGAGGACGAAGGGCTGTCTGGGCTTGTTCAGTTAAGGTTTCCGCTTCATCAAAAATAATAATCTTAGGTTTTTTTTGTACACCAAGATCTTCAAAAATAGTGTAGATTTGAGAGTTAGCAAAGGGATACACTTTTGATCTGACAGATTCAAGACTACGTTCATCACTGGAGTTTAAAAAGAGAGCGCGTCCTGTGTAATGTTTTCTTTTTCCATACATGGCTTCAACAAAAGCATTTGCGGTTGTTGTCTTTCCAGAGCCAGGAGGACCCACAAATAATAAATGTGATAGAGTCTCTGGAGATTTCACAAAGTTTTCAAGAAGTTCTGCTATAGATTTATGAATACCTTCAAAGGGCATACCTTACTCCACGAAAGTACTACAAAATGTTTAGACCCAACCATTTGTGATTCAGCCTAAACAAGTGAAGAATGAGTGGGTGTAGAAAATGCCTCCTAAGCGTGAAAGAAAATCCAAAGCAAATCCTATTGTGGAAGCAGTAGCAACTCCTCCTGCCCCTGCCCCAGCCCCAGAACCAACTCCTGCTCCAGCACCTGCTCCAGAACCTGTACCTGTTCCTGTTGTTGCAACAGCACAAGAACCCAAAAAACGTGGAAAGAAACAACCTAAGATTGTAGCAGTTGTAACTCCTGATGGAATCCAAGGAACATTTCAATCAGAACCTCGTCGCCCATTGATTGCTCATTTACAGATTAATCCATCCAGCATTAACTTTTTCAATGGTATCATGCAGTACGATCCCAATCCTCCTACTCAACCCCAACCTTATGATCCTGCTGTAGATAACTATTTCATGAATCAACAAGAATCTCTTTTAGTAAAGGAAGAAGACAAACAAGTAGAACAAGAAGAGTTTTTAGAAGCTGTCTCTGAAACACCTATTGAACACGGTGGTGTTGTAAAACAGACTACACAAGGAACATCAGATCCTGCTCTTCCTGTCTTTGCCAACCATGATCTTATGGTACAGTTCCGTGAAACTACCACCAGCAAAAAGTTGCCTTCTCACACTGATATTTCCTGCTTCTGGTGCTCTCATCCCTTTGAAGGGATGCCTTGTATTCTTCCAGAGCGTGAAGAAGGAGGAGTCTATCGTGTCTATGGAAACTTCTGTTGCCCTGAATGTGCAGTGGCTTACCTCTTAGAAGAGAGTTTAGATTCTACAACACGTTGGGAACGTATGGCACTTCTTCATCGTATCTATGGACCTTATTACAATCATAAACGTATTTTTCCTGCTCCTGCTCGTTGTACCCTTAAGACTTTCGGTGGTCCGATTTCTATTCAATCTTACCGCAATACTGTTCGTGAACGCAAAGTTCGCATTGATATCCAAGTGCCTCCTATGGTAAGTATTCTTGGATCTCTTGATACCAAACCTATTGATTTCTATGATAGTTCATTGCGTACTACTTTTTCACCCCTCCTCCAAGAGTCTTTGCCCAAGGCGGAAGAAAATCTCCGCTTGAAGCGCACCAAGCCTTTGAAGGATAAGGAAAGTACTCTTGACTCTGTCATGAATATTCAAATCAAGGTAAAACGTGCTGGAGGAACAAACGTTAGCAACTAAAAATTGATTTCGCAGGTTCATAGTATTTGTGTATTCACGAAATGTCTGATCACTTAATCAAAAGTATCTTTCGCAACCTTGAATCCAATATTCACGAACGTTTCTCTATTTACGAGGATATTCTGACTAAAACATTGGTGAGTGGCAATGGAAGTGTAGAACAAAGCATCCAGGTTCAGCGTACTGATCCTTCTGCTCTTACCCCTATGGATCGCATGATCAAAGTTGAAACAAATATTTTAAACATGATGGAAACGATTCGTTCTGTTCAAGAACAAGTTCGTCAATATCATAAAGATATGGAGGCTTTACGTCAACGAATGATTATTCTTGAAGCCGCGCAAAAAACAGTAGCTCCAGTTCCTGAAGAAGTCCAACAGGAAATCGCCACCAATGAAGTGATTCATGCTCCTGAACTTGCTGAAGCAGAAGGTGCGGAAGTAGAAGAACAAGTTGAAGAAGAAGAGGTCTTTGAAGAGGTTGAAGTGGAAGAAGAAGTGGA
>JACCDW010500002.1_pt1 | contig 15871 bp, 15 predicted proteins | sample 7449781 | NCBI WGS metagenome assembly JACCDW01 (sample SAMN15323449, study PRJNA562643) | freshwater metagenome | isolation source: river surface water | place: USA:Blue River Watershed | collected 2017-08-18
GATTCTATCAGCATATCTACCTTCTACATCATTTTCCAGATTAAAAGGAACTGTATTTCCAAACAACGAATCAAAAAGAGTTCCTTTTTTATACTGATTTAGGTTTGCTGCAAACGAATCCATTATCCAATCTGTATAGTGCTCAAGATAGCGAGTATATCTTCTGGAATCTCGCACTGTAAATAGAGCAGAACTTGCAGTATTTGTAGGAACTCCTTCACACCCCACAATTTCAGGTGGTTCAATGTCAATCGCCATAGCTTCTCGCATGCCTTCATTGGACAACATCCCAGCCGTTGACGCATTCAACCCCTGCCTGATTTTTTCTCTTTTCACTAATGCTTTTAGAACTGCTCCTTTCACAGGAAGTTTTTCAAAGAAATATGGCACATAGGAAGAAAGAGATTTATTCGGTGGCAACGTTACAAGAGGATGAAGACCTAACACATCCAAATCTCCTGTTGGATCTACAAAATCATGCAGTTCTGGTATATTTGTATCTTTGCTATACAAAATATTCATGATTTCATACACACTGCCTCCAAAAAAATAAAATCGTGGAGTAGCTGGCAGAGAAGCTACAATGTCCAAATCTTCTCGCACGAATGTGCCAGTTGTTGTCTTTTTCCAAAATGCAGATGTGCCTTCAAACTGGTAGGTGCTCCAAGGAATCTTTAGGATTGCTGAAATTAAATACTCTGCAATCGGAAATACGTTTTTGACCCAGATCTTTCTATCAGCACTCTGTGTATACCGAAAGTCGGAATCTTTGATGGGTTTAATGTTGAAACCACCTTGTTGCATTTCTATTGTTAGCTTTGAATTTTAATACGACCAATCTACATTGAAACGGCAACTGTAGTTTTCTTTCAGATATTTGAGGAGTTCAAAGAACTCATTATGTTCCTTTTCAGTCCAATCTTCTTCCCAGATTTCATCATACCACTCTGAGTTTTTCACCTGGTCCCAAAGAGGATAGGAAAACACCAACGATTCTACATCTACACTGGTCTGATCATCCAAATCAAACTCATGGATATAGGCATGGAAGATACTTCCGCGCCCCTGCAGATATTTGCGGAGAGAAACAGGAATATTGATTTCTGGTAAATCATACACTTTCTCAAAGTTTGTTTTGGAGATGTAATATGGCTTGCCCGTATCAGGGCAAAGATTGTATTGAACGTTAATGAAGAGATCAAAGCCCATGGTGGTGTTTGCTTGCTTCAGGTTTCAAGTGTTATTTTCAATTTTAACTTAAACTTCTATTCTCTGAAACAACAGTATGGAAAATCTATGCAAGTATGTGAGCAGTCGCGGATTTTTAAAATCATGTGATGTCTATATGCCAAATCCTCAGTCCAGCACAACACAACTTGATCCTGCTATCTACAGTAAGATTCAACGAGGCTCTATTGTCTATGTCTGCAACTCTGCAATCCGCACATTTCGCGATACTATTTTGCCAATGATATCAGTTCCATTTGTATTAGTATCAGGTGATTCTGATATTTCAATGCCTTCAGGGGCTTTTTCGGATGCTGAGTTTGAGTCCTTTGTCCAAGATCCACGCATTGTGCACTGGTTTAGTCAGAATCTAATGATTACACATCCCAAAATGACACATTTACCAATCGGATTGGATTACCATACTCTTTCTAAACTGGGTGAAGCTCATCCCTGGGGTGTGGGAAAACGTCCTGTGGATCAAGAAAACGATTTGGATATCGCCATTCAGGAAGCTCCTCCCATGGTTCAACGTCATATCCACTGTTATTCTAACTTCCATCATGCTACCTTTGCCATCGGATCACGAGGAGATCGGAAAGAAGTTGTAGAGAAAGTCCCCAAAGACATTGTTTTTTACGATCCTGTGTTTACGTCCAGGGACATTGCTTGGAATCACCAGTGTTTTTTCTCTTTTGTTTTATCTCCAAGGGGCGGTGGCTATGATTGTCATCGCACCTGGGAGGCACTTCTCTTGGGATGTATTCCCATCATAAAAAGTAGCGGGTTAGATCCATTGTTTGAAGGGCTCCCCGTTTTGATCGTGAAAGATTGGTCTGATCTTAAAAAAGATGTTCTTGTCCAGTTTCTTATTCGGTATTCAACGACTTCGTATCAGAAAGAGAAACTTCTTCTTTCCTATTGGGTAGATCTGTTTCGTCAGAAGTCTCTATTGTGCGCTTGAATTCATTTACCCAATAATCTTCTGTTACAATATCCATCGTAGAGATACCCATGTATTGATCATATACTTTTTGGATATCTGCATGCAGAAAGGATGGTAAGTCTTCCCATTTTTCTAACACCATGAAGGGTAGTTCAGGGTGTTGTTCCATTAAGGCTTCAATATAATAACTGTGCAATACAAGCGGAATGGCTCCCACACTTAAACTTTCCCAGAATCGTATAGAATCATATCCATTTCCTTGGGGACATACTGAGAAATACCCCTTGCTGAGTTCTTTGAGATATTCCTCAACTGGAAGATTTGGCACACGATACTTCTCTAGAGAAGTTTCTTGTTGAAGATACTTTTCCAAATTATCGCGCTCCTCGCTGTTTAAGGGATTGAAATGAGAAATCACAATCGGCTTTGTTTTTTCTTGTTCATTCATTTCAATGGATTTGTTCACTCCTATGGGTAAAATACGACACTTTGGGTGGCATCCCGTGTAGTTCTGAATCCAAAAACGAGATTTGGGGAACATGACTGTCCAAAATTCTATATGCTCGTCAGTGATGGTATAATCGGATCCAGCAAGAATAAAAAGTTTTATTGTCAGCGGATTTTTTTGGTGGAGAACTTGAAGAACATCAATCCAATAATCAAATCCATCAGGATGCACAAAAAGACTCTTTGCCTTGAAAACAACTGGAGCTACATCTTTGGGAGACGATTTGAGTGTAAATACATTTTTGTATTTGGACGAAAAGATTTCATATTGCTCTTCAGTATAGACCAAAAAACAATCTACATGCTGTAGAATTGTGCTTTGATGAAAACTCTTCATTCTCTACCTTCGTTAAGAAAGTTTGGGCAACTCAGCAACCGCAGCATTCTTAAAGATATATTCTTTGACGGGATATTCACTCACTCGGAAGTCCCATTTCATTGGGTGCCATTGATGACAAAAACCTGGCATTTCAATCCGATATTTTTGGCTGTTTGGGATAGAATCGGCTAAATCACGATCTTCCCATCCCCAACTAATGTTGTGTTTCCAACCTGCCGTTTTTTTGTAATCTTCTACACGCGCAGCAAAGTTTCCATAGGATGTATCACGCCAGAATCCTTGCTCATGCCTGGGATCAGCAAAGGCAAAGAAAATGGGATAATAAAACAAATGGTTTTGAAGAGCTCCATAACACTCTTCAATAAAATCACGAGTATAAAAGATTAAATCTGCATCCAAGAAAAACACTGCATCTGCCTTATACTGGGTTTCAGCAATCTCTGCTGCCTTTTTGAGTCCGCCCCCACGATCAAACCAAGGCCACTCTTTTTCTGTATGAATGTGCCATGGTATTTTATCTCCAAGAGTATCGCTTACTACTTGATGAACATCAGCATCTGTGCTCTGAAAATCTGTAATGACTACGACCCAATCATCTTCTTGCTTCTTTTGTTTTACTAAAGATTCCAGCATTTTTGGCAAAAGAGTCAATACAATCTTATCCTCTTTTATTTTGATATCATTCATTGGGTAGGGAGATTTCACGATTTTTCCCTCAGCATGCTTTAAAAAAGGTGTAGAGTCTTCATACTCTACTTCCAAATACGTTCTATTTTTTAGTGCTATACAGAAGGCTAACTTCATTCTGGTTGAATGTTAGATATAGAGGTTTAGGCAGTGGGTGGAACTGGAGCAACTGGATTCTGCACCACAGCAGGGGCAGGAGTAGGGGTAGGAACAGGCTGAACTTGACGACGGCGAGTATAGCCCCAAATCCAGTTCTCACCCTCTATTTGAGGCACAACAATACCCATTTGTTCTCCCCTCGTTTTAAGAGCAGTGTTTGTAAAGTCGCGAAGTTGCTCCAGTTCTTGAATACGTTGGCGAATCTGTGGAGGTCCATCATTTCCAATCTGAGTGAGATTCGCGATTTCAGTGAGTTTTTCAGCTCCCACATGCACAAGAGTTTGAAGAACCAAACCAATCTCCTTCTTTCGTTCAAACTTTGTTTCCTTCATTTCTAAATGACGTGCCCAATCCTCTTTGGAAATATCACCCATAAGATACGATACATCCAGGTCACGATTGTCGTTTGCTGGACGACGAAGAGGGTGATTGGGAAGTTGCACTTGGCTAATGTCAAGAAGACTGCGATGAATGCGTGAGATTTGATCAAGCTCTTTCTGAGTCAATCCTCGGTAAGCTCGCAGATTTCGTGCAAACATGTAATAATCTGGGATCCCACCACAAGGAATATCACCCATCTCACGAGGAAGAGTTGCTCCTGAACGACGGAGATATTCATAATAGTGAGGATTGTGCACACGCACATTGTGTAGAATCTGACCTGTGTTCCAAGAGAATGTGGTTTGACAACTCGTGCACCACATCTGATCACAACCCTCAATCTTGGAAATGCGAATACCGCACTTGGGGCACGGACGCGTTTCTTTGCTGATCAGCGCAGCTGTAGCTTTCGCATCTTCATTGCAGGTATGAGGACCATCGTTTCGCTCACCCAGAAATGCATGACAATCCTTGCAGAAATAGTTCTGACATGTGCCACACTTCCATTGCGTGCTCAAGAACCCACGGCAAGGAGAATGGTCTTCAGCTGTTCCAGGGCATTTCATAACAAACTGGCGAACAACATTTCGTCCAGGATCACGCCCCTCCAAGAAAGCAATGTTGCGATTGTATTGATTGTAATAGAACCGCGATTTGATTGTTTCTTCTGCTATTTCCTTGGAGAGTTGACCATAATGAGACAGAAGTTTGTTCACTTCTTCAGGAATATTAAGATCATACGAGGAGGCTGATCGCCCTGATTGACTAATCCGAATATCAATCTTGCTCTTATCAATCGTGAGCCTATCTACAATATCATTGCACACCTTGTATTTCTTCCAGGCATTGTTACGCGCCACCGTTGCCTCTACATAGACCTGCATAGATGGCAACATTGCCATTTCACGATCTACAAGAACTTTGCGTCGCTGTTGACGAAGAGGACCCTTGCGAAATGTAGATGTAAAGTTGATGTCCAAGAACTCGCGATTCCATTCTCGCTTGCAGGACATACAGTGTGGGTCTTCAGGAAGATTTAGAAGATATTGTTGAAGACACACTTTGCACGATGCAGATGGACAGTAAGGACATTGAACACGTGCGCGAACAACACCTGTAAACTTATCAAAGCAAATATTGCATTTATTTTCGGTAGAGGATGACATCTCTGCTTGTGGTGTCCCGTTTTTAACCGGTCATTTCCCCCAATTTTAAGTGTTTTCATTTTTTCTCACAGCGATTTTGAGTTTACTGGATTTGATGGGCAACTGACCTATTTGCTTCACTTCAAGGTCTCGGGTCTTAGGCTCCAGTTGCACTTCATAGGCAAGAAGATTTGGCATTGTCATAACCATGCGTTGAGAGCTTGAGCGCATACCCAAGAGTTCACAAAGATAGAGACCAGCATTTAACGCCAACATTGACATAGATGTTGATGATTGAACAACATAGGCTCCTCCTTCTTCCAATGTCTTGGCTCCATTCTCTGTAGGAACAGTTCGGGTCACCCACAAACGAAAAATCGTTCCTTGAAACTCAGGCATTCTCCCCCGAATCCGTGCACAACAATCCAAAAACTGACTTGCTTCTCGTTGATTCGTAATAAGTTTCCATTTTTCTTGGAAAAAAATCAATGTATGATCTTGACCCCGTTTCATTTCCATCATATGGTCTACTCCATTCAATGATTGCTCTTGAAAATGATCTCGTATCTCTTGTTCACCTCGGACCGTCACCAGAAATCCCTCAGATTCAAAGGAATGCTTCAATGTCCCCAACATCTCTCCCATAACCTCTTCAAAAATAAATCCCTTGGCTCCTGTATTTGTGGTTTGCTGAGGTTGCGCTTCCATGTCTTCTGTCTTTTCTACCTATTTCTTAAGCTATGAGTTTGACAGTCTTTTTATTAGACTATCAACGATTTCAAAATATCCTTCACGGAATCCTTCCAGCTCTTCTACAAGATTCTTGTGTAAATCAGATCATTGTCTGCCACGGGAGTTTTGATTACACCAAGGTCCATCATGAAAAGTTTTCAAGGTTAGAACCCAATGAAATACAACTTTTTGAATGGGAAGGAAAACAAATCATTCGCATTCAAGATCCATTCAATGATCAATATCAGTGTTTTCGCCGCTGGATCTGGATTGATCGTCTCTTTAAACAAGGACTTTTAATCAATCATTTAGTTTTAACTCATGATGATGATTTTGTATTTTTCCAAGGAGAAACTCGTAAACTTTTGGATCTTTGGGCTCAACAAAAAGGAGTTTGCGTCTGTGGTTCTGGAGGAAGAATGTTTCGTGAACCTTCTAAATATATTCTCCGTGCAGTGAATGGACCTTGCAATATTGCTGTTGGACAATCCATGTTGCTCTCAGTAGCTTCGGTGGTTCAAGTGTGTGCTGAAGTAGAAAAAATGGCTATACCACTGGAAATCCTGCACGAAGATGATATAGTTGTAAGTTTGCTCCTCGGAAAAGGAGAGAATCTTCACTATGGATATTCGTGCCAAAAATATTCTTTGCCATCTCCCAATGCCAGATGGCATCGTCCTGATCATATTTTGAGGCGCAATGAATCAGCCGAATGGATCCTTACTCGCTTACCAGTTTCTTCGTCAACGCCCAACTGCCCTCTACACTTGCATTCTCCTTCCACCACTGACGACAGGCTCCTGACATCTGAGTCCATTGCTCCTCTTTCATACTTTCACTAATTGTTTTTGCTTCTTCAGGAGATTCTACACGGATGTAATGAACTCCCTCTTGAGGTGGATTGGCATAGTTTGTCATATCCACATCGGGAGCAACAATAGGAACAGTGCCCATCGCCATACATTCCACCTCACGATGGCACTTCTTTCCGAATCCGGCCAGGCACAATCCAAACTTGGCGGTGGTTAAACGCTCTAAATATTCTTTTTGTGTGAATACATACGGTTTGGCATCACCTTTGGGCATGATAAACTCAGAGCAAGCTGATTCCCAATCGGCTCCTGTGCGACGACGTTCCTGAACACTGTTTTCAATCTTTCCATAGAATACCAAACGCTGTGTGCGTAACTGGAATGAGCGATCAGGAAGTTTTGCTCCAACTACTTCATCAACAAGGCGAGGTCTACGTGCCCAGAACATCCAACTTTTACTGTTGGCTCCAAATGGAGCTGGATTGCCAAACAATGCTTTTTTCCAGACTTGTTCAGCGGGGGGTGATGCTTGTAACCATTGGAGAGTCGGACGATCATACAAAAGTGTGTCACCTACCTCATTGCGCCAAATAGATACAGCAGAGGGATGTTCCGCAAGTTTGACATATCCTCGCTCTGCCCAGAGTTGAACCATCTCACGGAAGGAGTCTCCAGGGTGCCCAAAGAATCCTGACAAGGATTTACGAGGCATCCAAAGAGTTGGAAGATCAGACTTTGTCTCTGATTGCACATTCGTGTTAGTAAGTGAAAGTAAGACTTGACGAATAGATTCCTCTCGCTGGAACTCGGGTTTTCCACGAGGAATGGTCAAGATTGTGTGGCGAAGATTGGCAGCTCCTGACATGTGAACACCATATCCATCAGGATCCATTTCATTTTGAATCTCAATCACATGAGCTCCCTTGGGCAGGAGCCAGTTCCACCCCCATCGGTCTTCTGCTTTCGGTCCACCAAAGAAAATAATACCTGCTGCTCCCTGAAGACGCTCTACAACACGTGTTGCTGATGTTCTACCACTATAAATACACTGAACAGAAAGATGAGGAACTTTGCTCTCAAACTGATTCACCCATTCTGAATCACAAAAGTCATTCGCCACCACAATCCATCGTTCAGGTGATTCAATCTCGTTTTTCCAACGGGGCATGACAAACTCCCGAAGACTCTCAATATCTTCACGGTGAATCAATGCATCTTTTACTGTGTATTCATATGTTTCATTGGCCCACACTTGTGCATTTGGATTCATAGGAAGAACTGGAACATTGCGTGAGGTGCCCCAGTTGAAAATCTGGAGAGAATCCATGATTTGCTCCGAGTTGGGGGACCAGAACTCCCCCAATCCAACTTCTTTCTTCAGCTGAAGAATGCGAGAAATATAATACAACAAGAAGCTTTCAGGAGTTTTCAAAAGGCGAGGAGGAACAAATACGTTCAATGTTTTGTTGGCATAAAACGATGGAATCAATGGACTCAGTTTCGCTTCACCCCATGCTTTCTGCTTTTCTTCTGTAGCCCCTACGTAAATCTGTTTGGTATCATAAATAAGCCCTTGACTTGTATGAAAGACATTTCTATATTTTTGAATCTGAATGGCAGATGAAGGATAGGTATTTGCTTCATCTTTTTTGTAAGTAAAGACCTCTTGTTTTTCCACCATGGCACAAAATGTATTGGCAGTCTTTTCATTCAGTGTTCCGATTAAACGATCAAACTTCTCTCCTTCTATGGTTTTGTGAGTATATTCAGTCAAGGAATGAATAGGTTTCATGTCATTGATTCCAGTTGGCTCTACATAAAAATACATAGGTTTATCTACAACATCAGTAGGATCATAGTTGCGAATGGCACTTGTGTGCAAATGATGCGTGCGAATACTGAACGCAGGGTTTACAATCAAGAATTTTTTACGGAGCATCTCCACGTTAATAGCATTGTCGCAACCTGCTTTACCAAAGGGAAAGTCTAAATCTTTCCAATCAAATGTGCGAGATTTCAGTGAATCTGAGAAAAATACCCATGTATCTTGGGAATCAGGACGAGGCCCAAAGAGTTTAGATGGACTTCCATCGTCTTGAACATCATATCGGAGCAAACTCAAGAACTTATCTTGAAGATTTACAGACCACAAGGTCCGCCAAGAATCATCCAAATAAATATCCGAGTTGGCGAACACACAGATAGTATTGGAAGGAGCATTGTCTTGAAACCACTTCAGAACTGTAGCATAGGTCAAACGTTTTCCGATTACAACTTGCTGAATCTTTTCATTGGGATCATCTGGAAAACTTTTCGTTAAATCTGATTCATTCAACAAGACAACTTTGTCTACCACTGAACTTTTTACATTCATTTCAAGGCATTTTTTGATTTCTCGTTCACGACGAGCTTTGTCTGGACGATAAAACTGAGTGAGGAGCCAAAGTTGTGGAATCGCTACTGTTGATTCCACAGTAAGATTGATTCCTGCCTCTTTGTTTTTAGTTACACGCTCAGAATAGAGTTTTTTTGAATCAACCCCATAGAGATTGTTTGCACGAAGAACAAGTGCTACTAAATACAACGCGTCCTCACGTGTTTCGTTCCATGGAAGATTGATTCCAACAAACGGAAAGACTTGATGAATCTCTTCTAAACAAATCACATTTGCCAATCCCAACGCCAAAAACTCTTTTTCACCAATAGCCGTTGCGATTTTCCGAGTGATAAAAAGGATTTTCATTTGATGATAGATTTTGGCTTTTACAAAGGCAACTTCTTCTTGAGATGCTTCTGATAAAATCAATGCATCTACATCCTGTGATTTCTGAACAAGTGATTTATAATCAGACAATCCCACACATACACGCTCATATCGTTCAGCATGGATTGGGATAAAATCGGGACGAAGAGCAATCACGCTTTTTCTATCTCGGCTCATAGCTGCATCGGATTTAAGGATGCGAATCGGCTTTCCAGTTTTGGGATTCGTTCCATACATTTCTCTACCAAGAGTTTGAGTGGAGCGTTTAAACGGTTTTTTTCTATGAAAAACTAGAATGGACCGTCAAGATGTTTGTATACTCATCAATAGCACACCGCGATATTTTCAAATGCTTCATTTCCAACTCTTCATGCTTCGCAGATATGCTCCCAAACTTCATTGGAAGATTTTTTTGGCTACAGAAGCCACCGATCATCCAGTCCTCTCTATTTTAAAAGAATATGGTGTAGTGATTTTGCCTTTAAAAGAGGAAGAGAGGGGATTTTTAGAAAGTCGCGAGGCTGGATTGCGTTTACTGCCTAAGCAATATTCCTATGTTTTGATGCTTCAAGAAGATTTTATTATGGATCGTGAACCCATGTATTCAAAACTGGCTGAAGCCTGTCGTATCTTAGATATGGATCGCAGTGTAGCAAGTTTGCGCCTGATGCCTTGTCCTGGTCCTTTGGAAAAAGATCCTTGGTATCACCCAGAAATGAACTGGAAAGTTTTAACTGAAGATGATCCAATGCTCTTCACATATCAAGCCACTCTTTGGAGAAGCTATGATATTCACTTTTATTACAAAACCCTGCTCACAAGTATTGAGAAGGATTTTCCTGATGCGAAAACCTTTGAGGAAAAGAAAACTATTGCATTAAAGATGAACTGCGCAGAAACTCATTATGGTCAATCTAAACTTCGGAGCAATCCGAATCTTCTGCATTTAGCGTGGAATCGTGCTGGTTCCTGGTCCAATGCGGTGTATCTGTGTCCTTTCCCTTATCGCCCTACAGCAATCGTCAAGGGCAAACTTGAACCCTTTGTGATTGAGTTAGCCTCACGAGAAGGATTTGGAGAGGGACTCAAGTTAAACTAGCGCTAAAATTGAAGTTTTTGGGAGTTGGATCATGTGTGCCCACTATGAATCTCTTTGTTCTTCATCTAGATCCTAAACTTGCTGCTCAATATCATGCCGACAAACATGTCGTAAAAATGCTTCTGGAAGCTTGCCAACTTCTCTATGGAGTTCATTGGGTGGTTGTCTATCCAGAACTCTTGAACTATCGCTACAGTGTCAAACTTTCTCAAGAACAAAAGAAACTATCTGTTCCTGAAAGTTTGAAGACTGCTCCTTGTAGTTTGACCCGCCCTGATGAACCAGGATTCCGTCCTGTTCATCTCCATCATCCTTGTGCTCAGTGGGTGCGGGAAAGCCAGGGAAACTACTATTGGGCATGCCAACTGGCGTTGGCTTTGGCTGATGAATATATCTATCGCTTTGGAGAAAAGGACTCCAAAGTGCACAGTTGCCAAGCGCATGCAAAATGGCTCTTGGACAATATCCCTGATCTTGCATCACATGAGCAAACTGAGTTTGTTCAAGCGATGTATCCTGAGTATAAACATGAAGATGCCGTAGAAGCCTATCGGGCATATTATCGGGGAAGTAAGGGAGAACGAGGACTTCTCAAGTATACACGACGCGAAATGCCTGAATGGATTTAAAGTGCTCCAAACGTATAAGCAACCGTCGCTCCATTTCCACCGCTCTGAAAGTTGGCGCTGGGTCCACCTGAAACGACAACACCACCCTTTGCTTCCATATTATTTGTCAAGCTTGCTGCGTTTGCATTCACAAGAATAATAATTCCACCACCTGTGCCACCACCAAAGGGTTGAGTTGGTGAGTAGTTTGGTGACGGAGTTGCGGTTTGACGTCCAGCAACACCATTGGCTGTAAAATGTTTTGTGCTAGAACTGGATGTCGTAATTGTTCCTTCAACGAATACAATTAATACACCTCCAGTTCCGTCGTAGGTTGAATCAGGACCGAACTCAACAGATCCGTTTGGATTTCCAGCTCCAGCAGCAGATTCTCCTGTAGGTGCTAGCGGACCAAATATGCTATCGGATCCTTTCCCTCCGTTTGCTCCTCCAGGACCTACTATAGTTCCTAATGTAGGTCCATAGGTTCCACCTGATCCACTTCCTCCTGAAAAACATGTCCCTCGTGATCCTTCGCGTATAGTTATAGTATCAGGCATTCTATACTAATTTATTTTTTTAACTAGAAGGTAAATAATCGTTCCAGCCTCCTCCTCCACCTCCTGTGCCCAAACCTGTTTGAGCTGTTGAACCGTTAGTTCCCTGTGTTGCAGAGTTGCTTGTTTCATTCAAGGCACCACCCACCCCGCCATTGGCTGCGATCAATGTATTCGGACCTATACTTATATCAACAGCATCTGTTAGCCCTCCTGAATCACCTATTCCACTATGATTCGCTCCTCTTTGTGTCATACTAATACCCGAATTTGCGTTGCCGAAAGTTAGGTTTCCTTGAACATATACAACTGTAAAAAGTTTGCGAGTTGGGGGTTGCAATACAGTATCATTAGCAATATTTAAATTGCCTTTTACAAAGATCCATGAAGAAGCAGTATCTCTGGTTTGTGCAAACCAATACCCAAGATTTAAAGCAGTTACAGATTGACCTGGAACAACGATGAAATCAAGATTGCCAACATTGTTCCCATTTATTGTAAGGGCACCTGACACGGGAGATTTTGTAAAGTTCGTGGGAGGAAACCAGTTATACATGATGCCTCTACAAAACTCATAGATAGATGTTGCTGAATAGGATTGATTTTGTTGAAATGCAGTATTAAAACGAATCGTGGGCGGGATTGAAACAATCGGAGTTTTTCTTAATGAAATAACTCCTTTGGAAGTAACGTTGGGATCTTTTCGTATAGATATGTCTGCAGGTTTTATAGGTAGTTGAAGCTCAGAAGACATTCTTTGTTTCTACCTATAGGCTGAAAAAGAATGTTTTCAAGCTTGCCTTCAACCAGTTTCAGATATTCGGAGGATCAAACTTGATTAAATGTATAACAAACGGCTGCTCCATCTCCACCGCTTCGGAAATTTACCGATGGACCATTTTGTCGCACAATGCCACCTTTTGCTTCTACATTCGCGGTTAAACTGGTTGCATTTTTATTTACAAGTATCACAATCCCCCCTCCTGATCCGCCACCAAATGGATAAATTCCTGGATAGTTACCTTCTGTTGCTGCTTGGTATCCTGGAGCTCCATTGGCGGTAAAAAATTTAGTCGTTGGGTCACCAAATAAATTAATATTTCCTTCAACAAAAATAATCAACACACCTCCAGTTCCTTCATGTAGTGCTTGTTCTTCTGGAGGAATGCTCAATCCAGTTATATCACTTGGATTTCCAGCACCTGAAACGCCATACCAAGGTGTAGGAACTACTCCATTTATCACACCCTGTGTTCCGATACCACCTCGGATACCTGCATCTGCTATTGCTGAAGTATTTAATGGTTTAAAGGACCCCCCTGAACCTGAACCGCCCGAAAAACATGTTCCTGCTGAACCTGATCCAACACCAGGTGCGATACTGCCACCACCGCCACCGCCACCACCAATAACTCCAAATCCACCTTTTCCCATTTCTTAAACATTTGATTTTTTTTTGATAAATTTAAGCATCCTCTTTATAATCCCACCAACCACCACCACCACCTCCTGTCTGCAAAGAACCCTGATTGGTTGACCCATTCGTTCCTTGATTTGCAGATTGTACTGTTGTATTTGGACCTGTTGCTCCTGCTCCTCCCGAACTGCTGATAAATGTATTAGGTCCAACCTTGATTTGAACCTCTGGTGTTAAACCTCCAGATGTTCCTTCCCCGCTGTGATTTGCACCACGCTGTGTCATACTTATTGTTGCTAGGCTATTCAAAGTCAAATCTCCCGTTACATAAATAATATTAAACAACTTTCGCGTAGGAGGTCGGAGATTCAAACCTCCAGTTACTAAAAGATCTCCCTTAATAAAAAGTCCAGCAGCAGCTGTGTCAGACGTTGTTGTATAAATATTATTTATATTCTCCCCATTCACTACAAGATTAGAAAGCACCTTAAACTCAATATTTCCTACTGACACCCCATTCACTTTAAAATTGCCTGAAATATCTGTAGAAGTGAAGTTGTTTGGAGGAAACCAGTCTGTTGTTACTTTTCTGCCAAAATCCATCAGAGAATCAGCTGAATATTCTACCCCTGAAGTAAAGGCTGGCTCAAAAACGATAGCAGGAGGCGAAGTTGCTAATGCACTGGACATGTTTTGAATCCCAGGACGGTTTGTTGTGTTAGGATCTCTCCGTGCTGATATTTCTTTCCGTTTGATAGGGAATTCAAATCCGCTCATAAAATCTTCTAGGATGAATAAAAGATTTTATTTTCTATATTTCTACTTAAATATAAGGTGAAGTAGCATAGGCTTTAATTTCATCATCTGAAAGTGCTTTTTCAAGGAAAACAAACTCGGCCAACTCAAAACCCTGTGCCTGTCCCATACCAAGATTACCTAATACTGTATTTCCTACTCCAGCATCTACATAGGTAGATCCTGAACCTGCAATGGTTCCAGTTTGAACACCATCTGTGTAGCCATACAATGAGTTATAAGAACCATTGTCCACTACTTTCACTGCTATATGATACCATCTCCCTGCTTCAACATTCCCAGAAGGTCCTATATTTAAGTTGGGTTGTTGCACACCATTGCTTGTCCAAAGCATTTGAAATTTCATAGTGGTAGAACTAGATCCAAAGAATGCTATTGCCCAAAAATAGGATGGTGGCAACGGTGGAGGACCTCCAGGAGTTCCATTCCCTACTACCGTAGTGCCAGTCATTCCTGGAGATGAAAGAGAACTAAGATAGATTCTAAACATAACTGTAAAGTTTTTTGAAGATCCAAAGGTGGCGCTTCGTTTAAACTGAGAAGTAGTAGACATAGAAATGCTTCTGGGAATAAAATAAGTCCATGATTCACTTTGTGAAATGGCACTTGAAGTAAACGTTCCACCTGTAACTGTCCATGTTATATTACTACTCGCATAGTCATATAAAATGTTTCCTTTTATAAGTGTCGTGCATTTGTTATTTTTCATAACGGATTCAGGGCGAAAGAACGTTGTAAGCGGAATCGGCATTTTTTCTTAGATGAGATAATAACTATTTCCTGAACCCAGCACAGTGACCGTTGTCCCAGGTGCAATATTTGTTCCTGCTGGTGGATTTTTGACTGTGCTGATTGCAAACGATTGTGTGCTATCAGGCATATTGCGAATGACACAGTTCCATCCCTCAAAACTCACATTAAATGTCGGTAAGGCTACAGAATATCCTGCATTTGTTTGTGTAAAGAGGAAATATTTGCTAATATCATAAGCTTGAATATCTGCATGTGCAGCACCCAAAGTTGATACTGCTACACGCACAGGACCAAATGTATTTACATACAAGTTATTTATCTGCAGATTTTGAAGGTCAACAGAAGAAATATACGTGCTTGCTTTTAAGTAGGAGTTATTTATATACAAAGACGATGTATAAACACGAGATGAACTCAATACATCTGTCTGCACATCACCAAGATTCAAAAACCCAAAATCATTCCCAAAACTAATACTACTTACTGTAAGGGACGATGTTGTAAAGTTCATGCTGAAGCCATATGTGGTGCTGTTCAATGCCTGTGTTGAAAGATATTGTAAAGATCCCAATCCGTTTAGGGTGGATTGGAAAACAGTATCTAGGGCTGGACTACTAATGAGGACTGTGGTTCCCGCTGATAAATAGCCAAAGGTGGCTAATCCACGAACGGTAGATTGCAACGTAGAATCCAAGGCAGGTGTGCTAATGAGAGCTGATGCTGAAGACAAATATCCAAAGGTGGCTAATCCGCGAACGGTAGACTGCAACGTAGAATCCAAGTTAGGTGTGCTGACAAGAGCTGATGCTGAAGACAAATAACCAAAGGTAGCCAACCCGCGAACAGTAGACTGCAACGTAGAATCCAAGGCAGGTGTGCTGACAAGAGCTGATGCTGAAGACAAATAACCAAAGGTAGCCA
>JACCDW010369217.1_pt1 | contig 15869 bp, 18 predicted proteins | sample 7449781 | NCBI WGS metagenome assembly JACCDW01 (sample SAMN15323449, study PRJNA562643) | freshwater metagenome | isolation source: river surface water | place: USA:Blue River Watershed | collected 2017-08-18
AATGATTCTTTGTTTTTCTAAATCAATATTTTTCCATGTTAGAGTCATAATTTCACCATGACGCATGCCTGTAGAAAGAGCCAAAATCACAATGATATATAAATACGGATTAGGACTTATCTTACAAGCTTCTAATAGACGCTCTCTTTCTTCCTCATCTAAAAATCTCACTCTACCTCGAGGCTCTTGCGGTTTTGAAACCTTCCGCATAGGAGAATCTTCTAACCATTCCCACTCCTTACAGCCAATAGTTAATGCATGGCTTAAAGCTGCCATATATCTAACTACTGTTGCAGGAGATCTCTGAGTCCCTCTTACTGTTATTTCTTTTCCTAAACGATCTCTATATTCCACAATTAAAGAAGGCGTTAAATCAGACAAAAGACAATAACCCAAATTCTTTTTCCACCAATCTAATTGAAGAGACTGTTTGTCGATACTTTTAGGTTTTTTTGGTAATACATCCTCAATATAACGATCTATTAACTCACCTAAAGTATGTTTTTTTGCTTCAACCGTTTTTAAATAACGACCTTCTTTCATGGAAGCTTCGACTCTTTGAACAAATTCTTTAGCTTTAGAAATATTAGCAAAAGTACCACATTGTGTGGGATTTCCTCTTTTTCTTATGCGTACATGATAAGTCGTCTTACCATTTTTTTGCGTTCTCTTCTGAATTGTCGCCATCATCAACACCATTTTTGGTTTCAAAGAAATAACTACTGTATTAGAATTGGAGTAAATTAGCAACATTGGATTTTGCTCCACAAAAAAAATCAAGGACGAATTAACATGAGTAACATCAGCAAACATCAGGCCACGATTGAATTTACAGCAGCTTGTTTTGACTTAACAGAACACCTTATTGAAGAACTCTTACTAGATAAATACGTCGGTATGATGAAACGCTTTGATGCAATAAGCAGTGAAGATTGGTGGGAAGGCGGCTGGCGTAGTCGCACTAAGAATGCCTGTAATGCAATTGCAGATGAAGAAATGAAAGCAAAGGCTGTTAGGATATTGCAAGGTTTTGACAGGCGCTTTCCAAAAAAAACAGCATTATCCACAAGAATTAGTGTTGATCACACAAAAACATCTCTTTTAGATCACATCTTTAAGAAAGTTGTAATTCACAATTCTTCTGAAAACTCGCAAGCATATTAGCTGATTCATTGTATGACTCAATAAAACTCTCTAAAATAACTATAAGAGCTTCTAAATCCATTCCTAAGTGACTAGCAAACTGCCCTTGTTCTTTACCAAAATAAGCTATCCCTGTTTGAAAATCATTTTTCACATAGGCTTTGATGAGACCCATTGCATTGGGATGGGTAATCTCACAAAGAAAATCATAATGCTCCTTAAATGGAGGAATTTTTTCTGCTACATGGTTTATTAACTTTGAAACATGAATAGGATCTAAGCTCTGACCTGAAGCTTCGTTAGAGTGATCCAAAATATCCGCAACATTCTTTTTTACTGTTTCTATTTTAGACCCGAGCAGCATTCTTGTTAAAACATCTCTTAGCTCTTCAATATCACCTAATTCCAAAGACTCTTGTATCTGATCTAGAAAATACCAAAAAAGTGCTACAGTTTCATAAATAGCTCGAGCGAGCAAATACCCTGTAACTAAATTCCCATGTTTAAATCCATTATAGGCTGATTCTGCAAGCTCTGTAATCCTATGCAAACATGCTTCTCTTAAATGCAAGGCTCTAACAGGATCTAAAGAAGAATGGGAATTTGGAGATGCTCCAACAAAAATTGGAGCATGTTTAGATAAATTGCTTTTAAGTGCTCGGACCACATGATTCAAATCTTCTAAAAGTTCATTGGTAGTCTTGTCTTTCATATCTAAACCTTAGGTGAAACGCCTGTATTTTGTAGTAGTTTGTAGTAATTTTTAGTTATGACTTGGAGCATTTTTGGAGCATTTGGAAAATAAAAGAAATTGTGGAGCATAAGCGTCTGTCGTAAGCAGCTAAGAATAAAAATGCTCGGAAAAGGACTTGAACCTTCACGGGATTGCTCCCAAGGGATTTTAAGTCCCTAAAAACTCAATCTTTCACAATGCTAAACAATCATTATCAACCTAGAAACCAGAAGCTTAAGTATAAGTAACGGTTGAAATATATTGAGTCCTATTGTCTGTTCTAAAATAATACTGTCCCACCAATGTCCCATAGACTCTCCTTTATCTCAATCCTTTTATAAAAAACCAGGAAATTTTTAAAAGAAGGCTAGGAGCAGGTTCAAAAGGTTCAAAAGTGAAATAATCATTACAGCATTCCATCTACATGATCCTCTGCATCCTCAAAAAGGCATGCAAAAAAAAGAGCACATACATATACCGTATCTACATGTCTCAATCGGTCTCCCCCTAAAGGTCGTAAACAATATTCGAAGCCAACATCAGCTGGGCCACAGTGTAGGTTGCTCCACTTTCGTGAGACAAGCGATTTTCTGATTACAGAGAACATGTCTGGCAGACTCTCTTCATATAAGTTTTCTTTTAATGAGAGCCAATCAACGTGAATAGGCCAAAAAGATTCCTTAACCCTTCCTTTAAGCCTATTCCATTCATAACGTTTATTGGCATCCCAATTTCCTGCACTTCTAGCATGATTATGTAAATCAAGTAATTTTTTGCACCATTGCCAAAGAAGAAAAATTTCGTATTTTGATGCCTCTTCTGCCGACTTGCATGTCACCTGGATTTTATGGTCAAGGAACTCTTGACCAGTTCGTATGACTACACATGACTTAAGCATCAATATGGTATCTGCTAAGGGGCCAAGTCTCACCATAGTGAGTACAACATCTTTTTGTCTATATCCTGCTTTTATAAACTTACACAAAAGCTGTTTTAAACATTCCGAAGAACTGTTTTCTCTAGTCATATTACTTTGATCCTATAAAATCTCTGCACTTTATTCACAATGACACCTAAATTAATTTTTAACTTTAGTATAATAACAAAGAAAATAAGCAAACATGGACGCTCGATGTAGGTTGTCGTACAAATTCCAGCAGGAATTTATCTATGAAAAACCAAGCCGTTTTTGAATTTGCATCGCCTTATTTCTTCTTCTTAATCTAATAGCTACAACTATCCAAGGAATAACTATAACAAAATCAAACAGTGCAACTACAGTTAAAGCATACTTAGTTTCTCTTGACAATGCACTGTAATTAGTCGTTGTGCTTCTAAAAATTTGACCTATACTTCCATATATCGACCAACTTAATAACTTTGTTCCATTATTTTTATACGCAAAGTGATACAGCATTCCTAGCTGTACTAAACCAAAAAAAATATAAATTGAATACTCACTATAGCTATAACAATATCCAACCATGTAACTATAACTACAGCTATCCAAGAAAAGGCACAGCGAAATAAGTAATGGATACAAAATAAAATAGCTACATGCAATGATTAGCCATTGCCTCCTTAATTTATTCTCTTCCGCATTAAATGGATAAATTTCTGATGCCATTAATTTGCAGCCTCAAGTCCTTCTTTTTCCCTCAAGAGAGTTAACCATTCGTCATTATTTTCCATGTTTTGCAACCTTGTATCTTTATGTGTATCAATTGTTAATTGTATTATTTTCTGTTTTTTTATTCGAAAATCATAAACACAAATAAGATAAAAACAAAGAAAAAGAATCAATTGATTAGTTAAAGTAATTTTATTAATTATGTTTTAAAATTTAATTTACCGTAAATAATATATTGTTATCACAGTTATTTTCTATTAATGCTATAATTCAAAACAAATTAATTTTTAACAAATGGTTTTTTATGAGTATTAGCGGAATAGATAATTCAGGCAATAATTACGATTTTTACATTCGTGAAGATCATGATTTAATCAACGCTTCTATAAAATATGGAAACAACCCTTACGGGATACCAGCTTTGCATTACGCAATTATGCAAGGAGATGAAAAAGCTGTGCGATTATTCTTAGATCATGGAGCAAGCCCTGATAGTCAAACGCCGCCTCCTACTTATCACGCTCCAACTACAGCATTAGAATATGCTGCCCAATACGGTCAATTAAATATCGCTAGACTGTTATTAGAACGAGGAGCCAACCTGAATCAAAATAGAGAGCTTCATGATGGCCAGTCATATATAATAGATCCCCTTAGATGGGCAGCAATGGCTAATCACCCTGAATTAATTCGATTGCTTATAGAACATGGTGCAACTATCAGTTATAACAATTGGGAAAGTCCAATTTATGCAGCAGTTGAATCGGGTTCCGTAGATGCGCTTAAAGCTCTGGTAAATTCAGGAGTAAAATTAAATCACCCTGAACTTACAAAAACATTTAATCCGCTTCAAGCAGCCATTAGATCGGGAAAACTTGATATGGTTAAATTTTTAGTCAGCATGGGAGCTGATATTAATGCTAGAACACAAGACACAAGAGAACCGCTAGTTTTTGGAGCCGTTGAATGGCCTTCAATACTTCAGTTTCTTATCAACAAAGGCGCTAACATTCATATTCCATTTGATGGAGGTAATACGATCTTGCATTATGCAGCTGGTCGTGGAACTTCAGAAACCATTGATATTTTAGTCCAAGCTGGATCTCCAATTAACGCAAAAAATTCACTAGGACAAACTCCATTACATGCAAATGCACCTTTCAGTGGGACACCCAAAAACGGAGATAAAACATTAATAGCTCTATTAAAAAATAAAGCTGATATCAATATTAAGGACAATCGAGGTTATAAACCTGCACAGTCATATATGCATAACCACTTTATGACAATAGAAATGTTAAAATTATTCGTTAAAATGGGAGTAAATGTTAATGAACAAGATCCTTCAGGATATACCTTATTAGAAACGGCTATCATAACTAACATCAATCCCTGGCATAAAAATGATGCTATTATAGCTTTTTTAATAAATGACACTCATGCAAATGTGAACCACCAAAACCAAAATGGCGCTCCTTTGTTATATGCAGCTGAATTGGGTGACTCTATAACCATGGAGTTACTACTAAAAAAAGGTGCAGATATAAATATCAAAATCAATGAACGCTCTGCATTAAGCATTGTAAAAAACCGTCATCAAGAACTTGTTGAATGGTTAATTGCACGCGGAGCTCGTTAAAAATGGCTGATAACCAACAAAATACATTGAAAAGTCTCGGATTATCCATAAAACACCAAAAAACAAGAAGACTATCTCTATTTCTTATTTCTATAACAATCTTGTGCAGTGTCTGCACCACCAGCTTTATTGTATGGAAAAATAATCGGTCTCAAAAACGACTCGATCAATACTACTTTAATAAATTTGAATCTGTTTTTTATCCTACTCATAACTTAATGCCATTGGCTGAATCTAAAGAAGAAATCATACAACTCCTTCAATCTTGTGCAGATAGGTTAGAAAAAGTAAAAGTCGATATGGTCAAAGATGGTTACAAAACAATAGAAATCGAAGATATTGAGGTAAAAGCTCGAGAACATTCTCTGGAACGATGCGATGATCATCTTAGTGCAGACGAAATGGCTAAACGGCTTTGGAAGTAGAAAATAATCACATCTTTTTTAATCAATAAGAGGGAAAAATATAATGTTTAAATATTTGAAAAATGGAGCATTTAGCTTAGCTCTTTTAGCTATAGCTTTTCTATCAGTCGGAGAATTGAATGCTGCACCGAGAAAGTCCTATACCAAGAAATCCTACTCAGCAAAATCTACAACAAAAAAACCTTATGTAAAAAAAGCTCCTTATGCTGGTTATGGAAAGCCAAGCAAAGTTAATAAGCAGCCCAAAACGAAGATCACTTCAGGCCATATAAAAAAAACCGGCAACGGATATACCTATGTGAACCCCTATGCTAGGAGTAAATAGAGTTTTATGAAGACTATTTTAATAAAAAATTTGATGAAACTTCGGATGCAAATTCCCCCTATCATTCTTTGTGCTATGATGATTGGATTAGGTGCTGTTGTCTACACACATCAAAATAAGCAACATCACAAAAAGGAAAATTCTGTTTGTGAAAAAGCTTTAGAATCCAGCACGTACTACACTCCAGAATTTAGTTTAGCTAGCAAAATGCAACTATTAAGAGCCTATGGACTAGATCTTAAAACTAAGATTAAATGTGCACAATGCATCCAAGAAGCTCTTCGCGATGCTCACAAAGACGGAGCAACTCCAAGTAAAAAAGAATTAAAAAAAATCCTTTCTACAACAATTGACTACGTTAACGACCTAATGAAAGATGGAAAACAAACGTTGATTTCGGATCTACAAAATTTAAAAAACAATCCTTGCGTTAACAGTCAAGCCGCAGATATTTTAAAACTAGTTCGAAAAGATAAAGATTATATAGGCAAGTTTGACTCACTATTTGGTGAGGTACGATCTGAAATAGCCATTCTAAAGTCCATGGAAATCAACACTTCTACATATGAGTCTGAAATACACGCAATGATAATGGATTATTTCCTTTTAAACGTATTATTGGGCTAAAAATAAATAAAACATTTAAAGTCTTCCATACCAACAGGTACAAAAAAATGATTAAGTCTCTTAGGAAAATGGCTATTATGTGGTTATTTGTAATTGGAATGGTTCTTATCTTAGCTCTATGTACTAAAATAGGGATACTCAAATAATAGATTTTGCAAGCTTAAAATAACATATTGAGCAACCTCTCTTCACATAAGTTAGTTGTAAGCCCTGGAACTTCCATAACAAAAATTCTGTGCGTTAGATGCCGATGATCAGCTACCAATCTGTCTTGAGCCTCTTGTCTGTCAAAGTCGTTTTCGTAGTAATTAATTGAAAACACTCCCCATGCCACATCTCCTATAATAGTCTTTTCCAATCTTTTTACTCTTTGTTTGTAGTTCATTTTTACCTCTATTAAATTGCATTTTTTTCTTCTAATACGTCGATCCTAGACCCCAATTCCTTGATCTCCATGAATCGAACTACTTTATCTAAAATATCATTAGCCACTCCCTTTCGAACCATAGGGCTATTATCGTCGAGAAGGGCTATCAGCACATTTACAGCTTTAGTAGCAGCTCCTTTTAGAGATTCAATAGCTTCATCAACCGCCAAGCTTCTAAGCCTAGTCAACTCTTTCTTAAACGCAGGGATCAGCATCCAATCATAAAAAGCTTGTTTAGATACTCCTGATTTTTCACAAGACTCTGCAATGCTCATTGAGGCTATAAAATAAGGCAGAGCTTTTCTCTGCCGTTCGTTTAATCCATTTTCATCAGTTATAGAATTGTTACTTCTATTTTTATTACTCATTTTCAATCTTCTTGTTTAATATTTTTTCCATAGAGTCTAACACCTAGACTTCTTCAAAACCCAAACATTCAGGGCATATTAATAATTTTGCAGCTGCTGGATCATCTTCTCTTGATTGCATCCAATCATTATATAAGGTCGGTGATATCTCCACTTTTGTATCACCACCCCTTCTACCTGTGATTCTGAGACAACACACAGCCCCTTCAGAGTCTAATCTACATAACAGAAGCCATAAGTTATCTACCTTCGCTAGATCATATTCACAAAATTCTTCAAACGTTACATAGTCATCAACTACATATTCACACAAATCACATTGAGCCATATTTTACCTCTAATTATTTTTAAGTTATATCTATGTGCCAACCCGTAGACTAACACGCCTACAGCCATCTATAGGGCATAATACGCTAGACGTCAAGCAAATAATTCAACATTTATGATCATCTTTATATAAGGCAATTTCAAGCACGTAATGCACTGCAATATCATCGAATTTCTCTGCTTCAGTTGGCCTTAAGATCTTATTTGCTAAAGCCCAGTTAAGCTGCTGATACATTGTGTAAAGTGTATAATTCTTGTCAGTAATCATAATAGTTCCTGTATTTTTAAGTTTTTGAAGTGGCCAGAATGGCTATTGTTAATGAAAGATGTGCCAACACAACGAAATCACTTAGAATGCGTTTTAAGTGTTGTTTTTCGATTTGATTGAAAAAGACATGCCGCAACATGTCTATAGATGAAACGCGTCATTACAACAGCTTTATAGAGGCTAGTCTGACTTTAATAGCACCAAACCTCTAAGAGAGCGGTTGTTTTTTTCTAACTTTAGGGTGAATAATAACTTTTGTAGATGATCTTCCTAGTGTTTTTACAATTTCTGTTTTTACATACCCAAACTCTTCTAAAGTTTTAACAGCTTCTGTCACCTGTTCAGCTGTTTCCAGTTTTGACCAATGCTTAGCATGATAAACATCTCGTAAAGAAAAACCATTAGCTAAATCTCCTTTCTTAATACGATCTAAGAGAGCTCTAGCAGACTCCATACTAAGATTTTTAGATGAAGAAAATAATCTTTGAGCATGCGTTTCTAAATAACTACACCACTCTATTGCTTTGTCAACAGCTGGAACATCAATCGCAATTGCTCGACCTCCCCTACCTATTGTTTCAACAACATAGAAAATTAACGCTAACTTAGGCATTAATGATCTATATTTGCCTAAATGACTTTCTAAAGACGGTGTTAATTCTCCTGAACATAGCCTACGTTCTAAAAATGTACGCCATTCATTAAATAATATTTGAGCTTCTTCAGAAAACCTAAGTGGCTGTGTTTTTAAAACTTCACCAGAAGTAGGTTCAAAAGGTTCAAAAGTGTCAATGTTTTTAAAAACCTTAACAACTTCTTCTCTAGCTTCTATGTTAGGTTTACGATCGACATTTTCCCAAGTTTTAGGTGCATCTGGCCAAACCAATAGCTGAAAACGCTGTAATAATCCATCATCTCCACCACCACCGCTTGCGGCTTGTTGAACATATGAACTCAAGGGGCCAGGCTGAATCCCCCCAATAATTGACAAACACAAAGCTGGGATATGTAAAGTCCCCCGAGAAATGCGATCCACAGTATAAGAACCTTTACCATTCCATGACTCAAGAAAAAAAGCTCGATCTCCTTCTCGACCATACTTATCTAAACTTTTTAACCAACCAACTAATTCATCACGATGTACAAGAATTCCTTGGGGATTTTCAAGTAATATTTCACCTATTTTTTCAACAGTACCATCCTCTGTTTTATACCTTTTCAACAAGGGTTTATTTACCGTGCTAATTTGATCAAATTTAGGCTTTTGTACGGATGGTTTCTTTGCCGCCTTTCTCATCGCTTCTTTTTGTGCAGTCTTTTGCGCTTCAAGCCACATTTCATCTTGTTGATAAGCAACCTCATCTTCCTTATGTTTAAAAATCGCCTCTGCAGCTAACTCGTCTAAAGGCTTCATCATCTCTTCAATAGCAGGGGATTTTAATAAAGAAGGTCTTCCTACAATAGCCCCCCAAATATTTGGTATTACAAGCCAATCATCATATGCTTTAGGATAAACCCCTATTTTTCTACCAATCAACGACCCCAAAACAACTACACAAGTAGCAGCCAAAAAATCCACAGGCACCTGCATTCTTTCAGCAACATCCATAATCCATGGGCGCAAAACATCAGGCAATATTTCTTTTTTAAATGGCATCACAGGTTTTAATTCCTCTCTAAGAGCAATAGGGTCATCCCATTCATCATTAATATTTAAATATAAGCGTAGATCTTCAATATCTCTATGAACACAATGAGCGTGATGGCATTTAAACGCGGCCTTTTCATATCCATTACTATTAGGTTCAAAATATACCGTTCCTCCATCACCTGTAGTATGACTCTCTCTAAATGGGCATAGAATTTCCCATGCGCCAGATCTGCTTGAGCTAGGTTGAAGAATCAGCTTGTTATTCTTCAGCTCTTGTAAAATTTGATCTTGCACATCAATCTCTACCTGTTGCTTCATCCCTAAGTCTATTTTAAACGCTTGTAGAAATTGTGAAACAACATATGGAACTCCCCCATCATTATTAATAACATGAACCATAAAAGGTTGCCCCTTTCTATGATAAAATCCAGGTAATCTCATCACCCTAGGAAGATCATGCACAGAGGGATCTCCATTAAATTGTTTAATTAACACTTTTTGAACTAATGAAAACAACTCAAGTTCTAAGCCTTCGATCAACCAATACACATGATATCGCTTAGGACTTGTTTCTATAATAATATGAGGTAGCAGTGGGGCTGATAAAATTGGTTCTAATGGAGTGCCGTCTAAATCAACATAAAGAGCCCTCACCCTCACAATATTTTCTGTTTTTCGACCCTTTAAATCAGTTGCATTCACCACAAAGAACACTCCAGCACCCTGCTCATTAAGTTCTATTAATGCAGGCAAATGTTCTTCCAAACTACCATGAAAAATACGAGCCAATTGACGATTGTTATTTTTTGTGTCATCAAAAGTTTGAAACGTAAGCGCCTCACCCTCTGCAAAAAACTTCAAAAAGTGTTCAGCTTTAATATTGTCTATTTTCGTAAGAACAGGTATATTTGGTGTATAGGAATAACCATCCTCCATTATAGGAGCTGATGCTTGGTACGTAGCAGCTCCTTGTTTTTCATTTATAATACTCATTAAACACCCCTCTTTTGCGATTCCAACCAAGATAAAAATAACGCTGGTGACACTAATAGTTTCCTTTTACCAAGCCTTCTAACAAAACAATCTGCCCCATTAAATTTTGAATTAAATAAAATCCATCGCAAGCTACCTAAACTTATAATCGACGAATATCTCTTGCAAAATTCTTTAGTTGTTAAATACCCATCTAGTCCCTGTTGATTCATATATTCACCTTACCTAATCAGTTTTCTGAGTAAGATATCAGCCTATGCCAACCTTTCCACTCATTAACCAAAATATATCAAAAATCCTTTAACAATTCCATAAACAACTAAAATTAAACAAGATACAACACAAACCGAACTCATCTCATGGGTAAAAAACAAACAATTTTTAAATTAGGGTAAAATTAAAATAATCTAACGCGACCGATATCTGCAAATTTCATCCAAAACTCCGCTTCTTTTCCAACACTTATATCGATACATTACAGCATCACGAGGAGGAAACGTCTCTGGTAATAAAGAAAAAGAGCATCGATTTTTCAACAGAAAAAGAATTGCATTACATATGTCCCTAAGATCATATACTGATTTTCTTCCTCTACCCTTAACAATCTTAGGAAATTTAGAAATCAGCCCGATCCATTCATCAGGATCTAATGGATCTAATGGATCTTTCCCTATTGGTATTTCATTAATATTTACAGTACACCTGTCTATTTCCTTAAATGCATAACTTCTAAATGATAATGAAGAAATATCATTACGGAGCCCACTCTGCTTTGCAGCCAACTGTATGTGATCATTAATTTGCTGACACGATATAGCGCTGCCGTGGATTGTTGAAAATGCAAACCCCCATCTTGATCGGACATGCTTACATAAAGCATTCCAAAGACGCTTAGGAAGCTGCTTAGCGCGAACTTCCGCCCTGGGACTATGATCTATGAAAGTAAGCCAGCCTGCATCATCTGACCCTTCTAGCGGTATCTGTTCTATCTGCAAGTGCAAAACTTCTTCTAGAGTTAGATAACTAATATATCCGTTGAATTCAACAACATCTCGACCCCTATTACCTATCCAAAGAATTTCACAAACCAACGCACTCTGTGCATCAATTTTCTTTAATTCAACTAATATTTTTTTATAATGATTTAACTGAAGCGGTTTATTTTTTTTCTCATCATCTTTGCGTCTACGAGGAGCTTCACCTCTCTTTTTATATAGCTTCCAATCTTCGCATCGCATCACCCAACGTAAAGGAATACTATGCAATTTACATAACTCCCAAAGAACTTCTTCATCTAATGTCTTAGGGATCAAGGTTTCTTTTAAAGATAGACAAAATTCATTTCTTGCTCGACAACTCCTTTTATATGGGCTTGGAGGTCTATTTTGCAACTGCATAGGAATGACATTATTATAATTTAAAAGAGGAAGAGACACCCATCGTCCTTGATAATAAATAGGCCTAACAAGCACACAGCCAACAAAAAAACAAATACCATCCTCTGTATTAAGATCCATAACAACCTATCCAATAAAAGTTTTATTCATTCGATCTACAACACCATGTTTGTGAGAATCACTAAGGTGAGCATACCGCTGTACCATTGATAGACTTTTGTGACCTAAAATATCGGCGATTTCTGCCAAAGATGCGCCACTCATAGCAAAATAACTTGCCGCACAGTGTCTGAGATCGTGAAATTTAAAATTTTGAATGTTAGATTTTTTCAAAGCTTTAGACCAGGCACCTCTTAAATATATTGGTTTCTGAACCTTTTGAACCTTCTCAATCTCTTCTTTTGATAAATCATCTGGTTGATATTCGCTCTTTTGAACCTTTTGAGCCCCTTCTACATCATCTTTTTGAAAATCAACTGTGGATGCAGCTAACTCTTTAGGGAATATCAAGTTCATATCAATACGTCTGTTTTGTTCAAGAGTTATAAGCTGTTCAAGAGCCTGTCCTGCAATTGGAACAGCCCGACGATCTCCATTTTTTGTATCTTGTAAGACTATCCTTTTTCTCTGTAAATCAACATCTGCCCAAGTAAGGTTAATAATCTCTCCATATCTCATCCCTGTTGAAATAGCGATTAAAACCACTGGATAAAGAAGAGGATTAGAACTCTCTTTGCAAGCTTGTAAAAATCTTTCCTTTTCATTTTCATCTAAAAATCTAACCCTTCCACGTGCTTCCTGTGGTTTTTTAACCTTTTTTACAGGAGACGACTCGATCCATCCCCACTCTTTATATGCGACAGAAAAGGCATGTGAGAGCACTGCTAAATAACGCACAACAGTAGATGGAGAACGCTCAGTATGGCGATAGGTAATGCCCTGTAAAAGAATGTCTCTATATTCAGCAATCAACGCTGGCGTGATATCAGAAAGAAGATAAGCGCCCAATTGCTCTTTCCACCACAATAACTGAGCTTTTTGCTTTTGACCGTTTTTCTTTTTATCAGGAATTCCCTCTCTGATGTAACGGTCTACCAACTCACCTAGAGTATGTTTCCTTGCTTCCGCCTTATTAAAATACCGACCCTCTCGAATCGCAGACTCTGTATCTTGAGCCCATTTTTTAGCATCAGAACGACGTGCATGCGTAGAAGTCTGTGGAGGATAACCTTTCAATCGTACTTTCACTCTATACTGAGTTCTTCCATCTTTAGTCTCTCGTTTTTCGATAACCGCCATAACACCCTCACAATCTGTTGAAAGCAGCAATATACAAAACCAACCAAAAACTCTCAACAATAAACGAGCAAGGGATTTAGAATCCCATGTATTCTTGTCGCATCTTGTTTATATTGAGAGAATTGACTTGTTAAAAAAATAAAAAGGGACACTGGCGGGACACTAACTAGTAAAATCCCCTGATTTTTAGATCTAAAAAGACACAAAATACAGCTTATATAGGAGAAAATAATTAGAAAGTGTTGAGTAATGCTGTCCCTCTGGTGTCCCAGGGGGCGCTATTCTTAAAATATGAAAGGTTGCAAACGTTTATAACTCTTTCATTATAAGGTATGCTCGGAACAGGACTTGAACCTGCACGGGATTGCTCCCAAGGGATTTTAAGTCCCTTGTGTCTACCGATTCCACCATCCGAGCACAAAATCGCTGAAGAATTTTTAAGAAATGATACTCTTCAGCGAAATATGAATCAAGCTATTCTTCAATTAATAAAGAAAATTATTCTCCAAATGAAATGAAGGACCATCAAAATCATCAATAGGCGCAGAATGATAACGAGGAGCCTTAGTCTCTTCTTGAGGCTCTTCTGCATCTCCTTTATCGAGATCAGATACAGAAACATTATCTTCTTCTGTTGCATCCTCTATACTTTCCACCTCTTCTGCTGCTCCTTCAGAAGTTGCTTCAGTCTTCCCATCTTCTTGATGTGGTGCGTTAGTTTTCAGCTTCTTGTCTTCTGCAAGAGCTGCAGCATGAGCTGCTCTAGCATTTTGCAAAACCTTATCATGTTGAAATTTATCAGAAATCAATCCCACAGGAGGTGGGATCAAACTTCTAAACATCATAGAAGATACTGGAGCCTCTTCTTCTTTTTTCTCTGCATTCACAGGCTTTTTTTCCTGTTCTGAAGGAGGAGTAATCGCTGGAGGTTTTAATTCAGGGGAAAGACGTGGCTGCTGAGCCTCTCTTCCTTCTGATTCAGCCAATCTTCTTCTACGAGATAACGACTTTCTACGTTTTGGTCTATCTTCTTGAGGTTCATCTACTTTTGGAGCAGGCGGTGTTTTTTCTTCCACTTCTTTAGGTGGTTTTATAACTTTACCCCCTCCAATTTTAATAGAGCCTTCTAAAGGTGCATTTTTCAATACAACTCGAGTTTCTTTTGTTTCTACAACTTCATACTCTGCAACAGGAAGTAAAAATGCTTTTGGTCTTTCTTCTGAACGAAAAAACATTGAATGTCCGAAAGAAACGACTTCTAATGCATCAACACAATACTCTTCTTGCGATCCACCTTTACTATTACGAACAGTTAACTTGTAACCATCCTTCGGGGTGATAATTGTTTCTATAACTGGTTCTCTTGTAAAATTCACTGGAATTTTTCCTATACTTTATGCAATTAAATCTTGTTAATAACTGGTTTGTCTTCATTCCTGGGCTGCCATATAACAAATTAAATCTAATAACCTCTGTGAATAGCCAATCTCATTATCATACCAAGCAATCAGCTTAAAAAATCGATCGTTCAAGGCTATCCCTGCCTCTTTATCAAAGACAGAGGAATACTTACAGCCAATGAAGTCTGAAGACACTACGGGATCTTCTGTATACCCTAAAACCCCTTTTAAAACTCCTTCTGAAGCTTCTTTCATTGTTTGTGCTATTTTATCATAACTTGTGGATTTTGTCAGTCTCACCGTAAGGTCTACTACAGAAACGTCCCCTAAAGGAACTCTAAAGGCCATTCCTGTAAGTTTTCCTTTTAACTCCGGTAAACACAAAGCTACTGCTTTTGCCGCTCCTGTAGCTGCAGGAATGACATTCAAAGACGCACACCGTCCTCCACGTAAATCTTTATGAGAAGGTCCATCATGCGTCGGCTGTGATGCCGTTAATGCATGAACTGTTGTCATAAGCCCTTCTTCAATCCCAAAATTATCTAATAGAACTTTTGTTATAGGTGCTAAGCAATTTGTTGTGCAGGAAGCATTAGATACAACAGTATGCAACTTTGGATTATATTGATGGTGATTTACACCCATCACAAACGTTGGCATCTCTCCTTTTGCTGGTGCTGAAACCACAACACGTTTTGCTCCACCAAGAATATGCTTCTCCGCATCTTTAAATTCTGTAAAATGCCCAGAAGACTCTATAACAAAATCAACATTCTCTCTTTTCCAAGGCAATTTAGCAGGATCTCTCTCTGCAAACACCTCAATTTTTTTTCCATCAACGATCAAAAAATTCCCATCAGACACAACGGATTTTGAAAATCGTCCATGAATCGTATCATATTTTAGTAAATAGGCTAGATTATCTGCCGGCACCAAATCATTAAGAGCTACAATTTCAATCAAATTTTGCTCAAAGGCTAATCTAAAAACAGATCTGCCAATGCGTCCAAAACCATTAATTCCCACTCTAATTTTTTTTGCCATCGATTTCTCCTAATTCGCTACAACATTGAAAATATCATTAATCTATTGCTATTGCTAAAAATTTGCAATGAAGAATCACTGACTAATCAAGTTAAAGCTGTTTTTTTCTGTACACAAAAAAAGCGCTTTTGACTTAAAGCCAAAAACGCCTTTTAATTTGCCAATCAAAAACT
>JACCDW010362203.1_pt1 | contig 15867 bp, 11 predicted proteins | sample 7449781 | NCBI WGS metagenome assembly JACCDW01 (sample SAMN15323449, study PRJNA562643) | freshwater metagenome | isolation source: river surface water | place: USA:Blue River Watershed | collected 2017-08-18
CGCATTTGTATGACGCTATCAACATGGCGAAACAGCCGGGTCACTGGCAGCGCATGTTTTTCAATTCCGACGTGGTGGTCTCCATGTACTGGGATCACAAGACGAGCGGCCCGGTCAGCAAAGCGGTCCGCAATGCCGATGGCGATACTTTGTACTTCTGCCATCAGGGTTCAGGCACAGTGCTCACTGAGTACGGTCTGCTCGAGTTCCGTCGCGGCTCTTATATCAATATGCCGAAATGTGCGACTCATGCTTTTCATTTCAATGAAGACGTGACTTTCCTGGTGACGGAATCTCTTTCAAGCTCATTCCAAGAGCCGGATCGCGGAATGGTCGGTCGCAATGCTTTCTACGATCCAGCTGCATTTGGAAAGCCCGATCTCGACAAGCTTCATGCTTTCATGAAGGACAACAAGTCCGACATTCGCGAAATCACTGTGAAGCGCTGGGATCAGTTCACCAAATTTTCTTATGCGGAAAATGTTTTCGATACGGTTGGATGGAAAGGGGATTTCTTCCCATTCACTTTGCATGTCGATGACCTGATGCCGATGCTCAGTGCGCGAGTGCATTTGCCGCCTTCTGCTCACACGACCTTCGTGGCTCGTGGATTCGTAGTTTGCACTTTCTTGCCTCGCCCGTTGGAGCAAGATGCCGATGCCTTAAAAGTTCCGTTCTATCATCAGAATATCGACTACGACGAAGTGCTCTTCTATCACGATGGCAACTTCTTCAGCCGCGACAATTTGCATGCGGGAATGCTGACACTGCATCCGGCGGGATTCCCGCACGGTCCGCATCCAAAAGCGGTCAAGAATATCGGCAATAAAACTCACACCGATGAGTATGCCGTGATGATTGATTCCTGGCAGACTCTGCAAGTCGACCCTCAGCTTGAGAAAGTCGAAGTGAAAGAGTACTGGCAGAGCTGGATGAAATGATTCCCATATTTTTCTATCCGGAAAATTTGCGCAACCGAATGATTCAACAGGGCCTTCTTCTGGAAGAGCCCTCCATGGGCCAAGCTCTCACCGACGAGCAGGCCATGCGCCTCGCGATCCAAGAAGCTTATCGTGGTCTTGGAGCGGTGAGCCCCAATCCACTGGTGGGTTGTGTGGTTCTGGATTCTGAAAACCGTTTCTTGAGCAAAGGCTATCACGCCAAATACGGTGAAGCTCATGCCGAAGTGAATGCTCTCAAAAATCTCTCTGAATCCCTGCTCACCGGCGCGCGAGTGTTTGTCACTCTCGAGCCCTGTGCGCATCAGGGAAAGACTCCGTCTTGTGCAAGAGCTTTGGCGAAGCTTCCTGTGAAGGAAGTGATTTACGGACTGGTGGATCCCAATCCGCTGGTGTCAGGTCAGGGCGCTCAAATTCTGCAGCAAGCTGGAATTGCAGCTCGGAAGTTTGCGGGGCTTGAAGCTGAGCTCGAGCAAGTCTGTGAGCATTTTCTTTGGAACTTTCGCGAGAAAAAAGTTTTCGTCACTGGCAAAGTCGCGAGCTCTCTGGATGGACAATTGGCTTTGGCGAATGGCGAGTCCAAGTGGATCACTGATTCCACTTCGCGAGAAGTGGCGCATTTGATTCGAGCTGCTCACGATGCGATTTTAGTGGGAGCCAATACGGTCAGTGCTGACAATCCATCCTTAAATGTCCGCAGTCCGCACTTTCCGGACAAGAAAAACAAAGTGGTGATTTTGGACTCTTCGGCTTTGGTTCTTTCAAGAGCTGATACCTTGGAGCTTGCCAAAACGCATGACCCTACCCATGTTTACTTTGTGATTTCAGAGCAAATTCAAAATGCTCCCAATCCGTGGGGGGCGAATGTCATTCACTTGCCCGCCAAAGGTCTGGGGCTGGACCTAGGTCTGCTTTTGACCAAGCTTTGGGAGCTGGGAATTCGTTCTCTGATGGTTGAAGGGGGCGCGCACGTGCTCAGTTCATTTATAAGCGAGGGCAAATTGCAAAGGCTGTATGTTTTCCAAGCTCCAATGATCCTAGGGGCCAAAGGTGGCAAAGCTTGGACAGAGCAGGTTATGATTAAATCAATGAGCGATCGCATTCACCTTCATAACCTTCAAGTTGTTCCGCTCGAGAAAGATCTTTTGATCACCGGAAAACTGAACTGATATGTCTCGTAAAGAAGTCTCGCAAAAAAAGAAAAAGCAAATCAAGACAGGATACTTTGAAGGTCTCAAAACCGAGTGGAATCTTTTTTGGGAAACGGTGTTGGGCGAAGAAGAGATTCCCGAAGGTGCTGACACCAAAGATCCCTTCGTCACAGGCAAATTGGAAGTTCTCTCTTTGGATCAAATCAAAGCCATCACCAAAGCTCTCTCCAGTGACCGCAAAGTTCTCAATCAACGATTGGAAGCTTTGAACAAAGAAATCGAAGAGAATTCACAGAAAGTCGAAAGTCTCAAGTTGGTGGGTGGGGAGCCCGAAGAGGCTGTCCGCAAGATCAATGAACTTTCGGATCTGGGTCAAACTTTGTCTGAGCAATTGAATCGAATCAATGATCGCTTGAAGATCGCACGCTCTCGCGAAGATGCGATCAAAAAATCCAGTCGCACTCTTTAATTTTCAGATGAATCTGTTTTTTGTGTTTCAACGGCCGGCAAGCCCATCTGCTTGCGAAGCTCGTTGTACTCGCGCAGTTTGCGAATTCCCTGTTGCAGAACGGTCTCCAGTATCACCAGCTCTTTTTCATTGGGCACATTGTGCAGGAGCATTCTCTTGAGCACAGAAAAAGCATTGATCTTGCGATTGGAAATATCAAATCCCATTTCCTGAACAAAGCTTTGCAGAGCTTTTTCCGGGAACACAGTTTCTTGTCCACGAATTCGGGGAGGCTGCTGACCTTCAAGAACTGTGCGAGTTCCACCCCATGTCGAGCGCAAGATAAACAAAGCCAGCAAAACGGCTTGAGCCAGATTCAAACTTGGATTTTCCCCAAAAGTGGGAATCGAACAAGCAAAGTGAGTGAGATTCAAATCTTCAGAAGAAAGTCCCCAGTCCTCGGGTCCAAAAATCAAATACACGGGAAGCGCGCCCTCTTCCGTCTCTTTCAAAGAAGGATGATTTTCCGACAGCCATTCCAGAGTGCTTTGGAAATCCTGCACCTGCCGGCCCTTGCCATCGCGAGCGGAGAAGCAAATGCGCAGACCCTCTGGTTCCTTGGCGTAAAACTCGTCCCAGGATTGATAAGTGCGGCGGTTGCGAAGAGCATCCTGCCCGGTGGCTGCGGCCTGATGGGCCTTGAGAGTCACTTCGGTCTTAGGATCAATGAGAATCAAATGGCGAATGCCCATATTGGCCATGGCCCGCGAACTAGCGCCGATATTGGAATCATAAATGGTTCGGACAAGAACCACGTGGATATCAAAGTTTCTCATTCGGCTACTGGCTATAGCTGCTGAGCCAGGGAAAGTCCATCCTCAATCACACTCTTCTTTTCAGGGTGCTCTTGTGTGAAAAATTTCAAATGCTTTTCGGCTTGGGCCTTCAATGGCGAGCTCGGCGCACGATTGCTGAGAAGCTCATAAGCTTCCAAAGTCAAAAGCCAATCCTGAGGAAAGTTTTGCCAGTGCGTTGCCATCAGCTTTTCCAGAGCTGCTGATAAAGCTGAGCCTTCGACTTTCTGCTCGCGCAAATTTCGCACAGCTTGATAATTCTGGCACAATTGTTTTTGCTCTTCCGACATCGGGATTTCAGGTACACGGGCAGCGACAAAATCATCTGTTTCACCGAAAGATTTGCGATCGGCTGGTCCGCCAAAGACAGAAGTTACAGTTTGGCCCACAGCCAAATCGTAAATTCCCCAAGCAGGATCAAATAAAACTCGATCTCCGAATTTCACTGTGCAAGCCTCGAAACTGACCACGAGAATTTGCCCGTCATTTTCGAGAGCTTTTTGCAAAACGCCTTCGACAGTCACACCCGAAGTGAATTCCACAGAGATTTTGTGGCCCAATTTCTCTTGAGCCAAAACTTTCCAGCTGCCGTTCTTCAAAGAGCCGAGGGCTGTGCCAAAGCCGTGCGCGTGATATTCTTTTCCGTGCCCTTGCAATTGCTGATCTTGATAGCTCAGCTGGCTCGGTCCATCGAAACGCAAATAAGCGATTGTCTTTTGGTCTTTCTCGAGAACAGCTTCAATGCATTTCCCAGAAATTTGCACTCCGGAATCCAATTGCACTGTGTTCACACTCTCCGCACGAATGGCTTTCTGAACACTTTCCAGTCCACCTTTGCGGAAGGCCATATTGTCGGCCATTTGCTGTAAAACTTTGGAAAGAGTTTTGAAATCCGGTGTGACAAACAACTGCGGTTGCGGCTCTGTGATATCGTAAGAGGTCTTGAGGCAATCCACAGTCAGAGGGATTTTTTTGACTTTGTCGCTCAAGCACCACTTGGATTCGCCGACCGAAGACAAAAGACCCGCTCCAAAAATTTTGGGATTCTTCAAATCGCCAATCAAACCATATTCAGCCGTCCACCAGTTCATTCGGCCCAATTCAGCAGCTTCTGAAATATGAGAAATTTTCGCGGAAGCTTCGTCGAGCTGCTTTTGCGCTTTTTCAATTTCTTCCGCCGTCGAGTGCGGGTTTTCTTTGGTGTCCGAGAGAACTCGAATGGCTTCGTAAAGATCCAAATCTTCACGGCTGATAATCGCTTTGCGAGCGACTTGAGCGTACTCCCGCAAATACTGCGCAAACTCGGGTTGAATCAAAATCGGTGCGTGTCCGGCGGCTTCGTGAACAATGTCCGGAGCCGGAGTGTAAAGCAAATGATCCAAAGTGCGCATCGCCGAAGCTATGGGGAGGACTCCGAGAGACTGCAATTCCATGAATGCGGCAGGAGGAATAAAGCCGCTGACCGGAAGAGCTCGCCAGCCGAATTTTTCAAGCTTAGCGCTGATGTCCGAGATTTTCGGAATCTGCTCGACTCCGATGCCGGTTTTTTCCAGTCCTTCCAAATAGCACTCGTGCGCATTCTTCGAGAGAAAATTTCGCAATTGGCGCATGATATAGCGCCAGCAAGCTTGTTCCACGGGTGTGTACTTGGCGTAGTTCTGCTCGACGATATATTTTTTCAAGTGATTGGGAAGGTTCGCAGCCATGCAGTCCTCTACAAAATCTGTCGGGGTTGAGACAGATAGTTTTGCACATAGTCTTGGACCCCTTTTTCCAAAGACCACTTGGGCGCTGACATTCCAGCCGCCAGCCATTTTTTCATATTGGCTTCAGTGAAATACTGATACTGTCCGCGCAAATTTTCCGGCATGTCCATGTACTCAATGCGCGAGGGTTTGTTGAGAGCTGCAAACACAGCATTGGCCAAGGCATTCCATGTGCGCGCTTGACCAAATCCCATATTGTAAATTCCGTTCTTCGGTTTCTTTTCCATCAGCTCGAGCATCCAACCGGTCACGTCTTTGACATAGACGAAATCTCGCATCTGCTCGCCGTCTTTGTACTCGGGAACATAAGACTTGAAGAGCTTCATATGCCCCTGATCATTGATCTGATGAAAAGCTTTGAAAGCGACACTGGTCATCGATCCCTTGTGGTACTCGTTGGGGCCGTAGACATTGAAAAATTTTAGACCATACCAGTGCGGGGGAGTCTCGCTTTGTTTGACAGCCCAACGGTCAAATTTGACTTTGGATTCGCCGTAGAGATTCAGCGGACGCAATTTCTCCGAATCCATCGTGTCTTCATAACCCAACTCGCCTGTTCCGTAAGTGGCAGCGCTGCTCGCGTAAATGAGATTCTTTTTGTGTTTGGTGCACCACTCGAAAATTCTTTGCGTGTAGTGAGTGTTCATTTCCCACAAAAGCTGTTCGTTGGTTTCGGTGGTTGAAGAGTTGGCCCCCATATGAATGATCCAAGTGGTGTCACGGATGGTGGAAGGCTGCTCCAAGAAATTCCAAAGTTCGTCTTTCAGGAGAAAGCGATCGTACTTTTTGCCGGACAAGGGTTCTGGGCGCTCTGCCAGGGGAACCAGATCCACAGCAGCTGAAACGGGGAGGCCTTTTTGGTTCAATTCCCAAACCATCACACTGCCGATAAAGCCATTTGCTCCCGTTACGATCACCATGAAAACTCCCGCTTTTTTGAGTTTTTGAACCAGTCCCCACAAAGTAGCAGAAGCCCATGGCCAGTCACTACGCTGTGTATATTGTAAACAGTCCTGAAACGCCTTCAAAAAGTACCGAAATTTTTGCGTAAAATCAATGGGTTAGGCTGGCCCCGAGCTTGCTTTGTTGCAGGCCTATGAACCGCTTCATGAAAGCCTTGCTCATTCTGAATCTGGAGATTTTGCTGGTGGTGCCGACCTGCCTGCCCTCCAAAGTCGACCGTGGTGTGAAGACCGCCGATCAGTATTGGGCCGAGACGGGATTGGGGTCGGCGGAGCTGGAAACGCTGTTGAGCCCTGCTTCCTGCGAGGAAAATGAACAGAGTTTTTTGGCCTGTGTGAATGCGCTGAGCCTCATGGCCGAAAGATACAATCTCGCGCTCACAGAGACAGGTTCCTTCCGCTCTCTGACTTTCCAAGATATCGAGAACAAAAGCTCCGAGAAAAAAGAACTATCGCCTTGGACAGCCATTTTTGAAAACCAATCCTCAAAAGTTTCCTTTTTGAATGCCTGGAAAAAACTGGATTCCCAGTATGCTCTCCCCGAAGAGAGAGCTTCTTTGATTGCTTCGGGGATCAATGGCTTTTTGTCCGTCTACAAAGATCCTCACACTTACATCATGCCACTCAAAATGTACGAGGAAGTCATTGCGAATTCGGAAAGCCGAAACTCCAATGCAGGGCTCATTGCACGCCGCCTGCAAAAAGAATTGATCGTCCGCAAAGTCTACGAGGGCTCGCCGGCGGATCGCGGTGGACTCAAAAAAGGCGATCGCATTGTCGAGTTGAATGGAAAAAAAGTTTCCGAGCTTTTGCCAGTGAAAGTTTCGGATCTGATCAAAATGCGTGGTGTGGACCGATTGGGAATGCGAGTTGTTCGGGGTTCCAAATCTATCTATGTCGAAATTCAAAAGTCTGAAGCAACATACCCCAGTGTGGTTTCGCGACTGATCGAGACTCCACGACGAGTCGGCGTTCTCACCATTCACAAATTCGCCAAAGGTTCTTGCGCAATTTCGAAAAGACAGTTGGTCAGTTTGATGGAACAAAATGTTCAAGGGATTCTGATGGATTTGCGAGACAATCCGGGCGGTCAGGTCGAAGAAGCGGCTTGTGTGGCCAATCTTTTCTTGAACAAAGGAACTTTTCTTTTCGAAACCAGATACTTGGATATTTCGAAACCCTCCGATCGTTACATGGCCGAAAAGTCGATTGTCTACCGGGGACCGCTGGCGGTGTTGATCAACAGCGGCTCGGCTTCAGCCGCTGAAATCGTGGCTGGAGCCCTCCGCGATCAGAACCGGGCTCAGCTGGTGGGCGAACGATCCTATGGCAAAGGTTCTTTCCAAGATGGAAGAGTTTGGGGACCCAATCCGAAAATTGCGCTCTTTCAGACGGAAGGTCTTTATTATTTCCCGTCGGGATGGACTCCTCAATTGGTTGGATTGCAACCTGACGTGGCTGTGAATTTCAATTTGGCGGAAAATGTTCGAGAGGAAGATTTGTTTTTGAATCCTCTCATCCCAATGGATTCCTGGGCGGGTCCGCAAACACTGTCTTGGTTGAATGATAAAAATTGCGATTCAGGTTCGGATTTGTTGGCATTTGCTGACGATCCTCAAATGCAAAAAGCTCAGGCCCTCTTGAACTGTGGAGAAAGAAATGATCGAAACGGATCTCTTTAAAAGCGAATTCATTGCTTCACAAAAGCCGTCACAGAAACTGATGCTGGTTTTGCATGGCAAAGGAGACTCGATCAAACCATTCATGGGATTTGACGAGGAACTGCAAATTCCAGACATGAATTACCTCTTGTTAAATGCTCCCAAAAAGTATCTCGATGGCTACTCGTGGTATGGTGATCCTCCCTATCAAACCGAAGGGGTGTTGAGAATACGCGCCAAAATGCTTCGCTTGCTCAGTGAGTTGGAAGAAAAGGGCTGGAAGCCGGAGAACATCTTTTTATTCGGATTTTCGCAAGGCTGTTTGGTCAGTGCTGACTTGGCAATGAACTATCCCAAAAAATTGGGAGGTGTGGTTGGCATCAGCGGCTATTTCCATTTTTTCCCTCGCTGGAAACGCAATCTCAAGAGAAACAAACGCACGCCTTGGCTTTTGACCCATGGCCACAAGGATGATGTCTTGCCGATTGAAGACACCAAATTCGGAGTCGAAAAACTGCGTTCAGCCGGAGTGCAAGTCGAATTTATTGAATCTCAAAAGAAGCATGTCCTGGAAGAGGAAGAGTATCCAGCCATTCGCAAATGGGTTCGTGATCGCATTTTGGAAGTTCAAAAGAACTTGTCTTAAATATCTTCGCAGTGCTCACTCACAAGATTCATCAGTTTGTTGAAAACATCCGGTCGCGCCAGCAATCGGGGTTTCTGCTGATAGAATCTTGAGACTTGGACTTCAGGAATTCCCTGATAAGAGAAAACCAATTGATCAATCAATGCCTGCACTTGGTTGTGGGCCATTCCCTTTTTCACTTGAGTCATAATCTCCATCACGATTTGAATCAGGGCATTGCCTGTGATGCGGTCTTCGCGATTGAGGATGCGGGCGCGACTTGAAAAGCCTCTCAACATTTGCAGTGGCTTTTGTGTGCCAGCACCAACTGTGATCAACTGCTTGTACAGCTTTTGGAAATTGCGAATATGTTCCGTGTGCTTGCGTCGTCTCTTGGTGTCGGATTGATTGGCGAAGCTGGACAGGATGGTTTTGTAGAAGTCATTGTCGCTCATCTGCTGATTTTCAAAACCGTTCTTCAAATAAAATTCAGGCAGAGCACGCAAAATGGAGCGCATATTGAAAAGAGCAGGATGATTGACTCCGTCCGCGACTTTTTCTGCACGGCCGCTGATTTTCGCTCTTTCAAAGTATGAGAATTCTTTGTGGAAGCTTTCAAAAAGTCCTGGAACTTTTAAAATATTCTCTCGCTGGGCTTGATTGAAACCAATACGATAGAGCAAGCGGTGAGCGCACGAATCAGTGAACTGTTTGTTGAAACGAAGAACTGTCGGGTGCTTGGCAAAACTTTTGAGAGGCATTTTTCGGCCTGTCTTCAAGTAGTCGGCGATCTGCACGAACACTTGCACCATCAGTCGGGCTTTGAGTCGCTGCTCATTAAGATTGGTCGAAAAACGTTCGACGTCATCGTAGCGATATTGGTCATGGCGAATGCCGAACTGTCGGACGCTTCCATAATCAATAATACCCGCATCGGCGAGTACATTGTCACCGTCCCAATCCAGCCAGGCAAAGATATAGTCGACGTCGAGCTTGGCAGTGAACTCAGCAAACGTGCGGCCGATTTCTGTCGCCAAGTCGTCATATTTTGAAAGACCTCGAACTCGATTTTTCCAAACGCCATTTTGGTATTGGCGATCGATGAAATAGTCCACGCCTTTTTTCAAGTCTTCAAAGCGGTTTTGTTTGAGATACATGAACAAATGAGCAGGACGCAAAAGATTGGGAGCTGCTCGCACTCCGATGCCGTAGCCTTTTCCAAGATCAATAATGCAAAGGACTCGCTCCGTGTGAATGCCTTGCAAATGCATGATCTCAGCTAAAATCGCAGCGCCATACAGCTCGTCGATTTCGGCTTGGCCGCAGCCATAACCGAAATCTCCAGAACCTGTTTTCAAAGGTCGATTGGCTTCAACAGCTCCAGGAGCCAAGCAAGTCACGCCAGTCCCGCGGGAGCTGACATCCCAAACTCGACCTTTGTTTTCGACGATGCCGTTCCAAATTCCACGGCCGTCGCCCGAAGTTTTTCCGCGCTTGTTTGAGTGTTGCAATTGCAGATATCGCGAAGCCATGTACTTGTTCGGCTTGATGGTCGTCGGATCAATACGGCGTCGGCTCAGCTCGTCGTACTCATTGATAATTTGCAGTGAGAAGGTTTTTAAGAGGGAGGCTTTGAGCGAGTCGTTCATCGATTGGGAGTGATCGGAGGGGATCAGTCCCATTTCTTTGGCCAAAGTGAAATTGAAATAGGCAATTTCGCCTGTGCCCAGTTCTCGCACGCGGTAAGGAACATATCCGTCGGCAATGACTTTCATCCATGGATGAGATCCATCCAGTTGGTCAAAACTGGAATAGTCAAGTTCGTTTGCTTTGAGCGCTTGCGTGCGTTTCAATGACACCTCTCGATAATAAGGCAAGTTGCGAGAGTTTATCGGTTATTTTTGATTGTCCTTGAATGAGACAGCTGTTTTTTCGACAAAAGTCGCAGCTCTCCAGCCCTACGTCCGATCGAGTGATTGGCAAGGAAGGAATTTGCAGCATTTTCAGATACAATGTTCAGACGGGGCTTCAGATGAAATTTGTCTACATTTTGGAAGACGATCTTAAATTTCAGCAAGATATTTGCGAAGCCATTTATTCGATTGATCCCAAAATTCAAATTCGAATTTTTCCACGACTGGAAGTCTTTGCCGGTTGGATCAAACAGGCCATGGTTGATGGCCCCGCTGCAATTACCAAGGGTGGAGAAGAGCAAAGCTTTGTTACTCAAGAGCCAGTTCCCGAAAATGAAGTTCACCAATTGGCTCTCGTTTTGTCAAAAATCGAATTTCTCGGAGTGGAGCAACTGAACCTTCTGCGAAAGACCCGGCAACTGTTCATTGATCGCAAGATTTGCACGGCGGAAGATCCCACAGCTTTCGTTCTCACGGCATTTGACGATCCCAATTTCCATTTGAAAGAACTTGAGAATCGCATTTTGAGCAATGTAATTTTCAAGCCATTTGATCGTTTGATTCTCACACAACATCTAACTTTTGCGATTGACGGCCGTCATCCTCCTTCAAAGTACACAGTCACCAACCAGAAAACAGCAGCATTGGTCGAAATGCTCAAAGATGTTGAGCTCGAACAACTGACCGATGTCGGATTCGTGACCAAAAGCTATCGAAAAATCGAAGTCGGTGCCGTCGCCAAGTACTACAGCGAAGTTTTCAAATCGGAGAGAAAGAAATCCATTTCAGCAGTATGTGTGAAATGTGAACCACACCCGAAAAACGACAAACATTTCCAGTGCTCCTTTCATTTTTTTGCCGCCGATCAGACGCAGATCAGTCAAATGCGAAAGAGAATTCGCTCGAAAGATGAAAAACCAATTCCTCCAATGGACCCCACTCATAATCCTCCGGATTACACTGTTCACATCGTTCTCTTGGATCCAGATGAGGATTCACCCAATGGACTGCGAGGACAAATCTCCAATTCATTCAAGTCCGTCGAGTTCACGACTTTTCCGAGCTTTCAGGCATTTTTAGCGGACCTCGATCCCAATGCGGCTCTCTCGCAAAGAGATCCATCCTTGAAAGCGTTTGGTGGCGCCAATCAGCTGACCCTGGTCTTTGATGCCAGCGGAGCAACTTTCCTGGAGTGCGAGTCAGATAAAAAGGATCTGGCCACGATTTTTGGTGTGCCATTGAGCGAGCTGAAAACAAAATCCAATTGGTTTTCTCAAGCCATCGATTCTGAATTTCGCGACAAGTACTGGAAGACGGTGCAGACCGGTGCTTTGGGATCAGAAATCACCTGGCCTCTGGTTGTGAAAGAGAACACTTTTCTGGTGAATTTAAAAAGTGTTGAAAAGGAAAAGGGTAAATTTAAACTGACTCTCATTGAGCCTTCCAAAGACGAGCAAGTTCAGTGGTTGGGCCGTCATTCGAAATTGAAAAAATCCGTCCAAGTGATCATTGCTCCGCACAGTTTGTTTGGCGAGGGGGCCAAGGAGCGTTGGAATTTCGTCAAAGAAAGTCTGAAGAAGAGATTTTCCAACGACACTGAAATTATCATGACTTCGAAAAAAGATTTCTCAGATGGGGAAATTCGACTGCTCGCGACGGTTGTGAAAGATATTTTCTTTAAACCCGTGGATCGGGTTTACATGTCCCAAAAAATCAAACTGATGTTGCCGCATCTGCAAGAGAAAACGGAGAAAGTTGAAATCAAAGGAATCCACAAAGAGCAGATCATCAAAACCGCCAATCCAGTGCAAATTCAAGAGATTTCAGAGGCGGGGATTGTGATGAAATATTATCGACCGATTGCTTTGGGGAGTTTCCGCGAGATTGTCTTGTGGCAACCTTACGAAGTCGGTGCGCCAGAACTTCTGAGCACATGCAATTACGTCGAAGAAAACCCAGGCGAAAAAGGAACGTTCAACTGTCATTTGGTTTTCTTCGGAGTGCATGATCATTTTCTCAAACACATCCGCATTTGGATTCGAGACAACTATGTTCACTCGAAAGAAGGGCAGTCTTAGAGCTTGCAAAATGCAAGCTCAAGTCTGATTGCTCTCCGTCACTTGCTGGTATCGCTTCATCCAGAAAATCATGAGAATTCCAGGGATCGCCAAGAGAGCGCACAAGACAAAGAAGTTGCTCCAACCCCCGGCCAGCTCTTGAATCCATCCAGCCGTGGCCGAAACGGACCGGCTGGGAAGTGAGGCCAAGCTGCTCAAAAGAGCATACTGAGTGGCAGAAAAACGAGTGTTGGTTAAGTGAGCCATGAAGGCCAAGAAGGCCGCCGAGCCCATACCTGACGTGAGATCTTCAAAGCCAATGACGGCGCCGAAAAGATAAATATCTTTGGCCGAGTTGGCTAAAATCGCGAAGGCGGCTGTCGACAGGGCTTGGAAAATTCCAAACAAAACGAGAGAGCGAACCAAGCCAATTTTTTTCACGATGATTCCACCGAGCAAGCCGCCAAGGACGGCTGTGAAGATCGCCAGAGTCTTGGCCCAAAAAGCAATTTCAGGCTTGGTGTAACCCATGTCGTTGTAGAATTTCATCAAAGTGTTGCCGGCAATACTGTCGCCCATCTTAAAGAGCAAAATAAACAAAATGATGACCCAAGCGCCTTTGCGGTGAAAAAAGTCCTTTAATGGGTGCCAAAAAGAATCAATCAGTCTTTTTGGTGGCGGCAAAGTGTGAATAGGTTCGCGAATGAAGAAAGTGGTGATCAAGCCAATCCCTGTGAGCAAAGCCATCACTTGCATGGTGGCTTGCCAAGGAATGTAACTGGCAATGATCAAAGCTCCACCGCCGGCTACCCACAAGGCTCCGCGGTAACCTCCGACAAAAATCGAAGTTCCCAAGGCCAAATCCTGTTCATGCAAATACTCGCGGCGGTAAGCATCGAGAAGAATGTCTTGGGAGGCACTGAAAAAAGAAACCAAAATAGCAGCAATGGCCAAAAGGTAAGTTTCCTCTTTGGGATCAACAGTCGCCATCAGCAAGAGCGAGAGGACAAGCAGAGCCTGCACCACCGTCAGCCAGCCACGGCGTTTTCCCAAAAAAGGCAGTCGGTAGCGGTCGAAAAGCGGGGCCCAGAGAAATTTCCAAGAGTAAGGAAGGCCGAAGAAAGCCGTCAGTCCGATTGTTTTGAGATCGACTTGAGCATCGGTCATCCAAGCCTGCAGTGTTCGCCCGGTGAGAATCAAAGGAAGACCGCTGGCAAAGCCGGTCAAGAGCATCACAGCTCCTTGAGTGCTAAAAATGGTCTTCCAAATCGAGGACGTGGCTGGAATGGGGCTTGTTTTATCCGACATGTTTCCTTCGCATTTTCCAAAGCAAGTGGCTGATATAGGGCCGGCGGCTTTCGCCAGTGGTCACCATCAAAAGCTTGGTGATTTTCAAATCTGTAGGATCCGTATAGAGAACGATCAGCATTTCCTGAATAAAATTGGTGCTCAAAGTGATGTAGTTGTCAGTTCCAACTCCCAATTGAACGCCTTTTTTCTCCCACCAGGAAAAGGGATGGTCTTTGTAATCTTCGAACTGCCCCGTCAGCTTGTTGTTCGAAGAGGGGAGTGAAATCAGGGACACTCCCTTTTGAATTAAGCGATTCAAAACATCGTGCTGATAAGTCTCCACTTCCCGGGCCGTGTGGAATTTGGCTTTGACGAAAAAGATTTTCTCTTCATCATTCAATCGGGTTCCAGCCAAAAGCTTTTCCAAGACAAATTGGTGGTTGCGCCAATCCAATTCTAAAAGCTCTTTGTACTCGGGGTCTTTCTTGCCAATCGCCATCGCTTTTTCATTTTTAGCCATGACATTTTGAAAAAGCCGGTGAAAGTAAAAATTGGGATTGATCCCCAAAGACAGTCCATGTTCAAGAGTGTCGATGTGCCAAATGTTCATGGCATTGTCGACAGCTTGGATTCCTTTTTTCAGAGTGTGAAAAGTCTCACCATGGTGAGAGCGGATTTTAAATCCCCGGTACTGCAATTTGCGAAAGCCTTTTTGGAATTCATTGAAATGCTCTTTGCGGTACAGTTCAGCTTCATTTCCCACAGTGTCGACATCGGTCATGTGCTTCTGCAGAAAAGGAAACTTGTCGACCATTTTCACAATTTCATCGACTTGCGCTTCAAAGTGCTCCTGGCGAGTTTTGTACTGAGTGGCATCAAAGAAGTTGGCTTCTTTTCGAAAGGACGGTGACAACACGAAATCAAAATCCGGATTTTCCGTCTGGAATTTTTTAAAGCCATCATACAATCCCAAAACCACATCTTCCGGTGTGACATTGGCGCCAGGAATTTGTTCCGAAGGCGAAGAAGAAGAGCGACTCAATGAAAATTTCAGACGGACTTTGCCCACATTGTACTTGTGATAAAGCTCACTGGCCATGTGGTAAGTGCTTTCTTCGTGAGCTTTGCGATCGACCAATATCAATTTGGGGAGATAAAGGATTTTCAAGTAAGTGAGAAAGCCTTCGGTTTCTTTCAAACGAATCAACTTGTCGACATCTTCGACTGACTTGATCGGCCAAGCTTCGGACCCATAAACTTCAGTGATTTTTTGTTTGTAAATTTCCTTGTCCGGACCGTCGATCAGTTTTTTCAAACGCGGGAATAAAAATTCTGCGGTCAATGCACCCGTCAAATGGATATGCTCTTCCGAGTATTTAAGAGGAAAGCCTTTAAAAAATTGAAAGAGAGCTTCATTCAGGGGATGAACCATCAGATTGTGAATGGTCATTTTGTCTTGTTGAAAATCAGAGAGCAAATCGCGGAATTGCTGAACGAGGTCGTGCGCTTCCTTGCTTTCTTTTTGGAGAGGGCCGGCGGCCATCAACTCCAAAGTGTCGGCGAGAGAGATTCCATTTGTTTCACTGATGATTTCAGTCAGATGACGAAGAAGGATTTTTTGTATTTGATTTGAGTTCATTGCTCACAAGGATAGCTTTAGCCGAAATACTTGTACATGGTTTTATGGGGTCCGATACCCGGGATGTCGAAAAGCGGACCGAGATAAGAAAAACCAAGTTTCTCGTAAAATGGAAATGCAATTTCTCGAGCATAAAACCACAGAAGATCACAATTTCGTCTTTTCAACTCTTGCATTCCGCTTTCAAGAACTTTTCGGCCAATTCCTTGTTGGTGAAAAGAGAAGTCCGTCGCCATTCCTCGCAATCGATAGGGAAGATCCGCTTTCAAATCGGAGCTTTCCTCCTCGTGAAAAGTCGCGATGCCGACAATTTGGCCATTGATTTTGGCAGCCAAATGAAAAGTGTTGGCCCAAGCATCAGCGGGATAAATGCAATCGTTCAGCGTTTGATGCGGTCGAAGAACTTTGTGGCGCAGAGAATAGATTTCCTCTGCTGGAACTAATTGAATATCGATTTTGGAAATTTCAGACACACTCACCCAGCTTTGTATTGCAAATACTGAAGCCAAGCGGTGGGCACTTGTCCAGTTTTGACATCCAGC
>JACCDW011178056.1_pt1 | contig 15864 bp, 18 predicted proteins | sample 7449781 | NCBI WGS metagenome assembly JACCDW01 (sample SAMN15323449, study PRJNA562643) | freshwater metagenome | isolation source: river surface water | place: USA:Blue River Watershed | collected 2017-08-18
CGCCGAGATGGCCCGCCGCGGCGCCGGCGAGATCCTGCTCACCAGCATGGACCGCGACGGCACCAAGTCCGGCTTCGACCTGGGCCTGACCCGCGCCGTGGCCGATGCCGTGCCCGTGCCCGTGATCGCCTCCGGCGGCGTTGGCAACCTGGACCACCTGGCCGACGGCGTGCAGCAGGGTGGCGCCGACGCGGTGCTGGCGGCCAGCATCTTCCACTACGGCGAGTACACCGTGGGGCAGGCCAAGCTGCACATGGAGCAGCGGGGCATCGCCGTCCGGTTGTGAGCGCCCGCATGGGGGACAATACCCCCATGAACGCAGCGCAGGGCCGCCCCAAGCAAGTTCGCACCCCCTCGGGGGGCAGCGAGGACACGCAGTGCCGAGTGTGGGGGCACCAATGAATTGGTTGGATGAAGTCAAGTGGGACGAGCGTGGCCTCGTCCCCGTCATCGCGCAGGAAGCCGCCAGCGGCGACGTGCTCATGTTCGCGTGGATGAACCGTGAGGCGCTGCAGCTCACCGCCCAGCAGGGGCGGGCGGTCTACTTCAGCCGCTCCCGCAACAAGCTGTGGTTCAAGGGCGAGGAGTCCGGCCACGTCCAGGCGGTGCATGAGATCCGCCTCGATTGCGACAACGACGTCGTCCTGCTCAAGGTCACCCAGACCGGCCACGAGCCCGGCATCGCCTGCCATACCGGCCGCCACAGCTGCTTCTACAGCGTCCTGAAGGACGGGCAGTGGCAGGCCGTCGACCCGGTCTTGAAAGACCCGGGCAGCATCTACAAGTAAGGGGCCGACCCAGACCATGACCGACCTGTCCTCCACCGACGTCCTGGCCCGCCTGGCCGCCACCCTCGAGAGCCGCAAGCCCGCCAATGGCGGCGACCCGGACAAGAGCTACGTCGCGCGCCTGCTGCACAAGGGCCCCGACGCCTTCCTGAAGAAGGTGGGCGAGGAAGCCACCGAGCTGGTCATGGCCGCCAAGGACTGCGACCACGGCACGGACCCGGTCCTCAAGCAAAAGCTGGTCGGCGAAGTGGCCGACCTGTGGTTCCACAGCATGATCGCGCTGGCCCACTACGGCCTGTCTCCCGCCGATGTGGTCAACGAGCTGGCCCGCCGCGAGGGCCTGTCCGGCCTGGAAGAAAAGGCCCAGCGCAAGAACGCGGGCTGAGGCCTGCAGGAGGCAGCGGCCATGAGCCACCCCGAGGTCCTCGATCCGGTGCCGCAGCCCCAGCCCGAGGGCGAGCGCACGCTCATGCACGTGCTCTACGCGATGCACACCATCGCCTGGATCAGCATGGGCACGCTGGCCGTCATCGCCCTGGTGGTCAACTACCTGCGCCGCGACGACACGCGCAACCCCGCCTACGCGGTGCACCACCAGTACATGATCCGCACCTTCTGGTGGACGCTGCTGTGGCTGGTGCTTACCTCGCCGCTGTACCTGCTGTTCATCCTGCCCGGCCTCATCGCCCAGGGCATCGTCGGCCTGTGGTACCTGTACCGCTGCCTGCGCGGCTGGATGCGGCTGGTGGAGAACCGGCTTCCCTGAATTTCCCCGAAACGCGACAACGCCAAGACATGAGCGCCCACGACCCGAACTGCATCTTCTGCAAGATCGCCCAAGGCCAGATTCCCTCGAAGAGGGTCTACGAGGACGAGGAAATCTACGCCTTCCACGACATCAACCCCTGGGCGCCGGTGCATTTCCTGGTCATCCCCAAGGCGCACATCCCGTCCATGGCCCAGGTCACCGGCGAGCATGCGGCCCTGCTGGGGCGGATGATGGCGCTGGTGCCGCAGCTGGCCCTGCAGGAAGGCTGCAACCCCTACCCCCAGGGCGGCTGGCGTATCGTCTGCAACACGGGCGACGAGGGCGGGCAGGAGGTCCACCACCTGCATTTCCACGTCATCGGCGGCCCCCGGCCTTGGAAAAAGGGCTGAACGGCACCATTCTGGGTCCTGAGGTACGGGCAATTACCGACCCTGCGCGGCGGTGGAACGCACCCGGCCGTCTAGAATCCCACACAGTTCTTTCAGGAGTTATTCCATGGGTTCGTTTTCCATCTGGCACTGGCTGATCGTCCTGCTGATCGTCGTGCTCGTCTTCGGCACCAAGAAGCTCAAAAACATGGGCCAGGACCTGGGCGGCGCCGTCAAGGGCTTCAAGGACGGCATGAAGGATGGCTCCACGTCCGAGCAGCAGGCGGCCGCGCCCTCCCAGCAGGTCACCCAGGCCCAGCCGGGTGCCGACAAGGCCACCATCGACGTCGAAGCCCGCAACAAGTCCTGAGCGGCTGACCGCTCGGAGTTGAAGTGATCGATCTCGGCATTTCCAAGATGGCGCTGATCGGCGCGGTGGCGTTGATCGTCATCGGGCCGGAGAAGCTGCCGCGCGTCGCCCGCACGGTGGGTACCCTGCTGGGCAAGGCCCAGCGCTATGTGGCCGACGTGAAGGCCGAGGTCAATCGCTCGATGGATCTCGAAGAGCTCAAGAAGATGAAGGAGACGGTGGAGACCGCCGCCCGCGACGTGGAAAGCGCCGTGAGCAGCACCACCGCCGACCTCGAGCGCGAGCTCGGCGGCGCGGCCGATGTGGCGCACGACGCCTACGCCCCGCTGCAGACCTTCCCGGAATACAAGCACCCGCGCAAGAACTTCCGCCTCAAGCAGGGCGCCGTGCCCCAGTGGTACAAGGCCCGCGCGGGGGTGCGCAAGAACGCCCTGTCGGGCGCCGCGCGCGTGGCCCGCTACCGGCCCAAGAAATTCAACTGATGGCCGATTCCCAGAACGACAAAGACGACGAGCTCGCCGGTACCGAACAGCCCTTCGTGGCGCACCTGATCGAGCTGCGCGACCGTCTCATCAAGGCCCTGATCGCCGTCGGCATCGCCGGCGCCGCGCTGGCGCTGTGGCCCGGCCCCGGCGCCCTGTACGACATCCTGGCCGCGCCGCTCACGGCCACTCTGCCCAAGGGCGCGACGCTGATCGCCACCTCGGTCATCTCGCCGTTCATGGTGCCGCTCAAGATCCTGCTGATGACGGCGTTCATGATCGCCTTGCCGGTGGTGCTCTACCAGCTGTGGGCCTTCGTCGCCCCGGGCCTGTACTCGCACGAGAAGAAGCTGGTCATGCCCCTGGTGCTGTCCAGCACGTTCCTGTTCTTCGTGGGCGTGGCCTTCTGTTACTTCTTCGTGTTCGGCCAGGTCTTCACCTTCATCCAGGGTTTCGCCCCCAAGAGCATCACGGCCGCGCCGGACATCGAGGCCTACCTGAGCTTCGTGCTGTCCATGTTCCTGGCCTTCGGCCTGGCCTTCGAGGTGCCGATCGTGGTGATCGTGCTGGCCCGCATGGGCATCGTCAGCATCGAGAAGCTCAAGGCCTTCCGCAGCTACTTCATCGTGCTGGCCTTCGTCATCGCCGCGGTGGTCACACCGCCGGACGTGGTCTCGCAGCTGGCCCTGGCGATCCCGATGTGCCTGCTCTACGAACTGGGCATCTGGGCGGCGCAGATCTTCATCAAGCACACCAAGGCGCCTGACGAAGGGAATGCGGCCCCCTCAGACGCCTCCTGATCCCTTCCGGGACGGGCGGTCGGATGGGGGCTGGCCGTCCCCCGTTTACTTGAAGGTGCCCAGCTTTCTGGCGAGCGCGCCAGCCTTCTCGTACTCGCCGCGGATGTCGGCGGCGAACTGCTCGTTCGACACGGTGATGCGCTGCGCGCCCAGGGTCGTGAGGCGGGCCTTGGCTTCCGGCGTGTCCATCGCCGTGTTGATCATGTTGGACAGCGCTGCGACGATGGCCGCAGGGGTTCCTGCGGGGGCCACGAAGCCGTACCACACGGGGGTCGGCACATAACCCGGCACGTTGACCTGCTCGGTCACTGCGGCAACGTCTGGCAACTGCGGCGAGCGGCGGGTATCCAGCACCGTCAGGCCGGTGGCCCGTCCCGATTGGACATGTTGGGAAACAAGCGGCACCACGACCGGGAACACCGCCAGCGTCCCGCCGATCAGGTCGGTCATGGCCTGGGCGGTACTTTTGTAGGGTATTTCCACGATGTTCAAACCCAGGGCCTGCTTGAAGACTTCCATCTCCTGCTGGCTGCTGGTCCCCGCGCCGGACGAACCGTAACTGAGCTTGCCGGGATTCGCCTTCGCGTAGTTGACCAAGTCGCCCACGGACTTGAAGCCAAGGCTGGGCGAAGTGGCCAGCACCAGCGGAATGGTGCCCACCTTGGCGACGGGCACGAAGTCCTTGGTCGGGTTGTACTGTGGCACTGACTGACCGGCAGGGACGATGACCGTGGGGTTGGCGGCAATCAGTAGGGTGTAGCCGTCCGGCGGCGCCTTGGCGACCGCCATGGTGCCGATCAGGCTACCCCCCCCTTCGCGGTTCTCGACCACGACGGTCTTGCCGATCTTCTCGGTGATGCTCTGCGCCACGGTGCGCGCTAGCGCATCGCTGCCGGAACCGGCGGAGTACGGAACGATAATCTTGATCGGCCGGCTGGGGAAGTCCGCCTGCGCGTGGGCGAGCAACGGTAGGCCTACGGCCCATGCGCAGCCGGCGGCTGCTACGGCGCCCAGCAGGCGCCGGCGAGGGAAGGTGAAGGTCGTCTTGTCCGCATTGGTCATGCTTGTCTCCTAAAGTTTTCTTCGTTGGAAAAGCAGGTTCGTTGTTGGCAACGAACACTCCATTCGAGAACGTCTTGCGCGTTCTTTCCGTGACTCAATCGATCAATCCCGCGCGCCGCGCCCTGGCGATACCGGCCTCGTCCAGCCAGGGGCCCAAGATCTCGCTGGCCTCCTCGGCCTTCCAGGGCCGGAACGGCCTGGGCACGGCCGACGGCGTGCGGCTGAAACGTGGCGCCGGCATGGGCTGGGTGACGCCATCGATTTGCGCATAAGTCCCGCGGGCCTTCAGGTGCGGGTGCCGCGGCGCCTCATCGAGCGTCAGGACTGGCGCGAAGCAGGCCTCCACGTCTTCGAAGGCGCTGCACCATTCGTCGCGAGTGCGCGTGCGGAACCTCGCCGCGATGCGCTCCTTGGCGGCAGGCCAGGCCTCTCGTTTCCACTGGTCGGCCAGTAGGTCCGGCAGGTCCAGCACCCGCAGTGCATGGGCGTAGAACTTGGCTTCCACCGCCGCCAGCGCGGCCCATTGGCCATCGGCGCATTCATAGGCGTCGTAGAACGGCGCGCCCGAATCGGTGATGTTGGTGCCACGCTCGTTGGTCATCATGCCGGCGGCATGAGTGCCGTGAGGCTGCGTCATGAGCGAGGCCACGCCATCGACCATGGCGGCGTCGATCACCTGGCCCTTGCCGGAGAACTTCGCCTCGTGCAGGGCAGCCAGAATGCCGATCACCAGGTACAGCGTGCCACCGCCGAAATCCCCCACCAGGTTGATGGGAGGCGCGGGCGCCTGCCCCTGGCGGCCGATGGCATGCAGCGCGCCTGTGAGGGCAATGTAATTCAGGTCGTGGCCCACGTCCTGCGCCAAGGGCCCATCCTGCCCCCAGCCGGTGATGCGGCCGTATACCAATTTGGGGTTGCGCTCCAGGCAGGTCTCGGGTCCGAGCCCGAGCCGCTCGGCCACGCCGGGACGAAAGCCCTCGATCAGGACGTCGGATCTGCTCACCATGTCCAGCACCAGTTCCACCGCCGCCGGGTCCTTGAGGTCCAGCGGCACCGATCGGCGATTGCGCAGCAGGAGGTCGAACTTCTGCGGGCGTGGCACGCCCAGGCCGTGGGGGGCCTTGCGGTCTACCCGTAGCACCGTGGCGCCCATGTCTGCAAGCAGCATGGCCGCCATCGGGCCGGGACCGATCCCCGCCAATTCGATGACCTTCAATCCATTCAAGGGTCCCACGCCAGTCCTTTCAGCGCAATGTCGGGGAAGGTCGGTCAGAACGGCGCGAACTCCTTGCCCAGGATGTCGCGCGCGATGATGCCCAGGTGCACTTCGCGCGGGCCGTCGGCGGATTCCATGCCCAGGCAGTCGCGCAGGCGCTGCTCGTGCGGGAGGTCACGGGCCCAGCCGTAGTGGCCGTTCAGGCGCATGCAGGTGTAAAGGGTCTCGTTGGCAACCTTGACGCCCCACCACTTCGCCATGGACGACTCGGCGTCGTGGCGCAGGCCCTTGTCCTTTTGCGACAGGGCTTTGTAGCAAAGCATCCGGGCGGCTTCCAGCTCGGTCGCGCAGATGGCGAGCTCCTGGGCCACACCCTGCCACTTGGTGGCAGACTTGCCCATGATCTGGCGCTGCTTGAGGTAGTCCATGGTCTCATCCAGCGACTTCTGGGCGGCCCCGATGCAGGCCAGCGGCACGAAGTTGCGGTTGTAGCCGATGATCGTCATGGCCCAGATGAAGCCCTCATTCTCCTTGCCGATCATGTTGCGTGCGGGAATTCGCACGTTGTCGAAGAACATGCTGCCGCCGCGGTCGAGCTTCTGGCCCATGCGGTCGAAGTTCGTCGTGGACAGGCCCGGCGTGTCGGTGGGCACGCAGAAGAACGACAGTCCGCGCGGGCCGGGGCCGCCGGTGCGGGCCGACACGAACACCACCTTGGAAACGCCGGTGAAGGTGATGGAGGTCTTCTCGCCATTGAGGACCCAGTAGTCGCCGTCTCGCGTCGCCCGTGTCACGATGTTGCCGGCGTCGGCGCCGCCACGAGGTTCCGTGAAGGCCAGGGACATCATCTCCCCGTTGGCGATGCGCGGGATCCATTCTTCCTGAAGCTGCGGGTGCATCGAGGAGGCCATCTCACCAAGGTGGATGGCGTTGGAGATGATGTAGCGGATCTGGTGGTCGGCGCGCCCGATCTCCTCGCACACGATGCCGCAGTCGACGAAGGAGTAGCCCTGGCCGCCATATTGCTCCGGCAGGCGCAGGCGCAGCAGGCCCATGTCCACGATCTTCTTCATGTACTCGGGCGTCAGCCAGTCGCCGGTGCGGTCCCAGTGCTGGTACTTGGGAAGGATCTCCTTCTCGGCAAAGGCGCGCACCGAATCGCGGATCATGATCTGGTTGTCGGTCATGCTGAAGTTCATTGTCTCGTCCTTTCAGTTTGGGGAAGCGGGTTGTTCGGGCACGTGGAACCACGGCCCTTCGATGGGAAATTTCCAGGGTGAGTAGCCCTGTCCCTCGTAGGCAGCGGCGCCCAGCTTGAAGTGGCGTGCGGCCTCCAGCGTCTCGATCGCCGGGAGGTTTGGGTCGTAGCGTTGACCGGGTCCGGGGCGTGGACCGGCCTTCGAGACATGGCCGAACCCGCTGACACCCAGGATTCGCTCGAGCATCCAGACGCAATCGATCAGCTTGTCCATGTCAACACCGGTCGCGATCCCCATGCCTTCCAGCATGTGCAGTAGGTCCTCAGTGGGGACCAGGCCCGATGCGATGCCGTTGCCGCAGTACTGACCGCCACCCAGCCCGCCCAGGGTGCCGTCGACCAGCATAGTGTCCGTGGGCTCGAGCGTGCGCAGCGCCGCATACAGGGAGGGCAGCGCCATCCCGCGGGCGTCATGCATGTGCAGGTGAAAGTGATGGACCCGCGGCCAGCGGCGCTTGATCTCGCGCAGGTCCTGTTCCATCTCGTGCGGCAGGCACCAGCTCTGGGAGTCGTGCAGCCCGATCTCCACCACCTCCAGTCCGACGGACTGCACCAGGTCGATCTGCCGAGCCAGCATGCACAGGCGGTAGTCCTGGCTGAACTTGCCCAGGAAGTTGGAGCCCCAGGCGGAGTAGATGGCCACCCGCGCCTGCGTGATGCCCCGTGCGCGGGCGTCCGCGATGGTCTCGGGCCAGGCCTGCATGGCCTGCTCGATCGAGCGGTTGACATTGCGGCGCTGGTGCACGTCGCAGATGTCGATGAACAGCGTGCACAGCTCGTCCTCGATGGTGAGGGGCGGGGAGAACTGCGCGGCGATCCCGCGCGCCTTGGCGGTGTGGGCGAAGGTCAGGTAACTCACGCCCGGCGCCGGCCGGAACGAGCGCAGGAGCTCCTCGAAGCAGGCCATCTGCGGTACGTAGCGGGGGCTGACGAAGGCGCCGACCGTGATGCGCCGCAGGCCGGCGGCCGAAAGCGCCTCCAGCAGGCCCACCCGGTCGGCCAGCGGGATCTTCGGGTCGGCAATGCCGAAACCCTCCCGCAGGGTCTCGTCGCTGAAGATGATCTTGGGCCAGTTCATAGGCAGACATTTAATTGTCTACCTATTATGCGCATGGCTTTTAAATAGTCAACTATTTAAAAGATTCAGTAGCGGATCACCTTGCGCTCGCGCAGCCGCGCCAGGTCGGCCTCGTCCATCTGGAGCTCCTGCTGCAGCACCTGGCGCGTTGATTCGCCCAGGTACTCGCCCGGCCAGCGAACTGACGCCGGCATCCGCGCCATGCGCGGCAGCGGCGCCGGCATGCACACCTCGCCCTTACCGTGGTCGGGGATCGCGACGAAGTTGCGGCGCGCCCGTACCTGCGGGTGCTCCATGACGTCCTTGATGCTCTGGATCTTCACGGCGGGGACCTCGGCGGCCTGCAACTGTCCGATCGCCTCGTCGATGTCGCGCGCGCGCAGCCATTCATTGATGGCGTTGTCCAGCAGCTTGCGGTGGGTGACGCGGTCTTTGTTCTGGCGGAACTGCTCGGACGCGGCCATGTCGGGTCGCCCGACCGCAGTGATGAGGCGTTCGAACACGCGGTCACCGGTGCCGCTGATGAAGATCCATTCACCGCTGCCGCATTGATAGGCGCCTCCGGGCGCAACGTAGTCGGGCGTATTGCCGGTGCGCTCGGTGATGCGCCCCTGGTGGTGCCAGCGCTGGGGCATGTCCTTGAGGAACGGGATCATGGATTCATACAGCGCCATGTCAATTTCGTTGCCGCCGGATTGGCGATGCCTTAGCTGGCCCAGCAGCGCGGTCACGATTCCGAACGCCGACCACAGTCCGGCATTGAAGTCGCACACCGGCAGGCCCGCCTGTTGCGGGGGCATGTCCGGCTCGCCGGTGACATGCACCAGGCCGGAGAACGCCTGTGCGTTCCGGTCAAAGCCGGGCACGTCGCGCCACGGCCCGTCCTGACCGTAGCCGCTGACGCGGGCAACGATGAGGTCCGGGCGCTTGCCGCGCATCCAGTCCATCGTGATGCCCCAGCGGTCCAGCGTGCCAGGTCGGAAGTTCTCCACAAGCACGTCGGCTGTTTCCAGCAGGCGGCCGAGTATCTCGCGCCCCTCGTCGGTGCGTACGTCCACGGCGACGGAGCGCTTGTTGCGCCCCATTGCGGACCACCAGTAGCTGCTGTCGCCGCCCGGCGGGTAAGCGCCCAGCGTGCGCATCGGGTCACCGCTGTCGGGCAGTTCGAGCTTGATGACCTGCGCCCCGAAGTCCGCAAGCAACGTGGCCGCGAAAGGCGCGGAGATGAAGGTGCCTATCTCGATGACCCGTATGCCGTGGAGCGCGGCGGGAGAATTTTCTGGGAAAACCATCGTCATGAGGTGGTGGTGGCGGGCTTTTTAATGTATAACCATTTAAACACGCAGTTCGCGCCACGTAAACCCGGAAATACGACAGTCGTGACGATCCTCTGCCCCTTGCAGCGGCAGCAATAATGGAATCCATGCCTTCCCCCGTTTCGACCCGAATCGCCTCCGCGCCCGCAAAGCGACCGAAAGCCGCCGAGTTGGTGGCCGACGAACTGCGGCGCCAGATCGTCATGGGCCGCCTCAAGCCCGGCGACAAGCTGCAGCCCGAGAGTGTGCTGCAGTCGGAGTTCGCCATCTCGCGCCCGACGATGCGCGAGGCGCTGCGGCTGCTCGCGTCCGCATCGCTCATCAGCATCAGCCGTGGCAAACATGGTGGCGCACGCGTGAGTTCCATCGACCTGGGGGCCTTGTCGCGCCAAGTCGGGGTATTCCTCCAACTGGAGGGCACCACGCTGCCGGACGTGTGGTTCGCCCGCATGATCTTCGAGCCCCCAGCCGCTAGATTGCTAGCGGCGCAGCGCGATCCGCGGGTATTGGCGGAGCTCGAAGCCAACATAGAGCAGGCGCGCCAGGCCGCGAAAACGGACCTGATCCGTTACGCGGACCTCAGTGCGGAGTTTTCGTTACTGATCACGCGCCACTGCGGCAACAAGACGCTGCACCTGCTCGCGTCGCTGATTTTCGACGTCATCCGGCGCCAGCACGAGAACGTCACGGAGCGCACACGCGACAAGACCAGCGTCCATCGCCTGCGCCAGGAAAGCCTGCGCACACGCGAGGAGGCGGTGCAGATGATGCGCCTGGGCAAGGTGGCCGAGGTGGAGCGGTTCTGGCGCGCCCACCTGGAGCACATGCGCGACCTGGTCCTCGCGGCCTATGACGGGCCGATGACCATCGATGTCCTTAACAAGGTGGCAGGCAGGCCGCGCGCCGTCTCGAAAGTGCGCCGCCAGGCATTGGGCACGAGCAAAGTCCTGGCGGCGCAGCGTACCGCGGCAGGGTAGTCCTCTCTCACGATGAAAAGGTGTCCATGAAAGTCCTGGTTCCCGTCAAGCGGGTGGTTGACTACAACGTGAAGGTCCGCGTGAAGTCGGACCAGAGCGGCGTCGATATCGCCAACGTCAAAATGAGCATGAATCCGTTCGACGAGATCGCCGTCGAGGAGGCGGTGAGGCTCAAGGAAAAAGGCGTGGCCAGCGAGGTGGTGGTGGTGTCCTGCGGGCCGCAAACCTGCCAGGAAACCCTACGCACGGCCATGGCCATCGGCGCTGACCGTGCCGTGCTGGTGGAGACTGGCGAGGAACTGCAGCCCCTGGCCGTGGCCAAGCTGCTCTAGTCCCTGGTGGACAGGGAGCAGCCTCAATTGGTCATCCTGGGCAAGCAGGCCATCGACGATGACTGCAACCAGACAGGCCAGATGCTGGCGGCCCTGTGCGGGCTGCCTCAGGCCACGTTCGCCAGCAAGCTGGAGGTGGCCGATGGCCAGGCCACGGTCACCCGCGAGGTCGACAGTGGACTGGAGACGCTGCTGGTGAGCCTGCCGGCGGTGATCACCGCCGACCTGCGCCTCAACGAGCCGCGCTACGTGACGTTACCCAACATCTTGAAGGCCAAGAAAAAGCCGCTTGAAACGCTCTCTCCCGAAGGCCTGGGCATCGACGTCACGCCCCGCCTGAAGACCCTCAGGGTCTGCGAGCCTCCCAAGCGCAGTTCTGGCGTGTCCGTGCCCGATGTGGCATCGCTGATCGACAAACTGAAGAATGAAGCCAAGGTGATCTGAGATGGCTGTCCTCGTCATTGCTGAACACGATAACGCCTGCGTCAAGGGGGCGACCCTCCATACCGTGACCGCGGCCCTGGCCTGCGGCAGCGAGGTGCATGTGCTGGTCGCCGGCCAGGACGCCGACGGTGCTGCCCGGAAGGCGGCGCATATTGCCGGCGTTGACAGGGTGATCCACGCCGACGGCCCGTCGCTGGCGCATGCCCTGGCCGAAAACCTGGCCGCGCAGGTGATCGCGCTTGCGCCGGGCTACACCCACCTGCTGTTTCCCGCCACGGCCGGCGGCAAGAATGCGGCGCCGCGGGTGGCCGCCAGCCTGGACGTGGCACAGGTCTCGGACGTCACGGCGGTGGTCAGCCCCGACACCTTCGAGCGCCCGATCTACGCAGGCAATGCCTTGGCCACGGTGCAGAGCGTCGATCCGGTAAAGGTGCTGACGGTGCGTATCACCAGCTTCGACGCTGCGGCGACGGCCACCGATCCCGCTTCGGTGGAACGGATCGACGCCGTGGTTGACAGCGGCCAGAGCGCCTTCATCGGCCAGGAGATCGCCAGGAGCGACCGGCCGGAGCTTACGGCCGCCCGCACCATCGTGTCAGGCGGGCGCGCGCTGGGCAGTGCCGGGCGATTCCAGGAGGTGATCACTCCCCTGGCCGACAAGCTGGGCGCAGCCCTGGGAGCCAGCCGCGCTGCCGTTGATGCGGGTTATGCCCCCAACGACTGGCAGGTCGGCCAGACAGGCAAGATCGTCGCCCCGCAGTTGTACGTGGCGGTGGGTATTTCGGGGGCCATCCAGCACCTGGCCGGCATGAAAGAGTCCAAGGTGATCGTCGCGATCAACAAGGATCCCGAGGCTCCCATCTTTAGCGTGGCCGACTACAGCCTGGAGGCGGACCTGTTCACGGCGGTGCCGGAGATGGTCAACCAGCTCTGAGGCCGGCGCGCCTGGCTAGCGGTTGACCGATCAGTCCTGTCCCAGCAACGCCAGGGAGAACTCCCGGGCGTTGAAGGTTTCCAGGTCTTCCAGCTTCTCGCCCACCCCGATGAAGTAGACGGGGATGGGTTTTTCCTGGGCGATGGCGGCCAGCACGCCGCCCTTGGCCGTGCCGTCGAGCTTGGTCACGATGAGGCCGGTCAGCCCCAGCGCCGCGTCGAACGCCTTCACCTGGGCCAGCGCGTTCTGCCCGGTATTGCCGTCGATCACCAGCAGCACTTCGTGGGGCGCCGTGCCATCCGCCTTCTGCACCACCCGCTTGATCTTCTTGAGCTCCTCCATCAGGTGGAGCTGCGTCGGCAGGCGGCCGGCCGTGTCCACCAGCACCACGTCCTTGCCGCGCGCCCGGCCGGCGGTCACGGCGTCGAAGCTCACGGCCGCCGGGTCGCCGCCCTGCTGGCTCACGATCTCCACGGTGTTGCGGTCGGCCCAGATCGCCAGCTGCTCGCGGGCGGCGGCGCGGAAGGTGTCGGCGGCCGCCAGCAGCACGGTCTCGCCGGCGTCGGCCAGGTGCTTGGTCAGCTTGCCGATGGAGGTCGTCTTGCCCGCGCCGTTCACGCCGGCCACCATGATCACGGTGGGCGCATGCGCCCCGATCTCCAGGGGTTTTTGCAGCGGCTCCAGCAGCTGCGCCAGCACGTCGGCCAGAATGTTCTTCACCTGCACGGGGCGCGTCGCGCCGGTGGACGCCACCTTGCGCTTGACCTCGGCCAGCAGCCACTGGGTGGCCTGCACGCCGGCGTCGGCCATCAGCAGCGCGGCTTCCAGCTCCTCGTAGAGCGCGTCGTCGATCTGCCCGCCGGTGAACACCTGGCTGAGGCTGGAGCCCGTCTTGCGCAGGCCCGCGCTCAGGCGGCTGAACCAGCCCTGGCGCTCGGCGGCCACGGGGGCGGCCGGGGCCTCGGCGGGGAGGTCCATGGCGCGCACCAGCGCGCTGCCGATCAGGCCGCCGGTGGCGGGGGCTGGGGCGGTGGCGGGTGCCGGGGCGGGGGTGGGTGCTGTGGCGGTCGTGGCGGCGAGCTCTGGGGCTGCCACAGGTGCCGCAACGGGTGCGGCCACGGCCGGCTCGACCGGCGCGGGCGCCGGTGCGGGGGTTTTCTTCCGGAAGAAACTGAACATCGATAAGCTTTGGGAACTCTCAGGATTCTATGAAACCGCTCCTCCCGCGCCTGTTCCTGTCCGTCGCCCTGCCCCTGGGCCTGGTTTCCGCGGGCCTGGCGGCCGCACCGGCCCAGCCGGCGTCCCCTCCCTCCAACGCGCCTACGGCGGCCCCCGCGGCCCCGGCGGCGTCCGCCTCCGGTGTCCACCACCACACCCTCGCCAACGGCCTGACGCTCATCGTCAAGCCCGACCGCCGCGCCCCCACCGCCGTCCACATGCTGTGGGTGCGCGTGGGCTCGATGGACGAGGTCGACGGCAGCTCTGGCATCGCCCACGTGCTCGAGCACATGATGTTCAAGGGCACGGCCCGCCTCAAGCCCGGCGAGTTCTCCCGCCGCGTCGCCGCCCTGGGCGGGCGCGAGAACGCCTTCACCGGCCGCGACTACACCGGCTACTTCCAGCAGATCCCCTCCAACCGGCTGGAGGACGTCATGCGCCTGGAGGCCGACCGTTTCGCCAACAACCGCTGGGCTGATGACGAGTTCCGCCGCGAGATCGAGGTGGTCAAGGAGGAGCGCCGCCTGCGTACCGAGGACTCGCCGCGCGCCCTCATGTCCGAGGTCCTCACCGCCAACGTCTTCCTCGCCTCGCCCTACCGCCGCCCAGTGGTCGGCTGGATGAGTGACCTCGACGCCATGACGCCCGACGACGTGCGGGCCTTCCACCGCCGCTGGTACGTGCCCGCCAATGCCGCCGTGGTGGTGGCGGGCGATGTCGACCCCGCGCAGGTGCTGCGCCTGGCCGAGCGCACCTACGGCCGCATCGCTGCGCAGCCCCTGCCCGTGCGCAAGCCGCGCGAGGAGCCCGCGCAGGCCGGACTGCGCCGCGTCGAGGTCAAGGCCCCGGCGGACCAGAGCTACGTGGCCCTGCAGTTCAAGGTGCCGCGCATGACGTCGCCCGCGCCCTCGCCGGAGAACGACGATGCCGTCGCCCTGTCCGTGCTGGCCGCCGTGCTCGATGGCTACGACGGCGCGCGCCTGGACCGCGCCCTCACGCAGGGCCCCGACCGTGTCGCTGACAGCGCCAGCGCCTGGAACGGCCTGTATGGCCGCGGCCCGCAGCTGTTCACCCTGGACGGCGTGCCCGCCCCGGGCAAGACCACCGAGCAGGTCGAGGCCGCCCTGCGCGCCGAGGTGGCCCGCGTGGCCCGCGAGGGCGTGACCGAGGCAGAACTGCAGCGCGTGAAGACCCGCTGGACCGCCGGCGAGGTCTACAAGCTCGACGCCGTCATGAGCCAGGCCCGCGAGCTGGGCATCTACTGGTCGCTGGGCCTGCCGCTGGACACTGGCGCGCGCCTGGTCGATCGCCTGCGCGGCGTCACCGCCGCCCAGGTGCAGTCGGTGGCGGCGCGCTACTTCGGCGACGATCAGCTCACCGTCGGCGTGCTGCGGCCGCTGCCGCCCGACCCGAGCCGCAAGCCGCGCACCCCGCCGCCCGGCGCGCGGCATTGACCCGCGCCCCCGCCGCCCCCGACGCACCGACCCCGAGGCCGCCATGACCCCGCGCACCCCCTCCCTCCTGCCCACCGCCCGCGCCCTGGCGCTGGGCCTGTGCATCCTGCTGGCCACGCCCCTGGCCTTTGCCATCCTGCCCATCCAGCACTGGGTGCAGCCCAGTGGCGCGCAGGTCTACTTCGTCCAGAGCCCGGACATCCCCATGGTGGACGTGCAGCTGGACTTCGACGGCGGCAGCCGCCGCGACCCCCCGGGCCAGGCCGGTCTGGCCAGCGTCATGGCCGGCCAGTTGCGCAACGGCATCCCCGGCATGGACGAGAACCAGCTGGGCGAGGCCTGGGCCGACCTGGGCGCCAGCTTCGGCATCGGCGCCAGCGGCGACCGCCTGAGCGCGGCCCTGCGCTCGCTCACCGACCCGGCCCTGCTGCCCCAGGCCATCGACCTGGCCTCGCGCCAGCTGGCCCAGCCCAGCTTCCCGCCCGAGCTGTGGGCACGGGACCGGGCCCGCATCATCGCCTCGCTGCGCGAGGCCTATACCCGACCGGCCGCCGTGGCTCAGCGCAACTGGTCGCCGGCGGTCTTTGGCGGCCATCCCTATGGCTGGGAGCCGACCGAGGAGAGCCTGAACGCCATCGGCGTGCAGGACCTGCGCGCCTTCCACGCCCGCCACCTGCAGGCCTGCCGCGCGCGGGCCACGGTCGTCGGCGCAGTCAGCCGCGAGCAGGCCGACCGCCTCGTCGCCCAGCTCCTGGCCCGCCTGCCGGGCCAGGCCCCCGCCGCCTGCGAGAGCCTGCCGCGCGTGCCCGAGGTCCCGCCCCTGGCCGCGCCGGTCACGCGCGAGATTCCCTTCGCCTCGGCCCAGGCCCATGTGCTCATCGGCCAACCCGGCTACAAGCGGGACGACCCGGACTACTTCCCGCTGGTGGTGGGCAACTACATCCTGGGCGGCGGCGGCTTCGTCTCGCGGCTGTACAACGAGGTGCGCGAGAAGCGCG
>JACCDW010724947.1_pt1 | contig 15862 bp, 13 predicted proteins | sample 7449781 | NCBI WGS metagenome assembly JACCDW01 (sample SAMN15323449, study PRJNA562643) | freshwater metagenome | isolation source: river surface water | place: USA:Blue River Watershed | collected 2017-08-18
AAAGAGATCGACGGCGCTTGCGGGCAACTACCAGCTAGCTAGGGCGCTCGCAGAGCATCCGCTAAAAGCGTTAGCGCTGAAGCTTGGCTATACCGTTGCGAACCGCGTTGAAGCCGAAGCCGGCCACCATCATGAACGCCGAGATACCGAAGATGTAGGTGAGCATCTGCTCAACACCCTCGGCTGGGTCTAAGAACCAGTAAGCCCACCAATGGTCAGGGGCGAAGGCGCCGCGAAGAATCGAAACGGCCAGCCAGGTGAGCGGGTAGGCAACGACCCACCAAACCTTCTTGGTGGCAATCCTGACGCCGTCTTTAGATAGCGCCCAGTCGATGAGAATAAAGATCGGTGCCCAAACGTGCAGAATCTCGTTCGGCAGCACCGGCCAGTCATAGCCGTAGTCTGGGTCGCCTGGCAGCACCTCGGTGCCGCGCAGCAGGGCGTTGTAGACAATCGCCACTACAACCTCGTATGAAACCACCCAGAGGCGCACCTGCGACAGGCGCAGGCTCTGCGGCTTGCCACGAAGAGCGCCGATGCCTGAGATGGCAAGAACGGTAGCCGAGATAAGTGCGGTTTGAATCGTGAAGTAGAAGAAGTATTCCTGTGGTCTAAACAGGTTGTTGGCCAGGCGGTCAGACACCTGCCAAAAGATGCTGCCATAGATGGCCAGCGCGGTTGCAAGTCTTAAGAATGCTGAAAGCTGTCTTGGCATGATGCACCTTTAGTTTGAGGGCCTTGAATGCGGGCATCCAAGGAGATTGTGGTTAGTTTATTGCTGCGAGCCGGCTTTTGAGCCGAAGCCGAGAGCGATTGTGTAGGCGATTGAAAAGCCAAAACCGATCGCCGCGTAGCCGATGGTGAACCAGGTTTGCGCCGTCGGAATCAACAGGGTCAGCACGCCGAGCGCGAAGGCACTCGCTTGCATGACTCGCGCCGAGAATCGCGCGGATGCTTCGCTGCCTCGACTGGCGACCGAAAACATATTGCCTGCCAACGCCACGAGCGTGATGCCGATCATTCGCATCGACCACTCTAGGGCGGGGTTAGTGGCCAGGCCGAGAAGTTCGTTGAACAGCGCTGGAGCCGCGAGCAGTAACAGAGCGCTGAGACCGAAGACTAGCGAGCCGGTCTTGAGAACAAGGCGGGCACGTTTGGTTGAGCTTGACATGGTTGCCTTTCTCCGAAAAAAATGGGAGGGCACTTTCGCGCCCTCCCACCTTTTCGACTAGTCGTTGATTAGTCCTTGAACTCGCTTGCAGCGAATTCTTTGCTGTCTTCAGCCGACTTGATGCGGGCGATCGAGTAAATGATCAGACCGAATACACACTTTGCAGTGATGTCAGCGATGGTGTAACCAACCTCGCGAAGCATGAAGCCGTCTGCGGTTGGGGCAGCGGCCGACATGTTGGCAATGAACGAGATTGGGTAAACGCCCCATGACGCAAACAACAGAATGCGAAGAGCGGTTACCTTCTTCTTCACGGCGTCAGACTGACGCTCCAGGCTCTTGCTGAGCTCGAAGAGAAGTACGTACAGGATGTATAGGAACGGGATGGTCGATAGTAGACCCCATACAGATGGTTGTAGCGCTAGGCCGAACACGTTGTCTAGACGAGCGTCACCTGGGTAGCCAAGTGCGATCATCAGCGCTGCTGCAGGCACGAGGCGCTTCAGCATCGATGACTGAACTGCACGAGCCAGAGCAAGTACTGCAACAACTTCAACTAGAAGTAGTGGCACGGTTAGGAACCAGTCCACGTAGCGGTAGCCTACGTTGTATTCAGCAACGTTTAGGTCGTAACCACCGGTAGCAGTCATCTCACCCGCAGCCTTGTTGAACGAGTCGTACATTCTGAAGTAGTGGTAAGCAGCAATCGAAACAACCGATGCCGAAACCATGATTGCGGTTCTGTAGCGAGGTAGCACGCGGTCACGAGCAAACCAAAGGAAGAATGCTGTGAAGGTCATGCTGGCAATGCCCAAAGAGAGCATGTTATAAATAGCGGAATGTTGTCCGTAGTCTAAAGCTAGGGTCATTTTGTTACCTTTCATTGATCAATTACTTCGATGTAAGTCAATAAAGGATCTGCACCAGCTCAAACTTCTGAGCCGGCCATCACCGAGGTAAAACGGCTTACATTCACTAGTCAACTGTGAATAACCTGAGAGTTGTTTCAAATAGGGCATAACGTTTAGGTAACGGATTTTATGGTTCTCCCGCCCATATCGGCAATAGTGTTGAAACGTGCCCATACTCGTCACCGGTTTCGAGCCCTTTTCTGGGGCCGCTCTGAACCCCTCGCAACTGATCGTTGCCGCGCTCGCCGAATCTCAACTTGCCGAAAAACTAGTTTTAGAGGTTTTACCGGTCGAGTATGAGCGAGCGGCCAACCAACTTGAGCATTTGATTGCCCAGCATGAGCCGCACACGGTCGTATGCATTGGGCAGGCCGAGGGCCGTGCATCCATTTCAATCGAAACTCGCGCCCAGAACTTAGATGACGCGAACCTTGCCGACAACGCGGGCGTTACTCGCAGCGGTCAGACTATTTCGAACCCCGGCGCACCTGAGCTACCGACCACGCTTCCAGTGGATGCTCTGCTCGCGCAACTCTCCTCCGCCGGCATACCCGCCGAGAGTTCCAACTCGGCGGGAACATTTGTATGCAACCACATCTTCTATGTGATGCAGCAGTTGTTGAAAGGCACCAACGTTCGGTCGGGTTTCATTCATGTTCCACTGGTGCCTGAGCAAGCATCCGAGTTTGCTGGAAAACCGACTTTGTCGCTCGAAACACAGGTCGAAGCCTTCACAATTGTCTTGAGCTATTTAGAGAGAGCATGATGGAAATCAGATTTGGGCTAGACACGTTTGGCGACATGAACGTCGATGACCAGGGCAGGACGCAGAGCGCAGATCAGGTCATTAGCGACATCGTTGAGCAAGCCGTCTATGCCGAGCAGCTCGGGCTCGACGCATTCACCATCGGCGAGCACCACCGAGATGACTTTGCGGTCTCGGCGCCAGACACTATCTTGGCCGGCATCGCCACTCGCACGTCTCGCATAACCTTGGGCACCGGCGTAACCGTGCTTTCGAGCGAAGACCCGATTCGCGTCTATCAGCGATTCGCCACCATCGACGCCCTGAGCAATGGCCGGGCCGAGATTACCGCGGGTCGTGGTTCGTTCACCGAGTCATTCCCCCTATTTGGTTACCAGCTCAGCGACTACGCACAACTCTTCGAAGAAAAGCTCGAGTTGCTCATGGAGTTGCTTAAAGAAAAGCCAGTCACCTGGTCGGGTTCGATTCGACCTCCGCTGACTAATCAAGAGGTTTACCCGAAGACCGAAGGCGGTTCAATAGGAATTCGCGTCGGCGTTGGTGGCAGCCCCGAGTCTGTTATGCGCGCAGCGCGCCTCGGCATTCCGTTGGCTCTCGCAATCATCGGCGGAGACCCTGCCCGTTTCGCGCCGTTCTCTAAGCTCTATCGCATGGCCCTTTCTGAGCAGGGCAAACCAGAGCTTCCGGTCTCGATTCACTCACCTGGCCACATCGCCGAAACCGACGAGCAGGCCATCGAAGAAATGTGGCCGTGCTACCTCGAGTCGTTCGGCCGCATCGGTCGCGAACGCGGTTGGGGAGAGACCAGCAAAGACCACTTCGTATCAGAGGTGCGCTACGCCTCGATGTATGTCGGCTCACCCGAAACGGTAGCCGCCAAGATCACGCACGCGTTGACTTCGGTCGGAGCATCCCGTTTCGATTTGAAGTATGCAAACGGCACGATGCCGCACTCGAAGCTCATGAACACCATTCGTTTGTATGCCGAAGAAGTCGCACCACGTGTGCGAGCTGCGGTCGAAAAAGAATCGGCGGCCTGAAAGTGAACCTGGGGCGCAGTTTTAAAATGGTGGCGGCCGGCTTGGTCGCTTTGCTGGCCATCGTCGGCGTATCGAACTCGGCCACGGCGGCAGTTGCAGCCCAGGTGGTTTATTCGCCCGATGTTTTGGCGGTCGACACCACCGAGGCTCAGTTCAGCGTGGTCGCAAACGCTCAGGGCCTGAGCCCGAACCTTTCGATTCAACTTGCCACCGACTACTCGTTCGCCACCCTCGCGGTAAACCGGTCGGTTCCCTGGGGCCAAACGTTAGATAGCCAAGACCACGAGTTCACCGTGACCATCGGCGACTTGAACCAAGACACTCTTTATTTCGTGCGCGCGGTGTTGGCCACCACGGCCGGCACCAGTTACAGCGATCTGGCCGCTTTTCGCACGCTGCCTCCGGTTGGCGTTGTAATCAATGAAGGGCAGACCCACACAAACTCGACATCGGTAACACTCGCGGCTAACCCACCGATGGGTGCCACCAAGGTTGAACTATCTAATAGCGCAACCTTCTTGCAAGTGGTTCAGGTCGAACTTGGAGACCCCATCGACTGGACTCTATCCGCCGGCGCTTCGGGCCAGGCGGCGACGGTGTATGCGCGATACATTTTGGCTAACCAAACCAAGAGCGCGGTATTCACCGACGAGATCATTTTTGACAACGTAGCACCAACCCTCTCTGGATTGCTCACCGAGCGAATCGGCTCTGTTTTGATTGCCAATCAGATTGGCGCGGATGCTGATTCAGGCGTGGTGCGTTTGGAATACGGTTATGCGGGAAAGACCGTTAGCCGCCCTTATTCAGAGGCGCTCGAGTTCTCGCTGGCGCTGTTGCCTGAGTTCAACGCGAGTGCCGCGAGCACCAAGCTTTCGGTTCGTGCAGTCGACCGTGCCGGTAACAGCTCTGAATGGTATCTGGCTTCGGTGCGCACCTATCCAACGCCCACCGTCGAACCTGCCAGCTACACGTCGAAGAGCCACGGCGTCGTTTTGGGCGATTGGGGCGCCGGTGCCAACTTTGAATATCAGTGGATGCGCAACGAGAAGCCAATCATCGGCGCAACCGCTGCGACCTACACCCACGTCGATGCCGACCTTGGCACCAAACTTTCGGTGCGGGTGAAAGTTACAAAACGAGCAGTTGAAATCAAGACCGTCACGACAGCAGCCATCACGGTGTTGCAGGCACCTTCAATCACCAAAGGCGCGACGGTGAGCGGCAAGGCAAAAGTTGGCCAAACCCTAACCATCGCCAAGCCGACCGCGGTTGGATATCCGACCCCTAAACTGACCTACCGATGGCTGCGCTGCACCAAGGCAACACCCAAGTCTGCAACGCTAAACCTCACCAGCTACGGCTGCAAGATTATTTCTGGGGCAACCAAGAGCACCTACAAGCTCACCAGTGCGGATGTTTCTAAATATGTTGTCGGTAACACTGTGGCTACCGGCACGGCATTGTTCGTCAGTCGTGTTTATGCCAAGTCAACCGCGAAGGTTGTTCGCTAGTCTGCAGCAGAAACTAGAAATCTGCCTCGCGGCTTTCGCCTAGCGACCCAGCAGCTCTTCGATCACAGCGGCTGCTGCGTTGTGCCCGCCGATTCCACTCACCGCACCGCCTCGTCTGGCTCCCGAGCCGCACAGCAAGATGTTGTCATGCTCGGTTGCCACACCCCAACGTTGCGCTGCCGTTTCGAGCGGCTCTGCGTCTTCGGCAAAGGGCCACTTGAGTGGTTCGTGAAAAATGTTTCCGCCTGGTAAGCCAAGGGCATCCTCTAGGTCTTTTGTGGTCTTGGTTTCGATGCACAGGTCGCCATTGCCATCGCGCAAAATAAGAGGTTCGATCGGTTCGTCCAGAACCGAGTTGAGTGAGTCAATCACGGCCTGCTGAAGGCGCGCGCGCAGATCTTCGTTGTCGAAGCGATCGGTCAGGCGGTGCGGAGCGTGCAGCGCGAAGACCGTCAGTGTCTGAGCACCGCTGGCTCTCAAGTCCTCGCCCAAAATCGACGGGTCGGTCAGCGAATGACAATAAATCTCACAGGGCAGCGGAGATGGAATCTCGCCAGCGGCGGCCGTCTCGAACGCCGACTGCAACTGCGCCCAGGTTTCGTTGATGTGAAAGGTGCCACCGAAAGCGGCCTTCGGGTCGAGCTCTGGGTCTTTGAGTTTTGGCAAGCGACTAAGCAGTAGATTCACCTTGGCCTGAGCGCCTTCGACCGGTTCTGCTGTGCGACCGGTCAACCTGGCCAACTCGGTCGGTGCCGCATTTACCAGCACGCGCCTGGAGTCAACACTCTTCGTCACGCCATCGAGGGTGAACTCGACCCGCCCGTCGCCGCCAACCTTGGTAACTGTTGCGCCCGACCGTAGGTGCGCGCCGAAACGCTCGGCAGCCTCGCGCATCGAGTTGGTCACGCTACCCATGCCGCCAACCGGAATGTTCCAGTCGCCGGTGCCGCCACCAATCACGTGATACAAGAAACACTTGTTGGCGGCTAGCGAATCGTCGATGTTCGGGGCGAAGGTGCCGATGAGCGCATCGGTTAGAACAACACCGCGCACCAGATCGTTCTCGAAACGCTCGGCGATGGTTTCGCCGATCGGACGTTCGAACAACATTTGCCAGAGGTCGTCAGACTCGGATGCTGCGCCCAATGCCGCGCGAACATCCGCTCGCCTTGCCAACGGCTTGGTCACGGTGTCGAACAGCACTTCGGCGGCCTTGGTGGTTTGCGCATAGAAGTTCGTCCAAGCCGCTTGGTCGGCGGCGGCGCCAATCGAACCGAACGAGTTTGCCGTTGCGGTCGCGTCGTGGTTATCGACCAGCAGCCCTTTGTTGGAGCCGGGTAGCGGCGTATAAGAGGAGTAGCGACGCTCGGCCAGCGTGATGTCGAGCCCGAGGTCTTCGATGATCTGTTGTGGCAGCAGGCTAACCAGGTAGCTGTAGCGCGAAAGCTTGGCGGCCACGCCCTCGAAGGCCTGCGCCGACACCGCGGCACCGCCAAACATGTCCAGTCGCTCGAGAACCAGGGTGCTTAGCCCCGCCTTGGCACAGTAGGCGGCCGCGGTCAGGCCGTTGTGCCCGCCGCCAACAATCACTACATCGTATTCACTCTGCATTGCTTCATTGTCGCCCATTGAGCAGATTTGCCCAAAACAATCACGCCAGCGCTCACCTTGGCTCGCATCCGCCTGGCGTAATTCACCTTCCGTTAACCTTTGCCACAGCCATCATTTACCGTATTTAGCCAGACTGAAGCAATGAGCGTCGCTTCCGAAACACAAAAACCCGTGCCATCGCGGCGCCGGTTGGCCGTTAAGCCTCACTCAGTTCAAGACAAAGTCTTTTTCGGTATAGCGCGTTCAGCTGCGATCGGTGCCGTTGCCATCGTTGGCCTCATACTTACCTACCTCTTATACATGTCTTGGGGCACCCTGGCCAAACAAGGCCCAGGCTTCATTTTTGGAAGCCAGTGGAGTGCCGCAGATCCAGAAAACCTCGTATTCCAAATTGGGCCGATGCTCTGGGGCTCGCTGCTAATCGCAGTTAGCGGCATGATTCTGGCAGTGCCCATGGCAATCGCCGCCGCCTACTTCATCGAATTTTTCGCCAGCTCGCGAGTTGCCAAAATCGCGACACTGATTGTTGACCTACTCGCAGCCATTCCATCGATCGTTATTGGTCTCTGGGGCGTCGGTGTTTTCACCCCGGTCGCCTCGCACTGGGCAAAACTGCTCAATGAGAACCTTGGGTTCATTCCACTTTTTAACAACACCAGCGGAAGCTTCGTAAACAGCCCGTTCATCGCCGGCTGGGTCGTTGCTGTCATGATCGTGCCCATTATCACTTCTGTAACACGTGAAATCTTTAGCCAACTAGACCGTGACGTTATCAACGCATCGATTGCTCTCGGTGCCAGCCGTTCATCCACGTTCATGAGGGTGATTCTGCCGACCTCATCGGGCGGTATCGTCGGTGGCGCTCTGCTTGGTCTAGGTCGCGCACTTGGTGAGACCGTGGCAATCTTCTTCGTTCTCAACCTCTCGTTCGAGATCAACTGGGTCGAAGTGGTCGAGAGCCGTGGCGGTTCGATTGCCTCGATGATTGTTTCGTTCTTCGGTGCTGCTTCCCCTGAAGAGGTAAAAGCTCTCATCGCGGCTGGTCTGGTTTTGTTCGTAATCACCCTCTTGATTAACTGGTTGGCTGCTGTGGTTGTGGCCAAAGCCCAGCCTTGGAGGAAGTAACGTGGAAAACCTTCATACCACCCCAGCGCTTCCGGCCCTACCTAGACCGAGCAAGAGCCCTTGGCAGATTCGAAACCCGAAAAACACCCGCAGCATCATTTTGGCTTCGGTGCTTCCTGCTTTGCTTTCTCTTGCTCTGACTTTCTCATTCAACATCGATGGAACCATAGCGATGCTGACCATCTTCTTGCCAATCCAGTTTGCCGCGGCTTCGATTGTGGCTTTCAAAATCTTCGGACGCAAAGGCGTTGCAGATGCGGGGCTAGTAATTTTCACCATCTTCTTCAGCACTTTGGTGGGTGTTCTGTTGATGTCGGTTTTGTTCTCGGTTATCACAGAGGGCTTCAAAGCGCTTTCCCCGCAGTTCATCACGCAAAACAACACTTACATCACAACTACAACCTCCCTTGAGTACGGTGGTGTCGGTCACGCTGTGCTCGGAACCTTCATCATCGTGGGGCTTACCACTCTGGTAACAGTTCCACTGGGAATCGCGCTTGCGGCCTACCTCACCGAAACCCGAAGCAAAGCACGCGGTGCGGTTAGAACCTTGGTTCAGGCAATGTCTGGGTTGCCTTCGGTGGTTGCCGGTTTGTTTGTTTATGCCGCGCTCATCTCGACTGGCTTCACGACTTACGCAGGTTGGTTGGGTTCGTTAGCGCTAATCCCACTCATGCTCCCGACCGTGACTCGCGTTGCCGAAGAGGCACTGCGCTTGGTTCCTGTCGAACTTCGCAACGGTGCACTTGCCTTGGGCGCGCCGGCTTACCGCAGTTTTCTCAGCGTGACCCTTCCTGCGGCAAAATCTGGAATCATCACCGCTGTATTGCTGGGCATTGCCCGTATCATCGGTGAAACTGCGCCGCTACTGCTGACCGTGAACTACTCAAATGGCACAGTTCTAAACCCTCTCGAAGCAATGGCAGCTCTCCCGACCTACATTTACCAAAACCTCGACTCGGCGAATGACACCAGCCTTCAGCGCGCCTGGGGTGCGGCGCTGGTAATTCTCAACTTCGTTGCAATCATCTTCACCGCTGCACGAATAGCAACCAGATCAAAAACAGCTAATAAAAGCTCAAAGAAGGTAGTCAAAAAATGAATCAACTAGAGACGCAAAGCGCTCACTTGATCTCAGAAGACGTCAACGTCTGGTTTGGAGATAGGCACGTTCTTCGTGACGTGTCACTGACCTTTCCGGTCAACCAGGTCACCGCACTCATCGGCCCTTCAGGCTGCGGCAAGTCAACATTTATTCGAACTCTCAACCGCATGCACGAGCTGATTCCTGGAGCTGGTTTTGCCGGCAAGGTTTTGTTCAACGGTCAAGACATCTATGAGTCGACCGTCGACCCAACCACCGTGCGACTCAAAATCGGCATGGTATTTCAGAAGCCAAACCCTTTTCCGACCATGTCGATTCGCGAAAATGTTCTCTCTGGCCTAAAGCTTTCTGGTCGTCGCGGCTATGACGCCGATGACATTGTAGAAACATCGCTTCGCCGTGCATCTATGTGGACCGAGGCTAAAGACCGCCTGTCAGACCCAGCCACCTCACTTTCGGGTGGTCAGCAGCAGCGTCTTTGCATTGCTCGCTCGCTCGCCATGGAGCCTGACGTGATACTCATGGATGAACCGTGCTCCGCTCTTGACCCCGGCTCAACCCGTCGCATCGAAGAGACCATTCAAGAGCTGTCTGAGTCGATGTCGATCGTGATAGTTACACACAACATGCAGCAAGCCCAGCGTGTTGCGCACCAAACTGCTTTCTTTTTGGCTGAAGAGGGCACCCCCGGACGAGTGGTGGAGTTTGGTTCAACCGAAGATGTCTTCAACCGCCCGAAGGATTCCCGCACCAACGACTATGTGAACGGTCACTTCGGCTAGCGACACCCTCCGCCGAAAGCCAAACGGGTTCACTAGACGTTCACCAAAAATACAGATTAGAGATACGAGTTGGTAATCACCGGCTGGTTATCTGATGTTGTTCCAAACATGGAAATAACTTCTAAAGGAGAAAAATGCGCAAGTCCCTCGGCCTCGTAGCCGTACTAGCACTAGCAGCCTCAGCATTCGTCGGAGCACCAGCTGCTTCAGCAGCACCAGAAGATAACGTCACTGCAGGTGGATCGTCATTCGCAGGTGGAATTCTAAGAGCCTGTGCAACGAACTTTGCTGCGGCAAACCCAACTGCTGGCACTGTAACTTACACCGCATCTGCTTCACAGACCGGTAAAGACAACTTCGCCAACGGCCAGTTCCAAATTGGTGGGACCGACTTCATCTACTCAAACACCAACGGAGACAACCTTCCATCTGGTGCAAAGTATGTTGCCGTCACCTCAGGTCCAGTGGCATTTGCTTACAACCTTTCGAGCGTCAGCAACCTAAAGATGACCCCGCAGATTCTGGCGAAGATTTTCAAGGGTGACATCACCACATGGAACCACCCAGAAATTCTTGCGATTCAGGTAAACACCGTCAAGACCGCTTTGGGCCGCTTGGCAAACAAGAACATCACTCCGGTTTACCGAACCGCAGGTTCGGGTACCAGCTTCAACGTTGCTGGTTACCTGGCGCAAACCACCGGTAACTTCACCCAGAGCACTGACTGGTCAGTTGCTACCGGAGATGCCACTCCTCGCGGTATTGCAGGCGCCAGCAGCAGCAACATCAAGACTTCGATCAACGCAACTGCGGGGTCAATTGGTTACCTAGACCTCAAAGACGCAACCGGTCTCAAGTCGGTACTGCTGCGCAACGAAAACAACCAGTACTACGCTCCAGATGCCAAGCGTTCGGCCACCTTCTTGAACGCCCAGCTTGCCTCTGCAGTGAAGACCAACGGAAACGTTGACATCGACTGGACCAAGGCCGTAAACGGTGGTTACAACGCAACCGTTATTACTTATGCGGTAGTAAACACCGCGGGTAAGACCGTTAGCCGTAAAGGTGCAACAGTAAAGAAGTTCCTACAGTACGTGCTAAACGTATGTGGACCTTCGGTCTCTTACGGTCTGGGTTACACCCCGATCCAGGGAAACATCCGCACTAAGGCTTACGCGATCCTGAACGCAGTCAAGTAGTCATTTAGCAAACGGGAGTTTGGGAGTAGAGGCCTCGGCCTTTACTCCCAAACACTGTTTCTGGGTAAGAATAAGAAGAGCACGAGAGGCATTTGTGAAGAGATCATACAAAACAGTAAAAGCCGTTGCAGCCTTGCTGCTTGTGAGCCCACTGTTGACCGCCTGCGACCCGCCTATGCCTCCAGAGGCTTTGGCTGCGCTAGCAGAAGCCTCGTTCACCTGCGTCGAGGGTGACGTGCCCGCATATTTCAGCGAAGAAGTTGCCGATGGTGCACCGTTCTTGGCCGAAAACCTTGCCATGAACTGTCCAGGCATGAGTTACACCATCGTTGACGCGTCAACGGCCGAGCTTGTAGCCAGCAGCAACGAACTATCCGGACCAGGCGGTGCAGCGTACGCCTCGGTGCCCTATGCCGTTGAGTCGGGTGTCTTTGTAATCACATCTAGCGGCGGTGCTTCGGCGATCTTCAGCCCAACCACAATTCAGGGCATCCTAGATGGCTCGATTACAACCTGGGATGCTCCGCAGATCCTTGCCGATAACGCAGGCCAGGCGCCAATTGAAGGCCCACTGACGTTTGTAAACATTGCTCAGCAAGATGCTGTTGCGGCCCTCGAAGTTTGGTATCAGCACTACTCGGGCAAAGAACTCTCGCACAGCCTCGATGAGCGAGAGACAGTCGCAGTAGCCGACTATGAAAACCTGCCAGAGGGGTCGATCGCTTTCATGCCCGGTGCAGTTTTCACAGCCCTGAGCAACGTGGCAATGGTTACCCCGATGGCGGCCAGCTTGCTTATCGATGCTGAGAAGTACCCATTTGGGGCAACCCCAGACATGATGTCTGTTCAAACGGCTTCGTCTCAATGGCAGATAAAAAAGACCGAGACCGCACTTACTGTATCGCTCGATTTCGCCGCGAAGCTAGTTCCACCGGCGGGTTTCGATGAGGCACCAGCGCCTTATCAAATCATCTACCCGGTGAACCTAAGCCTCTTCGGTACCGACAATCTAAGTGCCAGAGCCACCGCCCGCTACCTGTTGCGTCAAGATTCGCAGGGTTCGTTGACTTTAGTTGCCTCGCTACCGGTCACGGTGCGCGCAGAGGCGCTCGCCTTTGTTTCAAAGGGTTTGCCAACGCCTACCCTTACGCCTGAACAGGGGTAGCTGCCGAATTCAGGCAAACCACACGTCATCTCACGGGTATCTTGGCAAAAAAAGTTAGACTGAGATAATGCTTGAGAGGCTAACCACTGGTGCCGATAGGCCCCTAGTAATAGTGGCTAGAGGCGATTGCACCTCTAGGCGCGCCCTCGCGCTGAATGCCGATTTGTTCGACAAGGCCCCTTCCCTTCGCCAAAGCCAAAAATCGACTTTTGGGCAATTGTTAGACACACTGAACGGCTACTCACTAACCGAGGAGTTCTTAAACTCGATTTCTGAAGTTGCCGACATGCCTCGCACTTTGGCAAGCTACTACCTTGGGCAAGCAAACAGGGATGTTCTCAACTGCGCGGACGCCGACTTGCTCATGCTCGATTCCTACGCTGACATGAATTTCAGCGTCTGGCGAAACCGTGCCGGGGGGCCGCGATTTTGGATTCACCCAAAACATCTGAAAGACCGCGCCTCGTTCTTAGAACAGCACGAAGAACTGGGTCGAAGCACTCTCGCCGAATCTGTGGCGCAAGCAAGTGAGTTTGTGACGCGCATCCGTGAAATTGCTCCAGAGTTGCCAGTTCTTTTTCTCAACCAACAGGTCGACTACTATCCCAAACTTGAAGACCGACAAGCCGAGTTTTACCAGCTAGGTGCTCTGGTAGCCGGGCAAGTGCCGCAGGTGTTCTTTGGCGGTGCGGTCGAATACGACAAGCTCATCCCGGCCGACTTAGGCTCATGCGGTCCAGGCAACACGTTGCATTTTCAGGGCGACACTTATCGAATCATGATTCAGGAGGCCCTTCGCCAAGGGCTCGGCGACGCCATTGAGCGCCGTATCGAGTTCAAGAAAACCTTGCCAGATGCCGATGCGAGCCAAGGCTCAGGTGATGTGCCGAAGCACGAGGCACAGGGCGCGGCGGAACCGTCTGCTGAATTGCGTTCGGCACCATGCAAATTCGCAGACCTGCTAATCACAGAAATCGTCGAACCCGACTTTCAATATTCTCCCGAGGCCGGCTGCACCGAAGAGTGCCTAAAGATTTTGCAATCTGCCGCCACCGGCTTCGAGAATTACTTTTATCAGGCTCACCGGCGCGAAGAACAGATTGAGCCACCTAGGTTCACCCCGATGATGATTGACCTCGAAACGGTTGGCGATTTCACCGAATGGATCTACTCGCGACCAGCAACCTACCGACACCAGTATCAGAAGAGCGAACGTGCCGGCTATAAATTTGAGCGGATGCACGCCAAAAACCACACGGCCGACATTTACGAAATCAACACATCAAAGGAAGTTAGATCGGGCGGTCAAATCAGAGCTAACTTGACCAGGTCTATCGAAGAACTTGGTGGTTTGCCGTCCGCGTGGATCGAACCTGTGCTGCCAAAGTGTGATCGGCACTGGAGGCAGCTTTTCGGGGTGTTTGCCGAAGCTGCCGACTATCGTCAGGGCGATCTAGTTGTCGGAAAGCGACTACTGGCCTATCTTTCGGTGGTGCGATTTGGCGAATATGCAACCTACACACAGATCATGGGTCACGCCGATCACCTTGCCGAAGGTGTGGTCAACTTTATTGTTCAGAAGTTCGTCGAACTAGCAAAAACCGAACCTTGGGGCACTGCTTCTGGTTTGCGCTACGTCATGTACGGCGGTGCGCAGAACGGTGGTGAGGGTCTTTACAACTTCAAACGCCGGTCGGGCATGACCCCCTACATCGTGAGCGTTCCCTATCAGCCCGGCTACGAACCCGAAAGTTACTAGAGAAGGCGAACGCCCCAGCCGGCTTCCTGAGCAGGCTTCAGGGCGTCTAACACACCCTCGTCCATGGCTAGAAGACTGGTTGGCTGAGTGCCTAGAGTGGTCACACAGTTTCTCAAGATTTGCCGAAGCTGGGCCACCTCGCCCTTAGTTTCGAATAGCACCTCAATAACTTTCGATTCAAGCGGTGTCATGAGATTGTATTTTTCGAACAAGCAGGATGCTGTGATTACTGTTCGCTCTGAACGCAGCTTTAGCTCCTGGCCAAATTCCTCGTGAAGCAATCGAACGCTGAGCAACTCTTCGTGAATGGCTCTTTCTATGAACCTTTGAGATTCAATTGCTGTCGGAAAGAGCGGATTTGCCATGTGCATGTAACCGCTGCCAGCCTGAATTAGCCGTTTGGCTTCGAGAGCCTTGATCAGGTGACCATTCCCATAGTCACTTAGGTCGTCGATAAACACCAACGGTAGTGGTTCAGTCGGTTTCGCTAGCCCCAGCGATTCATGCGGTGCGAGAAATTTCCGAGCGGCGCGCGGATCGAGGCGAAGCGCCTCGGGGTTAGCCGCGCAAGCCGCGTGCCATTCCATGAAAAGCCTTCGATAGAGTTTGCGGGCGCCTTTTAGTCGGTCACTTAGACCACCGGCAGTTAGCGAAGTCTCGACCGAGCGAACCAAGCTGAGAACGCCAGAGTCTAAGTGGTCAATCGCGTCGGCTCCAAACACCGCTTCGATTCGGTTGATGAACTCGGAGTCAGCCCCGAAGCGCACTGGGTCCCAGAATCCCAAAGCAGAGGCTACCTCGGCACGACGAAACATTAGGGAGCTGTAGTTGAGCCTCATGGCCTTTCCAGCGCTGGTAAGTATCTGAAGGTTTGTCGGAATCACGCGCACAGTCTGCGAGGTATTGGCCAGAACATCCGGCCTGTTGAGCAGAGCCGACACTTGGCGTTCGATTTTTCGCGGATGTGACCAGTCATCGGCGTCGTGTACCGTAACAAAAACACCACTGCTATTACTCAGGGCAAGGTTTCGAGCCACGTAAGGACCGGCATTAACGGCGTTTTGCAAAACCTTTACCCTCGGATGCCTCGACGCAATCTCTTTGGCTACCTCGAAGGTGTTATCGGTGCTCTGGTCATCGACAATGACAATTTCAAGATTTCTCCAGGTCTGCTGCAGCAACGAATTGATGGCTGTGGGTAACCAGGCTTGGCTGTTATAGGCAGGCACAAGCACAGAAACCAGTGGTCCGTCTTCAACGTATTCCTGAGCATCAATGTCGCAATGCAAAAGGTCAAAACTGTCGCTGTCGCCTTCCAATATTGAGACTGGCTCAAGATTTTCTAGGGCAAGGGCTGCGTTCAGCCAGGCAACTTGCATAGCAGCGCGGTATCGACCGTCTGGCTGCAAAACATGCAAGGCGCGACCGATAATGTTGCCCAATACGAGAAAGGTGTCGCTATCGCCTCGGTCGCCAGTCACGATGTCGAGGAGTAGTTCAATCGCGCCAGTACGAAAAAATTCGTTTGCTTTTGAAGAAAAAGTAATGTCAGCAGCCTGGCTCTCATGGCCGGTCAACCTAGACCTTACAAGTTTGGAATGGCGCTCAAAAATCTCATTCCAAGGCTCTATTTTTTTCGCCTTTGCCCACCGAGTCAAAATAGCTAGGGCTACACGACGAGCGGCTGTCTGAGCGGTCGGGCCATAGGCTTCGG
>JACCDW011319341.1_pt1 | contig 15862 bp, 21 predicted proteins | sample 7449781 | NCBI WGS metagenome assembly JACCDW01 (sample SAMN15323449, study PRJNA562643) | freshwater metagenome | isolation source: river surface water | place: USA:Blue River Watershed | collected 2017-08-18
ATGGAAAACTTCATCAAGGACGAAATTATTCGCAACCTTGCTGAAGAAAAGTTGGACGGTAGTATTACTATTAGTCAGGTTTTGATTCGTAACGTGGTGCCTGCTGATGCTGTAGTAGCTAGTGCTAACGAATTGGTTCGTAGCAAAAACGAACTCAAACAGAAGGAAGTAGAAGTGAAGACTGCCGAAGCAGAAAGCCGTCGTATGGCTGCTCTGGCTAATAACAGTCAAAGTTCTATTCAGTTCATGCAGGCTCAGGCCATGTTGAATATTTCAGAAGGTATCAAGAACGGCAAGGTGCAGACTATTGTGGTTCCTGCCAACTTCAATGCGCTGATGATGCCAAAGTGATCTAAATAAAAACAAGAACAAGGGCCTTGACGGCCCTTTTCTTTTGTGCTATAATAATAACATGCTCAACTCTAACTTTTTCAAAATGAAACAGCGTGGATTTACTCTTATTGAACTAATGGTTGCTGTTGTGATCGGACTCATTGTGCTAACAATGATTCTCAATGCGGCGGGGTTTGCCAGCGGCAATAGTTCAGTTAGTTGGGGAATCAACGGCATGACCGAAAGCCGGTGTATCGAAGGCTACAAATTCATTATCAATCAAGACGGACATACCCGTCAAATTCTCGACGAACTTGGTAAGGGCGTTCGTTGCGAAATTCAATCTAAGCCCAACTCTTTCTGAAAGGTATAATTATGGGATGCTGGAATAAAACTTGCGGCCTGAGCAATTTGCATATTACTGCGGGAACTCCCGTTTATGTGTTCGTTCTGGAAAAGAACAAGTCATACGATCACTGCTACAGCACCAGTCTGTTCAGTCCTCTGCTACTGCCCTTCGAAAGCGTATACGATGACTACGGCGGCGGTGAAGACAGTTCCGGTCCTGCTCTGCCAATCATCATGGGCGCACTCAAGCGTCAACTGGTTGAGATGGAAGTAGGCGAGAATCAGTATCACGACATTGCTGTCAAGCGTGATGACTTTAGCCCAGAGAAGTTCTTCGAAGCTGTTCATGAAGATCGAATGTTCATCCAATACGGTAGCGAACAGCGTCCTATCTACTTTACCATGTTCCGCAAGGACATTGTGGATCACATCCTTGAGAAACGCCGCATTGAAGATTATGTGGGCGGAGGCAAAGGCACCTACGCCAAGTGGGGCGATGAAAAGAACTACATCCAATATAAGTTTGCTGACATTGCCGCCAGTGTGCGTCCCCTGCTGGCAAAGATGATTGAGGATACTGAAGGCAAAGAATATATGAAGGCATTTGTTATGGACTTTGTTCATAACTACCGCAACGACTTCATTGCCGCAAAGTGGTTGAATGGTGATAACTACCGTTACAGCCGCATCGTGGATATCAAGGACTACATCAGCAAGGCTGTTGAGATTGGCACCTTGGATGCTGTGAATAAGGTTGAACCTATTGTCGTCGAACATCTCAAGGCTGTGTTCTTGGATGGTTTCATGCACGCCGCTCGTAAGACTTGGATTCCTGGCGGACACGAAGGTAGCCAAAGTTCAAGTGCCGGTGCTCTGAAATTGCTCAACGCTGGTATTCAAAAGGCTATCGATGCTGAACGAGCAGAGTGGATGGAAGAAATGGGCGAAGAAGCCGAAGACGAATATATCGAGGAGTGATTAAAATGTTTGAGTGGATTAAAAGAATTTTTAATAAAGAAAAAGAAGAGACTAAAGAAAAAGAAGAGACAAAGATTCCTATGCAAGTAGAAGAATCGAAGAATCTTGAAAACAAAATGATTCCTCCTATGCCTCAACTACCAGAACATACTAGTATTAACGATTGTTACAGGGTTGGCTACAATAGTCAAATGGGGTTTACTACTTTGACTTTAATGAGTGAAGGGACATCAATGACTCTGTCAATGAGCCCTTACGAAGTTATTCGTCTTATGCGAATCTTAAGTGCAACATTAGACGAAGATGCCCTTGAAGACGACGACAACTTCGAAGACGACTGATTAACGAAACCAACCAATCTTCTCACCAGCGTCTTTACGGCGCTGGTATTCTTCCGGACTACTAGGATAGCGCCACGCCCATAGAGCGCAGAGTGCCATTCCTAGACCTACTCCTGCTACTAGCTTCCAGTTATAAGTTGTAAACCAAAGGATGATCAAACTGACGTCCATTGTGGCAACCATAGCCCATTTTCCTGCTAAAGGAAAGACTCGTTTTTCTCCCCAGTTACGTAAGAATGGTCCAAATAACTTATGGTTCATAATCCAGTTATGCCAGCGTTCGCTGCCTTTAGCAAAACAGAAAGCGGCTGCAACTGTAGGAGTAGACCAGGGAATTCCAGGTGTAACTACACCAATATAGGCAATGCCCAAGAATAAAAACCCTGCTGCCATCCATAGATATTTCTTAATTTTGTTCATTTAACATACCTCAATACACTATTTAACACGGCAAAATATCCATTTTGAGATAACTGGTTTGACCAGTATAATAGTAGATCTTACACACAGACAGCATAATTAATTGCTTTCAGCCATGACAGCTCGCGCCGGCTAACCTCGGGCGCCCTATACCTGGATCTAGGATCGCAGGGACGGAATTTCTGTGTGGCAACAGGACTCAACCACTACCCGCAAGGATGAAGATTGGATACGCCCTCGTAAAACCAATTTGGTTGTTTGAATAGGACGAATAATTATGGGCTAAAGATTGGGCTCTGTGAAAAAGATACAACCCAAGGTTATTGCATATGGTTGGCTTGTGTGCAATAGCTTCCGTCGTAAATGAATCGGCAACTCGAGGTATGCGGACGACCGCCTCTGTAATGTTGCTAGGCCAGTGACTGTAAAGAACTCAGATAATGTTCTTCTTTTGATTTTTGCCCGCTCTGGGCAAAATGTGACCATTGAATCTAGATAATATTAATTCCTTCTTCTGCTTTTTAAATATGTGATGAACCGAAGGTGAAATCACAAGTGAGCGCAAGCTCACTATTGACTCTTGACAAATTTACCACTTGACTGTATAATAATGATATGAAACTCAAAAAATTAGACCGTAGAATGAATGGCTACGGAGATTTTAAACACAAAGTAGAATATAGGAAAAGGATAGATCGTGCAAAATTTATCCAAATTAGAGCTTGGTGTTGGGAACAATGGGGTCCTAGCTCAGAATATGAATTTTGGGATAGTGACGTAAATCCAGCATGGTGTTGGATAGTTGATGAGTGGGGAATGAAAATATTGTTAGCCTCTGATAAAGAGGCTCAGTGGTATATACTTAAATGGGGTTAATATGAAAATACAAGTTGTTTCGGATCTGCATTTGGAATTCAGTGATGTTGTAATTCCAAATGCAGGGGCGGACGTTTTAATTCTCAGCGGCGACATTATGGTTGCTGAGGATCTCTACAGGCATGCGGCTGCTGACTTCAACCCCTACAGCTCAGGTGCCCTTGCAGATCTGAGTCGTAGGATAGAAACTGCTCGCAGGTTTCGCGATTTTCTAAAGCGATGCAGTGAGACCTTCCCTCACGTGATCTATGTTGCCGGGAATCACGAGTTCTATCACTTCCGTTGGTTCCAAACTTTGGAAGTCCTTAAAGAGGAATGCGATCGTTACCCTAACGTCTACTTCTTAGAGCGCGAGTGCAAAAAGATCGATGATGTTACGTTTATCGGCGGAACCTTGTGGACTGACATGAATCGTAACGATCCATTGACTTTGCACGCCGTTCGAGACATGATGAATGACTACCGTGTTATTAAAAATGACAAGGCAGGATTTACTAGTTTAAAACCTGCAGATACTGCTACTCGTCATGCACTGACCTACCGCTATATCAAAAGTGTAATTGCAGAAAAGCATGACGAAAAGTTTGTGGTAGTCGGGCATCATGCACCTAGCAAGATAAGCACTCATGAGCAATACAAGAATGATCATCTTATGAACGGTGCCTACAGTTCAGACATGAGCGAGTTTATTCTAGATCATCCACAAATTAAACTGTGGACTCATGGACATACTCATCATCCGTTTGACTATGTTATCGGCGAAACTCGCATTGTTTGCAACCCACGTGGTTACGAAGGATGGGAGCCAGAAAGCGGTTGGGATCCTGCAAAGGTCTTTGAAGTATGAGCACAACTGTTCGTATAAGTTGGACCTGGGAAGGAGCCAACAAGGAACTGTGGAATAGTGTAGCGGCCCGGGCAATAGAGCAATTTGGCTTGCCCGGTGACCGCTACGTTTGCCATGCCAATGTCCATTATATGGATTATGTGTTTACAAGCGAGAAAGATGCAATTATGTTTTCTTTGGAACATGGTGGCATTATTGTATCTAAACAACAAACAACAGTAGAGTATGTATCTAGATTTCTATGAGGCAAAGACCCGACGAAAGCTATGCTGATTGGGTAGAAAGAGTTAGGGCCTATGAGCTAGCTGAAGCATTAAAGGAAGTGCGTAAAGGCACTGATCTAAACCTAGTAATGGAGGCCATGTCTGCACGAATTATGAAAAAAATTATCCACCCACTGTTAGTCGCAGTTCGAGAAAGTTCTCATACAGAATATGACGCAGAAGAAAGTCGTAAAAAATACTTCGAAGCGTTAGCACATCATAAACCAATAGCAGATCATGTTGTTGATGAAAATAATTCACTCAAAAATATTGACGATGAGTGGTGAATTATGTATAAATAAATTTGTAGGACGCCGTTAGGGTTCTACAACGGGATATGGTATCCCAAAATGATTCTTGCTTATTAAGGAGAAAAACTATGAATCAACTCGCACGTTTCGACACCACTGCTCTAAACAGAGCACTCATTGGATTCGACAGAATCTTTAACGATTTTGAAAACCGTTTCCAACATTCCACAACAAACTACCCTCCCTACAATGTGATCAAGCACGATGAAAATTCGTTTGAGATCGAAGTTGCAGTCGCAGGGTTTGATCGCGAGGACATTACTATCGAAGTTGATCAAAATCAATTGATCATTAGAGGTCAACGCACCAAGGAAGACGATGCATCTAAGTATGTATATCGCGGATTGGCTGCTCGTGACTTTGAAAGGGCATTCACATTGGCCGAACATATCATTGTGGGCGATGCAGAATTGACTAACGGAATTCTTCGTGTTAAACTAACACGAGAGATTCCTGAAGCCTTAAAGCCTCGTTTGATCTCTATTAAGTAATGTAAATACAGGGGGAGAAATTCCCCCTTCAACCTATAGGAAAATCATGGCAACTGATACTGTTATCGAAAAGCAAACCAAAACTACCAGCAAATCTTCTAACAAGAATGAAGAACCTGGAAAGTTTAAAGTTATTGTTTGTAATGATGATGCTACACCAATGGATTTTGTTGTTGCTTTGCTCGTGGGAGTATTTAGGCATGATCAAAAATCTGCACTTGAGCTTACTCTAAAAATTCATAATAACGGCAGTGCTGTTGCTGGAATTTATGCATACGAAATCGCAGAACAAAAAGGAATTGATGCAACCAATCTTGCTAGGGCTAATGGTCATCCCCTGATAATTAAGGTAGAACCAGAATGAGGATTTAAATGAGTTTAAAAGAACTTACAGCATTTAATCATGCTAAGGCCGAGTCAACTCCATTTATGAAGGCAGTGTTCGCAGGGACACTGCCTTTTGATTTGTGGGTAGATTGGACATATCAAAAATGGTTATTCTACGGAGCCATTGAAGGTGCCGCAGGTGCTAACCAACTACTAGGAGACTTGCCGGATCTACGTAGAGCATTCTATCTGTTCATGGATTATAACGAAATGAACACTGAGCGTAAGAAGCACGAGTTCCGTCCTGTTGTTATTGACTACTACAACTATCTAATTTCTATTAGTAAAGATCCCAACAAGGTCATGGCACATCTTTACACATGGCACATGGGCGACATGTTCGGTGGACAAATGATCAAGAAGATTGTTCCAGGTAGTCATCGTAACCTAGAGTTTGAAGATGCTCGAACACTAATGACTAATATTCGCGCCAAACTAGATGACAGCATGGCCGATGAAGCCAATGTAGCCTTTGACTGGGCAATACGCATGATGAGGGACTATGACAGCAGTTTGGAACAAAGTTGAAGCATTAGCCGAAGCTCTCAAAACAAAGTTTGAAGAAACTAGCACAACTAAAACTAGTGATAATTCTTCAGGATGGCAAAATTATATCTATACAGGCCCTAGCTATCGTAGAGCACATGTTGAAATTGTAGATTTTAGAGAAACACATAAGATCTACATTTTACATAGCACTATATTTCCTCATTTTAATGATCCCAGTCCCATATGGGGGTTTGATGCAGTTTGTGGTCCTAATAAAATCACAGGAGCATTTCACGATTTTAGCGAAGCAGGAGATCCCACACATTTTATGATGAAGTGGTTTTCTGAAGAAACTAAAAATTACGGTTGGAGAAAACCTAGACAATTGCCTCCTTGGGCACAGGCTATTTTTAGTCCTAGCATGATTGCCGCAGGCAACATTCAAGAAGGTGAAGAGTTAGAAGATTTATGTTCTATTGCTTTAAAAAGTGTAGACTACTATGTTAAAAACGTAGGAGAAACGCAAGAATGGCCGAACGATTTTCATATGGCTCAGAACAAATACTGCTATTATCAGAAACAAAATCCGCATGTTATTAAAAGCATGGTAGCTATGGGGATCTCAGAGATTGAAATGATTAAGTTTGTTAATGAAGTATTGTTTCCAGAAACGTTAGTCAGTAGTTTTGTATAAATATTAAACTATGAGAGCACGTGAATTCTTAAAACTTTTAGAGAAAGCAGCTGACAGCACTGCTTCTGATCCTTTGTATAGTTTAAAATTAGCTATAGCACACAAGATTAAAGAACTTCCTCCTACACCAGAAGCTAAAAATTCTTTAGAAGATATTGAAGATCTTCTATCGCATATTGAAGTAGGCGGTAGAAGAAAAGCCACAGTTACTAATTTTGATAGTTGGTCGGATGTTGATGTTAAAAAAGCCAAAGAACTACTAGCAAAGTATATTGTTAGTTTAGATGCACCAGTTGCATACAAAAAGAGTATGATCGATCAATGGAAGAACGGTGGGTTGATTGACACTAATTTACTGTTAGATGGTTCTCATAATATTGAACAGATTGTTAAAGGCTATGGATCAAACCCAGCAGTAAAAGAACTTGCAGATGATTTATTACAGGTAGCAAGTTTGGGTAAAGGTAAAGGCGAATTCATGCTTAAAGTTCTTAGCCCTGCAATTACTGATCCTCCGGGCGGCAAAGGTGATATTTTAGTTGCTGAAGTAGGAACTGTTGAAGTTAAGACCACTGACGGCGGTGCTGGCAGATTCTATGATAGACAGGTAAAAGCAGGACCAAAATATTCTAGTCTGGCATCTCAATTCATTAAAAAGTATGTAAAGTATTTTGACGAGCAACCGAGTCAAGAACCTACTATTGCTCCTCAGCAATCTGCTCCGGTTACTCCAATGCCTTCTGCAGGAAAGGTTCCTGCACAGCCTACTCAAGTGCAGCCTCCGCCAGCAGAACAGCCTGCAATGGAAGCTAAGAAAAAAGCTCCAGCTGAACCTAAAAAGTTTTCATTATCTAAAACTGGTTTAAACATGGACCACTTAGTTGCACTTTACCCAAAAGTTCCAGCAGAGCTCAAATCTAGTTTTACCGCAGATTTAACAGAAGTTTTAGGAGAAATCTTCATGGAAGCTCCTGAATATGCTGGAGCAGTAGTTAATGCTATTACAGCCGGAAATAGTGGTAAAGCCAAACAATTATATGGTGTAGGTGCCCTAAACAACTATATGGCCTACAAAGATGACGTTGGTATTTTGTATATAGACCTAACTTCAAAACCAGCAACTTTTACGTTCTTTACAGACAACGCTAGTTTAAACAAAGGTGGGTTAAGGCTCAACATTGGAACAGTTTACCCTATTGCTACTAATGAGCAGTATGCTTTCCCGCAAACAAGCATTGTAAAAACTGGGCAAGAGCAGCCAGGAATATAAATAATTTCCATACAAAGAGTTAAATACTCTTATATTATGGAAGCCCTATTTTTACTTCTATTATTACAAATCAAGCATTGGTATGCAGATTTTGTAGTCCAAACTTATATGCAGACTGTCAAAAAGGGAGTCTGGCTAAATCCAGTTGGCATAAGTCATAGCTTGGATCACGTTTATTCTACATTAATTGCTTTGCTAGTCTTTAGTCTATTTGTCCCTACATCTGGAATTTTAATAATATTTCTAGCAGTTGTCGAGGGGATAATTCACTACTTGATCGACTTTGTCAAAGTCAAATATGGTTGCAAAGATAACACCAAACCTCTGTTTTGGAATCAATTCGGCCTAGATCAATTAGCTCATCAGATCTGCTACTTATTCATTGTTTTATTAATCCTATTTAACTGACAGCTTAATTTGTTCTTGCAGGTGTGTAAATATCTTTGCACTACCGGGAGCGAATTAATGAAGAAGACTTTATTACTTCTCTTATTGTCAGCGACTACTGCGTTACACTCTGCAGAACTAGTCCATCAATTTAATAGTCCAAGTTTTTCTGGAATTGGCTATTCTTCCCATGTCTTGACAATTTACAGTCAGGAACTAAGCCGCAAACTTGCAATTGCTGCTGAAAAGAAGGCAGACCTGTTAAAACAAGAACAGGATGCAAAGAATACTACGATGGCCAAGTTTATTTCTAATTTAGAAAGCAGAGTATACAACGAGTTAGCAAGACAAATTACAGAGAAACTTTTTGAGGGCACAGGCCAACAAGCAGGCGGCAAGTTTGCATTTAATGGCGGCACTATAGAATATAAGAAAACAGGCACCATGTTAGAAGTTACCATCACTGATGAGAACGGAAACATAACAACTATGACTGTGCCAATTGGTGATTTTGGATGGCTAGCGCCAGCAGGGGGTTAAACAATGAAAAAGATTTTATTACCTTTAACCGCAGCGTTAGTTTTATCTGGATGCGCCAGCATTCAATTTAGAAATGGGTTTGAAGAACCCGTTGCTACAAAACCTTATGTCAAAATGGAAGACGGCCTTAAGGCACCATCCGATGGACAAATTACTGTAGCAGTCTATAATTTTAGAGACATGACTGGCCAGCGTAAAGCCAGTCAAAATATTGCCAGCTTGAGTTCAGCTGTAACACAAGGTGCTGATGCTTACCTTGTTAAAAGCCTACAAGAAGTTGGAGGCGGCAAATGGTTTAAAGTTCTCGAGCGAGGAGGACTAGACAACCTTATTAAAGAGCGTCAACTTATTCGTCAGATGCGCGAACTATATCAAGGTAAAGAAGCACAACCTTTACCACCTATGCTGTTTGCTGGAATGATTTTAGAAGGCGGCATTATAGGTTACGACAGTAACACTTTAAGTGGTGGAACTGGAGCAAGAATACTCGGTATTGGCACAACAACAGAGTATCGTCAAGACGAAGTTACAATCAGTCTAAGAGCAGTGAGTGTAGCAACAGGTGAGGTTTTGGTTGCTGTAAACATTTCTAAGACTGTGATCAGCTTCCAAGACAAAGCAGGAGTTCTAAAATTTTATGAAGCAGGAACAAAAGCTGTTGAATTAGAAGCAGGACAAGCAACTAATGAATCAATGAATAAGGCCGTGCAGTTAGCCATACATGCAGGTGTTGTTGAAATGATTCAACAAGGTGCAGGAAAAGGACACTGGGCTTACAAAAAGTAAACCCCAACTTAGGAGCGAACTAAATGTTCAACAAATTTAAACTAACACTACTTGCTGCACTGTTTTTTACAGGTGCAGCTTATGCAAATAATACTGTCTATATTGAACAGGCAGGTAGCAGCAACATTGTGACAATTACACAAGTTGGTTCTACTAACCGTGTTGGTAATAGCGGATTAAACAATCAGAGTAAGATTACTGGATCTAACAATAGTCTAACGGTAACACAAACAGGTGATGGAAACATTCTTGACTATACTGTTACAGGAAGCAGCAACACAGTTACAAAAACTGTAACAGGTGATACTAATCAGATCACTTTTACTTGTGGTGACGGCACAACAGCCTGCACTAATGTAACTAGTGCAATGACTATCAACGGAGAGAGTAATACAGTTACCAGCACTATCAAAGGTAGCAATATTAGTAATACATTGAATATCACAGGTGATACTAATACCGTTACACAAACTATTACTACAAATAACAGCACAAGCCTAATTAATATTCTAGGCGACAGCAACACTTTTACCAGTGTTATGAGTGGAGCAAGTGCAGGTCTAGGACATAGTCTTGTAGCCAGCGTAACAGGAACAAGTAATACTCACAGTGTCACACAAAGCGGCACAGTGAATACTACTGTTAATATTACAACAACTGGTAACAGCAACGCTGTAACTGTAACAACAGGTAACTAATGAAAACTCTATGGCTTTCTCTAGCGTTACTTCTGCCCCTTAGTGCTTTTGCTAATATAGGCAAAATATCTGAGGTGCAGGGCAATGCTATTGAAATTCGTAGAGGCAGTCAAACTATTAAAGGAACCTCGGGCACTGTAATTGAATCTAACGATACAGTGTCCGTAGGATCTAACACCAAATTAACAATAACTTTTGCAGATAGTTCAACTGCAAAGATCACAGAAAACAGCAAGTTAGTCATAGATGATTTTGTCTATGATCCTAAAGGCAACAGCAAATCAGCAATGCGTGTCACTCTAGGCACAGTGCGTATGGCATCAGGCGGCATTGCCAAACAAGATTCAAAGAATGTAAACATTAAAACTCCTACTGCGGCTATTGCAGTTCGTGGCACAGACTTTGCTATGACTGTAAATGAATTAGGTGAAAGCACTGTAGTTTTACTGCCTACATGCAAAGATGATAGAGATGCTACAAAAGTAGAACTTCCTGGTAATTGCACCTGCGGTGCTATTGATGTTGTAACTAGTGCAGGTAAAGTTAGTATGGAAAGTCCATTCTATGCAACACATGTGGCTACAGCACAAGATACACCATTGCAACCTGTGCGTGTAGATCCGCAGATTATTAATGCCAGCGGAGAAGGTAACTTAAACAAGCCGCAGGCTATTGTGGTAGCAGTAGCAGACTCTCAAGAAAAGAAAGAAGCCGCTAAAGATAAGAGTAAGGCAAACACTGACGAACAACGAGTAGCCAAAGACAGCGGTAAAGAAACAGTAGCCAGTAAAGCATCAGAAGAATCTCTTCTAAGTAAGAAAGAAACTACAGCAGCTACAGAAACAAAAATAATAACAGCCGATGCCTCTGTAAATCCGTGTGCGCCATTTACTAGTTGCGGCAATGAAAAAGGATTTAATTGGTATCAGTATGATGATCCGTTTAAAGGCAATGTTATACATGTTAGAAGTGCAGAAGTATCAGATAACACAACCTATAACATCAGTGTTAACAGTGTCGACATTCAACAAAGAATAGTGGGTAACGGCAGCAATGTTGTTACTATAAGACAATGGAACCAGTAAAGTTCGGTGCAAGATTAAAATACTGGGCATGGCTAGCTGTAGCTGCGTTTATGCTATTTGCGAGCAAAGCAGGTAATGCCGCTATCACCGACGGCAAGTTCGGCGTCAATCAAATATTCGATGTTCAATACTACTGGAGTGGCACAACGCTTAATGCCAGCAACTTTATCGCACCTTACGATAAAAACTTTCAAACAGTTACAGTAACCAGCGGACAATACTTTCAATTTTTTGCCAGCACAACTAATCCTGGCAAATACGGATTAGGATTGTATAACAGTAACGGGTCATTAGCTAAGGTTGTTCACGATTACGGCGATATTACTGCTCTAGGTAATGGTGCTATCTTTTACATTGGTAGTGGCTTCTTTGGTAATGTTATCTCAACAAGTCAGGGATACAGTTACGGTGCTAGTGCTTCATTTACTAACATGGACACTAGTGTTAGTTCTACTGACTTATCGTCATATACATGGGCAAGCACAACACCTTTGGCTAGTGGACAGACTGCTGCACCTCCTGCTCCGCCTGCACCGGCATGTAATCCTTGTAGTCCGCAAGGCACAAATTTAGGATTTGAAAGCGGCACTACTACTAACTGGACTATCAGCAACGGGTCCGGAACTGAAAAGACTTCAGGATGGAGCGATAACGGCGAAGGCGTTCAAACAAGTAAAGGTATGAACAACTATCAACCTGGCGGCGGAAAAACATGGACTATTACACCATACGGCACATGGATGATGGTCATACAAGCCGGAGGTGCTAGCCCTACATTTGATCAGGCAAGTGCAAGTTTAGGATTGACCACACAACAGGTTCAAGACATTAAAACCTTCTTACAAAATCAAGGTGGCAACAGTAATCCTACAAACGCTTCATGGGCAAAACGAACAGTCACCTTAGAAGCAGGTAAGAAGTATGTTGTTGCCTGGCAGTATCTATCTACTGACTATGTGCCATTTAATGACGGCTCTATGATGACTTTAACTGGTCCTAGCTTACCTAAACTAAACAACGAAAACAAAAACTATGCCCTATTAGGGTTTACTAATCCAGGCACAGGTAACTATGCTACAGACAGCTACGGCGCTACAGGTTGGCAGTTGGCCACCATCGAAGTTACCGTTAGTGGAGACTACACATTGGGCTTTGCCAGCTTTAATCTAGGCGACACTGCCTTAAGTCCTATACTAGTTGTTGACGACCTACAAGGAACAACAACCTTAAACGGCACAACATTTGGACCTATTCCACCTAACCCAGGAAGTAATGCTCCAGTAACAGGTGGCGGCAGTGCTCCTGCTTGTCCTAACGGCTCTACTTGCAGTCAAGATTCATTTAGTGCAAACAGCGGATTTGCCAACAGAGCAACTGTTTGGAGTCAACAGAATGGCAACCGAATAATTATTGAACAAGTAGGCAACTACAATGTGGCTACAGTTAATCAAAGCGGTAGAAAGAATTATGTTGAAATAGATCTAACAGGATCTAATAATTCGACTACAGTAAATCAAACTAGTGCGGGTGCAGCTACAACAAACTACATAGAGCTAACTGTCAACGGTAACTCTAATACCACTAACCTAACACAGAACGGAACAGGCGGCGCTAGGGGCATATATGGTATTGTTAATAATAACAGCAACAATTTAACAGTAAATCAATCAGGCACAGGTAACCACTATGCTGAAGTTAATCTATCTGGTGGTAGTAAAACTGTAGATGTTACTCAATCAGGAACTGTGGGACACATGGTTAAGATTGAGCTTACAGGTGGCGCTACCAGTATTACTACTACACAACAAGGAAGCACACAGCAGTTTTATTCTATCACCCACAACTGTGCTCAAGCAAGTTGCTCGGCTATTACAGTAACGCAAGGACAATAAATATTGTTTTAAAGGAGAGCACCATGCGTAAGTTTTTACTAGGTGTTCTACTCTTACCCGCATTGGCGTTAGCACAGCCCGTAACCGTAGAAAAACCTGTGATTTGTGAAAAGACTGAAAAGGTAATCGAAAGCCTACAAAAAGGTCAATACAAAGAAACACCGAGTTGGATTGGTTTTGATGAAAAGAGTCGGTATGCACTATTTGCTAACGAAAAAACCAAGACATGGACAATTATTCAATTTAATGAAAATATTGCCTGTATACTTGGAGTAGGTGAAGGTAGTAAAATAGTGTTCTCCGGACCGAAAGTTTAAGATGAAAAAGATATTGTTAAATCCCTGGACAGCTCTTCTGACACTTGCAATAGTATTACTTGTGAGATTTTTAGATCCAAGTTTTGTAGAGTCAGTTAGACTACGTTACTTCGACCAATTAATTGTTAGCCAACCTGCAAAAGAAGTTGCAGTGCATACAGTAAACATTGACGAAGCAGCACTAGACAAATACGGGCAATGGCCCTTCCCTCGTGATCTTTATGCTAACATCATCAAAGATCTCTATGCTCGTGATGCTGGCCTAGTTGTATTCAATGTGCTAATGCCCGAAAAGGATAGATTTGGCAAAGATGCTGTGCTGGCCAATACACTCGAGCAGGCACCTGTAGTGCTTCCCGCAGTAGGCAGCACTAGATCTAAAAACACAGATCATGGAAGTCCTGTGCAGATCGTAGGACAAGATCCTACGGGCAAAGTTGTTGAGTATCCAGGTTTGATTAACAGTGTTCCTGAACTAGCCGAACTAGCAGCAGGAGTCGGTATTGTAAACACATTCCCAGAAATTGACGGTGTTGTCCGTCGTATGCCTTTGGTTATCATCACAGGCGATAACCTACATCCTGCATTGAGTTTAGAAACAGTTCGTGTAGCCGCAAACGACAAGATACAGGTTAAGATTGGTGAGCTAGGTGTAGAAGCTCTGCGTGTTCCTCAAGTAGGTAGATTTAACACAGACGACCTAGGACGCATATGGATTGATTGGGCAGCAACACCTACAGAGCATAGCCTAGCAGCATTACCTAAAAGTTTTAATAACGGCATAGTTGTAGTAGGATTATCAGCAGCAGGATTGATACAGCCTGTAGCAACTGCTAAAGGAGAAGTATGGCCGCAATATCTACAAGCCAGCGTTATGGGCACAATGCTGTCAGGCAGTAGTATACAGCGTCCTGGGTATGCAGATGATTTAGAACTTGCTATATTAGCCGCAGCAGGTGTTATACTAATATTTTTAATGAGGTGGACCTATGTGGGGTTGGTTACAACTATTCTTATTGTCAGTGGCGGTATTGCTAGCAGCATCTACGCTTATGGTAATTTTTCTTTCTTATTCGACGCTACTGCCTTTGCAGTTGGCACAACTTTGGTCGCTTTGCATGCCTACATGGTAAAGTTCGTTAGTGAGTTTTTACAAAAGCAACAGATCCGTAAACAGTTCAGCAGTTACTTGAGTCCTGATCTTGTTGCTAAACTTGTTAAAGATCCTAGCCTGCTACGACTAGGTGGCGAAGAAAAAGAGCTATCGATTATGTTTACAGATGTGCGTGGCTTTACTAGTATCAGTGAACATTACGGACGAGATGTGCAAGGGCTCACAAAGATCATGAATCGATACATGACTGCCATGACTCGTAAAATTCTTGAGAATCACGGCACTCTGGACAAATATATCGGTGACGCACAGATGGCGTTCTGGAACGCACCACTTGATGAAACAAAACACTGTAAAGACGCTGTGAAAGCAGCATTAGAAATGTTAGGTAGTTTAGATGAATTTAATAAAGAAATTGCAGCAGAAGGCATTCCGCCTTTTGGCATGGGCCTTGGTATTAACACTGGTATTGTTGTTGTCGGTAACATGGGTAGCGAGCAACGCTTTGACTATACTTGTCTTGGCGATGCTGTCAATCTTGCATCCAGACTTGAAGGACAATCTAAAAACTATGGCGTCAAAATTGTTTTGGGTCCCGTAACTGCCGAACGTCTAGGTGATGACTATTTTACTGTAGAGTTAGACTGCATTGCTGTTAAAGGCAAGAAAGAAGGTGTAACAATCTACACTGTATTTGCTAACCCCAATGCGGGTGCTATGGCAGAATATATTATGGCTCGTGAACATCACGACCTGATGCTAGCACACTATCGCAAACAAGAATGGGACAAAGCTGTATCATTAGTTAATGAACTAACAGGAGAGTTTGACGGCTATCTAGACGAGTATTATACACTATGGCTTGAGCGTATTGAAGAAATGCGTAGTGCTGGTCTTGCAAGTGACTGGGACGGAGTTTACAGGGCAACAAGTAAATAAGCCATCAAGGAGATTTTGATATGAATTGGTGGTTTGACGAATTTGCCCGTCAGTGG
>JACCDW010851321.1_pt1 | contig 15859 bp, 10 predicted proteins | sample 7449781 | NCBI WGS metagenome assembly JACCDW01 (sample SAMN15323449, study PRJNA562643) | freshwater metagenome | isolation source: river surface water | place: USA:Blue River Watershed | collected 2017-08-18
CCTGATGTTGTAAGCGTTTGAGTACCGCTAGTTTTACCAAATGTTAATGTTCCTGCGGAAGTACTGAATACTGGGTTTGATCCAGTACTAAAATTGCCATAAACGGTCATACCGCCAGCACCAAGAGCAAAGTTTGCGTTTGTATTATTTAAAATCGTAATGTTATTGACATAGCCTGTACAAGTTTGTGTTGATGACGAAGAAGGCGTCATATCAATCGTAAAGTTAGGCACTGTTGCTTCGGACAATGTTCCAAAGTTAAATGTGCCAGTTCTTGCAGTTGCACCAACCAAAGTAGCAACAAAAGTAAGACCTGCTGTAACAGTCAAGTTTGTTGTTGTTGACATTTCTACGCCAGTACCTGTACCAGATCCAGTCAAATATATTTTTCCAGATCCGTCGTGTGTAAGAGTTCTAGCCGTAGATCCTGATGAGTTAAACGTTCCCCAGATATACAAGTCATACGACTGCATATCAAAAGTACCTTGAGTTAAAGTAAATGTTCTTGTTAGCGTTGTTCCCATAGTTAGATCGCTAGTCAATCTCAAAGTGCTTGTACCTGTTTTTGTAACAGGTCTATTGCAATTGACATTAGGACCAGTATAGAAATCCATAATGCCATCGCCATCTGCACCTTGAGCATTGGTACCAGCAAATGTTATAGCGTTTGATGACGCAACAATTCCACCGAATAGTCCTATTTTCAAATCACCATAAACTGTTATGGCGTTAGTATTCAACGAACTATCACAGCCACTCATATCTAACGTTCGAAAAACACACCCTATACTTGGTGTTACAAGACTTCCTCCTACGCTTGGACCAGTAATATAAAAGTTCATAGATTGAGCATAAGTCGCACTAGAAGAAACCGATATTGATTTTGCAACACCTGATCCATCATCTCGTGACATCAAAATATAACTTGTACCAGTATAAGAAAAATTGGTAACGTCGGTCATAGAGAACGTTCCACCAATCAACTCAACTTTACCTGTTGTGCCAAACGCAAGAACACGAGCTGTTGCACTCGATGACGTGAAGTTAGTACATCTTAATTTTTTGTTGTTAGTACCAAGATCTAACGTGCCTAAATTGAACGTAAAGTTACCAGTTTCTAAATCCATATCGTCAGCAAGTACCAAAGATGAGTTTGTACCAGTAGCCGTATAGATTATGTTTCTATTAAGTTTTTTACCATTGGTCGTAACTGTTTGATTTACAACCAATGCATTGGTAAACGTAATGTTTGTTGAGCCTGTAGCACAAGTCATGCCTGTGCTGAGCGTTAGATCTCCGCTGTGTACATAAGAAGTAGCATTCCACGTTCCACTAAATCCAGTAAAATCTAATGTTCTTATATAAGAAGTTGTAACAGCATATACTTCTACGTTATCGCTACCTGCTGTTACATAAAAGTTTAGTGATAAACTAGTGGCGCCAACGTTATGTCTAATAGAACGAGTTCCAGCAGAAACGCCTTGTAGCTCAATTCTAGAAAGTTGTGGTGATGTAAAGGTGAGATTGGTACCACTCGTAACTGACCAAGGGGTAGTTCCTGTACCATTAATAACAATCTTTGAATTTGTAGTGTTCCATGCAATATTTCTTGAACCAGAACCTCCAGAAGAGAAAGCACCAATAGTTAGTGTTTTACCGTTTAGATTGATGTTACCTAAAGTGAGCGTTACTGTTCCTGTGATCGTAGAATTATCTTGAAATGTAAAACCGTCTGCAGTAGCACTGTTAATCGTCATATTGCCAGTAAGCGTGCCACCGTTTGAAGTAAAAGATCTTTGCGCTGTTAGATTGTTTGTGAACAAAGTGATACCAGTAACATCAACAGTTTTTGTTGCTGATAAAGTTACGTTACCTACGTTTGTTAATGTGAATGCGCCTGTGAAAGAAACGTTTTGATCAATGTCTGCAAAAGTAATACCACCGCAAGATGCACCTGCAGCAAGCGTTACTGTAATTGCGCTACCAGCGTCAGAGTTAGCATCAAAGATTGCTAAGTCAGCAGTTGTAGGAACTGATGCGCCAGAAGTACCCCCTGACGTTGTGGACCACTTTGTAGTAGATCCCCATGTTCCTGAACCACCAACCCAATATCTATTAGCCATTGTTAACCTTCAATAGTAGGTTTTGTGTTTGCTGTAACTTGATCATCTACTGAAATTACTTCTTCAACAACAGGTGGCGGACCATAAACAATAAAGTTGTACCAGTTATCAAATCGTTGATCCATTATGGCAACAATTTGTTCTTCAGTCATTGCTTGATAATCATCGGGATCTAATACTATAGCGTCACTAAATGTTTGTCTTTCGCGTTTTCTAGTATAGGGAATTGAGATTCGACCATCTTCGAGCGTTTCAACTGTTAAAGTCATCGTTACTCCTTAATAACCAAAGTTCTTAGCAAGAAGATCCCATTTAGAAGAATCTGAGTTGTACACAAAAGCCAAATAATCAGTTTTAGAACTACCAGAAGAAGTTGATGGCAGCGGTAGATCTGTTGATCCTCTAAAGATCGCATTCCATACAAACGACATTTGATTAGTAGTATTCAATCTAAACAGTATCTTTTGTGCATCTGTTGGTGATCCACTTGGAGCATTGATAGCAAATCCGCCAGCAGCTCCTGTATAAGTCAATTTAGCTACATCAGTGTTTGCTGAGTTTAAAGTTATTGAGTTTGCTGCTGCGTATGTAACGATTCTATCTTTGACAACATACGTTGCAGCAGCATTAGCTACTTGAAGTCTATCACTAATGAGTGTGCGAAGCGCTGTATTGGTGCCTGTTAGATTAGTGTTAACTAAACTGATACGAGCATTAGTATTGGCTAATGCTGCACGTTCCGTTGCGATTGTTTGATAAGTTGCAGCTGCATTGGCTACTTGAAGGCGATCGTTAATTAGTAAACGAAGGGCTGTATTAGTTGAAGTTAGAGCAGCCCATGTTGCTCCACCTGAACCTGTAGAAACGAACGTGATAGTATCTGTTGTTGGATTTGCTGAAATTGACATTCCAGAACCAGCAACTAATGTCAAACGATCTGACGTAGAGTCTGCTGAAATAACATTAGCGCCTACAAGAATGCCCGAAAACGCATTCGATGAACTTCCGCCACCTGCTAGGAGATTAGTTCCTGCTCCGCCAACACAAACTGAAAGATCAATATACGCACCACGGGCACTTCCGCCTTGTTCAAAGAATCTTATTTTATTTTGATAGGCATCAATTGTTACGCCACCATCAAGAGTTCCATTTGGTGGTTTAGTTAATTTGATCTCACCGCCTTCATCGCCGCTTGCATTTGTCGATACAAGTTCTGAACCACTAACAATACCAGCAGCAGTCATGTTTCCTGTAGCAGTAATTGAACCGCCTACTGTTTCGTTACCAGTGATAGCAGAGTTACCAGATACTGCAAGATTGGTAGAAATAGTTGCGCGTCCCGTATGCGCGAGCACGCCTGAAGTCGTTGGTGATGTTTTAGTTGCATATGTTGCAGCTGCGTTGGCTACTTGCAGTCTGTCAGAAATAAGAGCACGGATCGCGGTATTTGTAGAAGTCAGTGCTGTCCACGAAGCTCTTGTAGCAATATAGCTATTCGTATTTGCCAAAGCGGCACGCTCAATAGCTTTAGTCTGATATGTAGCAGCAGCGTTGGCAACCTGCAATCTATCACTGATGAGTGTACGAAGCGCAGTATTCGTTCCTGTTAGATTCGAATTGACAAGCGTGATACGAGAATTCGTATTAGCCCATATGCTGTTGAAAGAAGTCGTGCTGACTTTCGTTGCGATGTATGCGTTAGTGTTCGCAAGAGCAGCATTGAACGTAGTCGTGTTGACTTTTGTTGCAATGTAAGCATTAGTGTTTGCTAGAGCTGTGCTGAATGTAGTTGAGTCAGCTTTAGTTGCAATGTATGCGTTCGTGTTAGCCAAAATAGTATTGACGTAACTATTAGACGCAGCATATGCTTTAGTTGCAAATCTAGTATCAGCGTTCGCAACTTGCAGATACGCAGAGAAACGCGCATTCGTATTGGCTAAAGCAGCACGTTCAACAGCTTTCGTTTGATACGTTGCTACTGCATTGGCTACTTGTAATAGATCACCAAGAGAGTCCCAGTATGTTTGATTTCCGTTCGTTTTTAGAACATATCCAGGCGTGCCAAACGTATTATTGGCTCTCAATCCAACGATAGTTGTATTACCACTAACCAAAAGATTTTGACTAATCGCGACGCGACCAGTGTGGTTTAGCAGTCCGCTTGTTGAAGGATTAGTCGAGTTGGTTTTAGTAGCAATGTAGGCATTAGTATTCGCAAGAATCGTATTGAACGTAGTCGTGTTCACCTTTGTAGCAATGTAAGCATTAGTGTTAGCTAAAGCAGAATTGAACGTAGATGCGTCGACTTTTGTTGCGATATACGAATTCGTATTCGCTAGAGCTGCGTTGAACGTAGTTGTATCAACTTTTGTAGCAATGTAAGAATTTGTGTTGGCTAGATACGCTTTCGTATTAGCAACAGATATCTTAGTTCCGATTAGACTGGTAATCGTTGTAGAAAAGTTTGCATCGTTAGCTAATGCTGCAGCAAGCTCATTGAGCGTATCGAGAGTTCCTGGCGCTGAGTTTACGATACCTGCTACTTTTGTATCAACATAACTTCTGATGGCAGTATTAGTTGACGTCAGAGACAACCAAGATGCTTTTGTGTTGATATATGAGTTAGTGTTGGCTAACGCACTGTTGAACGTAGTCGTATTGACTTTAGTCGCAATATATGCGTTTGTATTAGCCAACGCACTATTGAATGTCGTTGTGTTTAGTTTCGTAGCGATGTATGCGTTAGTGTTAGCCAGATATGCTTTTGTGTTCGACACTTGCATATATGACTTAGCATTAGCCACAGAAATTTTCTGATTGATAAGAGAACGTGCAGTTGTGTTCGCAATGAATGTAGAAGTGAGATATGCGTTTGAAACAAGTGGCTTATCATTAACGATCAGTTTCGTGCCGCTAACAAAAAGTCTTGTAGACCCAAGATAGATAGTGCTATTAGAAAGCCAAATATCTTTGTATCGTGCTGTGTTCGAGCCGATGCTATATGTTACATCAGACGTGGGAATAAGTGATCGTGTAGCAACAGTTGTAGTGAATGTGTTGGTGATTCCACCTCCGCCACCGCCTCCACCAGACACTGTGTTAGCTTGCCACTTACCAAGTGATGCGCTCCACACGAGAGCTTGTCCGTCACTTGGTGCTTTGACTGTGTTGTAATCTACGTCGTCAAGGCGATGAAGTAATACTTCACCAGAACCAGATGATCCACCACCAGTAGCAGCATTGAAAGCTATTTTAGAAACGCGACGATCAATGTCTTGTGTGAACTGTTCTAGTTTTTTTTCTAACTTAGTTACATCTGCGTCAGAGCCAGGATCACCTTTGTCACCTTTATCACCCTTCGGTCCTTGTGGTCCTACCGCTCCGTCTTTTCCGTCTTTGCCATCTCTGCCAGGAACGCCTTGAGGACCTCTCTCTCCTGTTTCACCTTTTGCTCCATCACGGCCGTCGCGTCCATTGGTTCCGTCAATACCTGACGGTCCTTGTTCACCGCGCTCTCCTGGCTCCCCTCGTTCACCAGAAATTCCTTGTGGGCCTTGTTCTCCTCGTTCACCTTGATCTCCTTTATCACCTTTAGGACCAATGTCTCCGCGATCACCCTTATCACCACGAGGTCCGCGTTCGCCGTCTTTACCTGCTGGACCAGTTAGACCTGTATCTCCGCGTGGACCAGGAGGACCAGTTTCGCCTGGGTCACCTTTGTCGCCCTTATCACCTTTCGTTCCAGACGAACCATTATCACCAATGACTCTACCGAGATTGGCTAAACTGCCGTCACTGAACTGTAGAGTAAGATCGCCTTCAAATATACGTGCGTCAACGATGCTACGACCGTCGCGCCCATTCTTTACTTGTATGGAATTGATTTGCTCGATTAGCTGAGAGCGAGCTTCCTCAATCTCAGCTTTAGCGAGCTTAGTGGCAACAGAAAGAAGCTTTGCCTTTTCTAACTCGTCCATAATCAATCATCATCCCTGATCTCAATCTCTTCAATGTTAGAAAGATCTTCTTTAGAAACTTCCTCAATAGCACGGGTCATTCGTTCAATAAGTTTCTTATCTTCTTCACTCAATGGTCTTGGTCTAAATGGAACGAGCTCTTCTTTAGTTACTTTCTTTGCGCCAGGAACTTCATGCTTGACTTTGATTTCAAGTTTTTGTGGCGTTGATTTTTCTTTTTGAGCTTGCTGTGCTTGATTATTAGCAGCTTTCTGTTCAGCGTCTTGCTGCATCTGTTGCTGCTGCATCTGCTGATCATTTACTTCTGCTTCTGCAGCTGCTTGGATCTCGCCTTCAGCAGCCATCTGCTTATCAATCTCTTTCATTTCATCTTCGTTCTGACGAAGGATGTTACGACGAATCCATTCTACTGAGTAATACTTACCAGCATACGCATCAACTACGCCAAGAACAGCAAGACGATTGTTCATCATGTCCTGTTCTTTGATTTCAGCATAATAGTTATCGCGCTGGAAATCATACTTGATATCGTTTTTGAATTCTTTCCACTCTTCGCGCGTCATTACGCCTTTGAGAAGAAGCTGAATTTCTAAAAGCTGATCAAACAGATGCGTGAAACGATCGCGTAGACGTTCAATGAACTTAGCGAACTTGATTTCGTCACGATTGATTTCACCAGAACGACCTAGTGAAAACTGACCTTCTGGTTCAAGACGTGAAATAGGAACAGACAAAGCCTTGTAGAGCTTCTTGCGGAAGTAATCGACGTCTTCCATCTGTCCAAGATTTTCACCGCCAGGAAGCGTGGTGATTTCCGTTCCGCGACCGCCTTCACGACGAGGAAGCCAATAGTCTTCCAACATGGTCATGAACTTACGAGCGTCCTTGACTGCACCAGTATCCGCGTCGTAAACAAGACGGTTCTTGTGACGAACCATCATGTCACGAACATACTGTTCGGCTTTTGCCTTAGGCAAGTTACCAACGTCAATGTAGAAAATTCTACGCTCAGGCGCGCGAGCGAGACGGTAGATAACTACAGCGTCTTCCAGCATACGCAGCTGATTGAGTGGCTTGATTGCTTTATGGAGATGTGAAAGGACCATACGGTTGCGAGCATCTAACAGACCGCTGTGAACGTAGCAGATAGCATCCTTAGAAATTTTGACGCCTTGCGTCATAGTTCCCTGAGTCATACCTGCTAGATTATAGAGATAGTATTCTTCGTATGCTGGCGCGATCAGCTTTGAGTTCTGACCAACGATAGGCGTGCGCTTGATCGGTTGACGCACCTTACGAATACGGCGTGGATCAATGTAACGAAGCTCTTGAATACCTTTACGAGGATTGGCTATGTCAATCATGATATGATAGAACAAACGACCATCAATATACCAACGACGAAAAATTTCGTATGACATGTTATTGAAATCTAATAGGTTCAAAATTTCGTCAAACTCTTCCTGAATGCGCTTTTTCACGCTTTCTGGTTGATTAAGTTTTTCAAGATTGAGCGTTACTGGATCGTCTTGCTGATCAGTAATAATTGATTCATTTACAACGTCATCAATTGCAGACTCGCACTCAGGATACATTGACATTTCTCTGTATCGAGTAACGAGTTCTGCTTCGTTTTTAGCCGCACCCTCAAGATCGACATACGTTCCGTATGCGCCACCAGGCGCTACTTCAAGTGCGCCATCTACGTTTGGGGGAGGAGCAAACGAAGGAACTTGGACTGCTAGTTTTTCGTCCGCTCCTTCGTTTTTTCCAATACGGAATCCAAATAATTCGACCGCCATTTATTTTCCTTCAAGAACTGTATGATATATTTAGGCGATCAAATTAGGTATCGATCACCCTACCGTTAACGTCAGCGTCAACAGTCCAGTAATCGTAGGCAAACTCTACAGTGAATTCTTCGATAGCATCAGTAGTTTCCCAATTCAGTTCAATGTTACCAACGTTGACTGGGAAAATGTTTACGAAAGTATACTGGCGAGTTGGAATAGCAGCATCACCGAGAGTTGTGCCACCAGCGAATACACCAGTCTTAGCATAGTGACGAACTGTAGCAGTCGTGCGGTAAGATGCAAGACCCTGCTCTGTAATTACTGAAGCGTCACGAAGGTTGTTTTCGTGTGAGTTGATATATGAGCTCCAAAGTTCGAATGCGTTACGAACTAGGAAATCTTCATCGTTTAGAACTGTTACCTGCCAGTTTTCGAATGTGCGATTACCAGCCATTTTTACTTTACGACCGAAATATGGAACTTCAATCTGACTGATTGTAGACGTTGGAATCGAAGTTGCCTTACATACGAACGTGAACTGTTGTTCGGCTGTTGGTTCTGCGATACCAGCTGGCAGCGTCAAGAACACCTCAAACAGAGATGGTCTTGCGCCACCATACGGCAGTCCTCTTGCGGCGAATGTAGATACATTAAAGGGCATCGTTTTTTACTCCCTATCCTTTCGAATATTTAGTTCGCCTTTTAGAACTTTCCTACGATTTCAGTGAAATCAACTCCAGTGCGAACTGCTACGAAGTTCAGCTGGATGAAGTTGATCGAACGAGCAGGCTTGATGTAAATATCACCAATGAACTCGTTGCGGTCAATAACTTCTGGCGTATTGTTTGTTTCGTCGCAAACAACGCGGAAGTCTGTGATACCACGACGACCCTGAACGTCACGCAGGAATGGTTCTACCAGAGCCTTAAACTGAGCACGAGTGAACGCATCGTTGAACTCGAACAGCGTATACTTGGCTGCTGTAGCAATTGCTTTTTCCAGAACAATGAACAGACGACGAACGTTGATACGGTCGAATGCAGATGGCTTCGTCAGAAGCGTCTTATCACCGAACAGGATAGTTCCTTCGCCTGGGAACGTTGTAATTGGGTTGATACCTCTCTTATAAAGCTGATCGCGTTCAGCCTTATTTGGGTTCCAAGCCAACTTAATTACGTTCTTGAACTGACCACGATTGAAACCAGCTGGTGAATACCAAGGATCTCTTTCAAGGTCTGTGCGAACCATCGTGCCAGCAGTATCACCGTTACATGGAATGTAGCGGAACACGTCATTGTATTTGTCGTATTGATACTTCCAACCTGAGTCGAGAACAGCATACGATGTTGATGGCAGAGTGTTACGGAACGAAACGATATCGTCTACCTGAGCACCAGCATATCCTGCGTTGTTAACAACGTCAGCCTGACGAGGCGAAAGAACAGCGATACAGTCCTTACGGAACTCAGCGATGTTATTGATGATATGGATAGCGCGAGTTGAATCTGATGCACCACCAAGGATCAATGAAACATCAACATCTTCAGCTGACTTGAACAGGTTGTAACCGTTAATGTAGTCTACTGCACGAGGAAGAGCACCGTCACGACCACGAGACATTGAAGCATTTACTGGCTTTGACTGTGCGCCTGAAGCATGGTCTGTTACGAAAGCTGTTGCGCGTCCGCCAGTGATACCTGCCACATGACCATTCCACCAAACCCAACGTGAGTTTTTGTTGATGTAGTTCTTGTAATAGATATCAATTCCATTTTCGCTTCTAGCATTCAGAGTCTTTGAAAGCCCTGGATGAATTTCAAGAATCGTGTTAGCGATACCTGTGATAGCACCGTCTTCGTCAGCAACAACAATGTGCATTTCGTCGCCCGAACCGCCGTAACGGAGAACTTCGAATGAAGAACCAGGAGCTGATGGGAAGTAATCGAAGAACTCCCAACGACGAGTTGTTGTAGCCTGAGTTCCAGTGTTACCAACATACTTCGACTGAAGTGTTACAGTATTACCAGAAATAGATCCTACCTTATACTGACCCTTATCTGGACCCAGAACAAGAATGTCACCTACAGTCAACTTTGTGCTTGTGCCAGCAGCAGTTGTAAATGTAACTGTAGTTGAGTTGTTAGTGAAAGCAGCTGTTCCTGTAATTGTGCTTTCGAACGCATTGGCTGAAAGACATACAGAAACGCGAAGGCTGTTTCCTGTCAAACCAGGATACTTAGCAACCCACATACCAGCGCCAGAAATACCAGCAGATGAATAATTTTGTTCGTAATCGTCTTCGTTCTTGATAAGAGCAACGATAGAGGTATTACCAGTCGCAGTTGCATTTCTAGCCTGTGACGTTGAGTTCGTGTTTGCACCGTAGATAACACGAGTCACATACAGAGCATTTCCGTATGCTAGGAAGTTAGCAGCCGTGAAAAAGTCAACAGCTGTGTTCGTTGTTGGGTGAATGAACTGCTTAACGAGCGTGTCTTCGCTATCGACAAGAACGCGCTGATCAACGGGACCCCAACGGAAATGACCAGCGAAAGCGCCAGTTGTAGTAGATACGGCAGGAATAATCGTTGTGAGATCAATCTCACTAACATTTACGCCTGGAGAAACTTGGAAACCCATCGGATTTATCTCCTTTATAAAACGAAGGTGCGTTCTTCGTGCTTCTGAATCTTCTGGTTTTATTTATAAAAACTAGGCTTTTATCTAAAAAAGTCGTCAGCCGCATCCATTTCCATGGACTGAACGGAGCCACCATCGTCGATGAAACCTGCTGGAAGAAGATCGTCGTGCACTTCTTTCATAGTTTCTTGAGCCAAATTTCGTCTAATATCACTGTTTGTAATGTCTTTGAAGTATGGTTGCGTGATCAACCAGCCAAATAGAACTAGAGTCATAGCTAGATCATCATGACAACCTTCTTCAGCCTTATATGTATCTTTTACCTCAACAAAAGTCGTCAGCTCTTCAATCGTTTCAAAGTCAGTTATGAGGAGCTTGTTACTTTCAATTACAGTTTTCAGGTTAGAACAACCGATTTTCTTAACAGATTTTGTTGTGCGAATACCGAATGCGGATCTAGAACTGAATCCACCGCCAACTTTGATGTTTTTGTTCTTAGTAAACGTTGCGATCACGTTTTCATACTCAAGATCCATGAACAACGACTGAACAACTTGCTGACCGATATTGTTCGTTTCACCTAGAACCCATGCGTTATTATACATCTTACAGAAACGATAGATCACGTCAGGGAACAGAAGCGGAGTTATTTCTCTACTTCTGTATTTGGCTACTTGTTTGTATGGAAACTCAGTGACATCAAATATCGACAATGCAGAATAGTCACCGCCAACACCTTCAGATACGTCAAACACGCATATGTATAATCTACGAGGATCTGGTGCTTTATAGAAATCCAGACCAAATGGATCTGTGAATGGTTTAGTCCAAGCAAGCTCACGAAGTTTCATAGGATGAATCAACGTATGCGACGAACCAATGAACTCACACTCAAACTCTTGACGGAACTGTTCTTCGCTGGTGTTAGCGATAGTTTGTTTACGCCAGTCATCATCACGACCAGGAACGTCCGACCAATGAATCTCAATTGGTTTGTATTCGCTTTTTCCATCAATAGCGTCAGTCCACATCTTGTAGAAGTGATTCATACCATTAGGCGTAGAAACGATGATAATCTTTGTTGTTTGACCCGACGAAATCGTAGGATATGTTGACGCAAAGAACTGATCGGCTAGATTACGCTGCACGAACGCAAACTCGTCAAGGAAAATCAAGTTATATGAACCACCACGGATGGCACTTGATGATGTAGCAGCAGCCACAACTTTTGAACCGTTTTCTAGTTCAATGTTACCTTTGTTCCAAGTAACAACACCTTGCTGTAGAAACTTTGGGAGATATTCGTAAGCAAGTTGAAGTTTAGCAAGCAGGTCACGCGCGAGCGCGCCTTTGTTAGCAAGGATGGCTACGTTTTGCTGATCTGTAAAAAGAATGAGCCAAAGAATGTAGGCAACCGATGTAGTTGACTTACCAACCTGACGAGGCAGCTTACAGATAGAGAAACGATTGTTTGCAAACGTATGCAGCATCTTCGCTTGGAAGTCCCACATACGGAATGGAATAAGACCTTGGTCAACGTTGACGATCTTGATATAGTTGCGCGCAAAGTATTCTACATCTTTGGCGCATTTCATATACTCTTCAACTTCTTCTTTAGTATATGGATGAACTACACCAGCTGCTTTTAGATTAGGGTTGCCAAGATAAGTTTTTACAGCCATCACTTCCTACCATTGACTAATGCTTGCAGCTCTGCTGCGCTTCCCACGAAAATAGCATTCTGAGCTTGAACAGGAGCAGAAGCTTCTTTTGGATCATCAGACTTCTTAAGATCTTTGAGTTTCTTTTGAATGTCCAGTAGATCTTTATTGGCGTCTACCAATGTCTTGATGAGACCACCAACAACTTCGAATGCTCGTGGATGTTCTGATGTTTTGGCGACAAGTAGTGCTTCTTCCAACGCATCATTGCCTTGGTGAATAATCTTGTGAAGATTGCGACGAGCAGTTGCGAAATCGTCATCAATGTTCGTATCAGGGGATTCAGCATGAACAACCTCTACTGCTTGCGTTTTTTGAACCATAGGCGGAGTTGACTCTGGTAGCCCAAGAGCTTGCTCGACGCTTACTTCAAAATTAGTCTTTTCACTCATTCGTCTTGTCCCGTCACTGGATTATACTTACGACCATCGCCAGCATAGAAGAAAGTATTAGAGCAGAATCCGTAATCGTCATCTGCGTCGATTTGATTATATGGAATAGAAGCTGAACTATTCGTTGTTGGGCTTCCATTAGCCAATAGACCAGGCGTTATAACAACGCGAGAACTACGACCTGTGCGCGAAACATCTTCGAGTGTGATCTGGTTTCCAGTGTTTCCTGTAACGATACCAAAGTCGATCTGTGAGCGTTTGATGATACCCTGACGGCGAACTGGACCGTAGAAGTATGCTTTGACCGTGAAATCGAATGTATAAACGAGAGCACGACGAGTTTCAAAGTCGCCTTCGTATGTATCTTCAATCGAAACTGTGTTTAGGATCGTAGGAATATCTTGTGTGATGCTCGTTTGAGGAATGATACGAACGCTGTTCGTCCATTCTGGACCGAAATATGGAACGATCTGTTCAAGAATTTGTGCGCCATCATCAGCGTTACGAACGAAAGCATACAGATTGAACTGTAAATCATACGGAACTGGCGCATAGTTGAAATCTAATTTATCTTCATCGGTCGTTACTTTGACGTTACGATTGTGTGCGTTCAAACGTCTAGTGCCATCATAATTGAGCGTTGTCATTTCAAAGCTCATGATAGGAAGCTGAATCGCAACCTGCTGATCTAAGTTAGGATCTTGAGTAATACGAGCCAAAAACTTTTCTTTCGGTGCATACGAAAGCGGAACCGCGATTGCACCAACGTTTGCGCCAGTGGCATCATAACGACGAACAACAATATCGTTGAACATGTTACCAAACATGATAACATATCTACGCAGCGACTGATGGTAAAACTGTGATCCAAACATTAGTAGCGATCCACTTCAGAGAATGGATTTCGTTCACTGAAGTCGATATAGTCGAACGACTTCTGGAAGTAAATCTCGTTATTGGCTGTTTTAGTTTGTTCTTCGACTCTATATTCCTGTAGAATATATTCGCCATCTTCGTTCTGTAGGATATCTCCGTCTTCGTAAACAAACTGATACTGAAGGATATCCTGACTGTAGCGAGTTTCGATAGCGTCAATTTCTGTGTTACCTGTAGCCAGATCAACACCAGTAATACGGTCTACAAGTTCACAGCGCAGCTCGTATGTGTAGAGCTTGCCGTGCTGATAAAACACTTGTTCGTGCTCGACGAACTTGACTTCATAGAGCTTTTTGTTGAGCGGGAAGTAAATGAAGTCACCTTCGTATGGGCGCGTAGAAGAAGTTTGATATCCTTCAGTTCCACCAGTTTCTAGACGCAGCGCAACAGAATTAGCCCAACGACCTGTGTTCGCTTCTTCGAGTTGAATGTTGTATCCAACTTCGGTCAGAACCTTTTCGTTGGATACTTGTTCCCAGCGTTTGCGTGCCATGACAAGAGTCATAGAGTCGCGAATCTCAAGATTGAACTTAGAAAGGAAGTCACCTTCACCTTCGAAGTTTTGAGTGTTCTTGACATACATTTCAATATCAATCGCGTCATCAAACTTAGACAACGGATCTTCACCGAGCAACGCATCGGGTCCGATAATCGTTCTTGGCATATACTTTACATCAAGACCATGAATTTTGATAGACTCAATGATCAAGTCTTCAGCTGTATCTTGCTCACGACCATATGTAAAGTATTTGAAGTATTTGTTCGTTGCCATCGTTATCCGATCATATCAGTGACTGGCAGTGAGTAGTCGTTGATAACTTCGTCTTCTAGCTTGATGACTTCTTCGTTCGCTTCATCCCAGATCTTTTGACCATTGAACGTAAGACCGCCAGGCAGATTCATACCTTCAAACTTCTTTAGGTTTTCGCCCCACTGCTTTTTGACCAGAGCTGTAGCGTATTTCTTGAGCCACTGATCATCCCACACATCTGGATATGTTTCTGGATTGACTGTTTTGTAACCGTCGATCATGATATACTGATTAGTTTGAACGTCTTCATCCCACTTCATGTCAATAAACAGCTTATCCATGTGACGATTATAACGGATAGGTTTCTTACCGACGAACACTTCTTCAAGGAACTCGATGTGGCGCATGGCTACAACGTATGGAGTGACTGATACGCTGGAGATGTTGAACAGTTCGTTGAGGTGTAGCTGATAACGGATGTTGAACAGATTCATTGCGCCAAACGAATCATTGATATCGAATACACGAGTCACTCCACAGAAATCTTCTGGGAGCGTGATATACTTGTTTGCAATATCCTGAGCTGTTAGCTGGTGGGGATAGTAGACGTGCTCCATACCATCGAAATGGTAGTCGCGGAACTTGAGCAAAGCGTCGTCGATACGATCTTCGACCTGCTCGTCATCTACGTTGATGTCGATGACGGGAGCGCCTAAACGGCGTAAAATGTAGTCTTTGAAGGCTTGACGCGATGCAATAGCCATAGGCGGAACTCCAGTGAATGTTTCCGCCTATTTATATTATTTGCTTGTAGCTCGGTAGACGCCATCCCAATTCGCTGGAAGATTGGCTTGACGGAGCTCCTCAATACGTTCTTTCATCATCGCATAATACTCGTTCAGTTCACCTTTGAATGCGTTTTGAAGAACATTGATATAGACTAGAGCTTGTTCCCAATTTTGACGACGATATGCCTTGATGAAGTCCGCATGAGATTTGAGATAGGTTTTGTCAATTCCTGTTCCGTTCACAATCGTAAAGATACGGACGCCTTTCGACTTACCTTTGACCGCGATACAGTCAAGTTCTGCTAGAGGATACGCTCCGTCAAGAAGTTCAGCTGTGCGCTCACCAATAATGATACGAACATGATAAGGTTTGCTCTGACCTTCTAGGCGCGAAGCCAAGTTAACAGAATCCCCCAAGCAGGTATAATCAAATCTTTGATCGGAACCCATATTGCCAACGACAACATCACCAGAATTGATGCCGAGACCCATACCAAAAGGAGGAACGCCTTCAGGTGCGATAGAAGCGTTGAAAGCATCGAGATCATTGAGCATTGCAAGACCCGTGCGAACAGCGTTCTTAGCGTGGTCACGATCATCCAGAGGCGCGTTCCAAAAAGCCATCTGCGCATCGCCGATGTATTTGTCGAGTGTTCCATTGTTTTCTAGGATCCTCTTAGTCATCGCTGTCATATAGCGATTCATGATTTGGGTCAATCCCTGAACGTCGCTTCCATA
>JACCDW010331798.1_pt1 | contig 15852 bp, 18 predicted proteins | sample 7449781 | NCBI WGS metagenome assembly JACCDW01 (sample SAMN15323449, study PRJNA562643) | freshwater metagenome | isolation source: river surface water | place: USA:Blue River Watershed | collected 2017-08-18
GCAGCAGACGTAGAATACCAAATATAACTGGCCATAGTTAAATGGATATAACACGAGCCTTCTAAGCTCATATTCCAGGTTCGATTCCTGGTGGCCGGGCCAATCTTGACAAATTCTCAAATTGATGTTATAATACTAGAACAATAACAATAATAGGAGAATATAATTGACTAACAGTCAAATCAAATGGGTAGCTGTAATCGTCAGCATTGTGGTCAGTCTATGCTTTTTGGCTGCTTTGATAGAGTTTCGTAGTGATATGGAACAGATTCGTAGAAGCCAAATGGATCTACAAAAACAGATTGAAAAAATACAATTAGCAGATGATGCACTTAATGAACAATTAAGAAAAGCACATTCAGTATCAGAAAACACTATCAAAGAGTTATCAGAAGTACAGTCACTACAAAGAAAACAAGGCTTAGATTTAGAAGATCTAAAAACCAAGAAAAACAAGAAACACTAATATGCAGTTAACTAATCAAGGAGGGCAATATGCCAAGCGTATTTCTAGTATCAGACACGCACTTCGGTCACGCTGGCGTTTGCCGCTTTACCAGGAGTGACGGATTTACCAAACTGCGTCCATGGACAGATCCAGCCGAAATGGACGAAGCTATGGTCAAAGCATGGAACGAAAGAGTTAAACCCACAGATAAAGTTTATCACTTAGGTGACGTTGTTATTAACCGTAAGGCTCTAGGAACGTTACGTAGGTTAAACGGAGATAAGGTTCTTATTCGTGGTAATCACGATATCTTCCGCGACGACGAGTACCGGCAATACTTCAGAGAATTGCGGGCATATCACGTTATGAACGGTATGATCTTAAGTCATATTCCTGTACACCCAGATAGCTTGGGACGCTTTGGAGTTAATATTCACGGGCATCTACACAGCAATCGTGTACGCAAAGCTCGTGGAATTGATGCAAAAACTGGTGAAATCTTGTACAGCGATGAAATCGATCCTAGATATCACTGTGTATGCGTGGAGCAAACTCCGGATTTTGCACCTATTTTGTTTGAAGACGTTATCAAGCGTATCGAAGCAGAAGGCGGTATAGTCGGATTTAAAAACGGTAATGCTCCGTTAGTAGACTAAAATAGGGCTTTTGAGCCCTATTTTTTTGGCTGTTTTTTCTGTTCTGGAAAATTTAATCTGATATAAATATATGATACAGGAATTGATACCCAGGAGTTAAAACATGCCCTTACAGATTCGCAGAGGCACCGAAGCAGAACGTATAGCAATGGTTCCGAGGCTCGCAAACGGCGAGTTGTTATGGATCACAGATGCTAAAAAATTATATATTGGTGACGGAACTACTGCATCATCAGCACTAGCACCAGTTACAGGATTCACAGCAGAAGATGCACAAGATGCAGCAGCTTTGCTGTTCACAACAACGCCTACACATTCTGGAATTTCTTTCGCCTATGATGACTTAGCGGGTAAATTAACAGCGACCGTGGACCTGTCAGATTACACCGGTACACTTAAAGCATCCTCATTTAAAGGCACATTTGTAGCTGATGATTCATCTATTTTAGTTGACGGTGTACAAGGCGTTCTCAAAGGAACTCTTATAGGATCTTTAACTGGTAATGTTACAGGTAATGTTGCAGGCAATGTCACAGGTAATGTCACAGGTAATGTCACAGGTAACACAGACGGCTATCATACTGGTGATGTTAAAGGATCTGTATTTGCTGATAATTCTTCTATTTTAGTAGACTCTGTAGATAGAATATTTTTTGGTACCATAGACACCGGCGATACTATTATAAACACCGACAGTCTTACAGGTACTAACTTCAGCCTAGGAACCACAACAAATCTCTTAAACTTAACTATGAATTTAGATAATAATTTACAGTTAAGACAAGTGGTTGACCCAGTCAATGGTAAATTTATTACATTTTCACAGAGCCGTGGAACATTGAGTTCACCTCTTGCGGTTAGCGCAGGTGATGAATTGGGTGGTTTCTTGATGAGAGCATATACATCGCCTTCTAATTCAGCTATCGCAGGATACATCCAATTTGCAATTGATTCAACATCAACAATTCCTGGGATGTCTTCATCTGTTAAATCAAAGGTATTCATTGGTACATCGAGCGATTCTTCAACATCAACTAGCAATGCGCTATCTGTAAATTCAGACGGTGTTGCAAAAGCTAACGCAATTGAAAGTACTAAATATTTCCAACTACCTGTATACGCAGATGATACTGCTCGTTCAACAGCTATTCCAACTCCAGCCAAAGGAATGATGGTGTTTATGACTTCTGGGGCATCCCCTGCAGTAACTAACAAGACAGTAGTCTATGATGGAAGTGCTTGGACAACAGTTTAATTAAACAGAGTATTTGAAGAAGTCCACGTCTCGTTCGTGGACTTTTTTTATGGCCTTAATACTAGCATCATTAAAGTATTTTTTAAATTCCCAATGATCGTATCCGCTAATATCAGGTAACGGAGAATCGCATTCTAGATATTCTTTTACCTGTTGAAAATCCTGTTCTAAGGTTTCTGCTTTACAAATAAAATCAACCCAATTTCCGTTATAGTTTAAAAAGTCAATTTGATTTGTTGATTTATTAAACCATCTAGGAAAAGTAAAAGGAACATCGGGATTACAATAATCAGCGACCCATTCATTAATGGGTTTTAAATCTAATAATGTTTGATCATTCCAATCTAACCAATATCCTTCGGCACTTACTTTTCTATATAAACTATAAACACGTTGCCAGGGGTTTCTTACAACACTCATAGTTTTTCCTGTAGGTATATGTTCGCGAACCATTTGTAAGTTAGGATGGTCAATCATCCAAGGATCGCTGTCATTTGTAGTAAAATTAATTTTTAACCAATCGCTGATAATTTTCTTCATTGCCATACCTGTGCGGGGTACGTGTACGTAACTAAGTTCTGGACTGGGTATATAAAATGTTCCCATTATTTTTTGATTAATCTTACCAACCAACTTAACGGATCTATTTCCCACCATTTTACACTCATATTCCAGTCACCTGGTTTATGATGATGATTATTGTGCCATCCTTCAAATGATATAAGTTGTGTGATCCAGCTGTTTGTGCTTTTATCGTTAGTGTCAAAATTTCTATAACCGTGAGCGTGTCCGCAGACGTTAATCATATTAACTCCGTGGAAAGACATTACTGTAGGAATAAAATATACATACAAAGGTAAAAGAGGATTGATTAAAAACAATAAAAATAATCCTATAAAAATAATTTTAAAATAATTTTCTAAAATAAATTTGTGATGCTTTTGTGTAATAATGTCACGGACGAACTTACTAGGAATTTGTGGAATCTCCCAGCCGTATCCTGTCCAGGCAGAAAATATTTTTCTTGCTGTTAACTTTTCATTGTCGTAGGGGCTATGCGGATCTGTTTCTGTATCTGGATTGGCATGATGATATCGATGGAGACCGACCCAAGTTATCGTGGGACCTAATGTAGAAAATACAGACAAGTAACTCATAACCTTTTCTAACCAACTATAGGTCGTAAAGGATCGATGTGTTAATAATCGATGTAATGTTATACTGATGTTAATAGGACCAATCAGCATATAAGATGCTAATACTACCCATAACCAGAAGTACTGCTGAGTATTAAAAATATACCAAACACCATATATTGCAAACAAGTGATTAACTGCTTGAAGAATTCTTACTTTTGTGTTTAGGTTCATTATTTGCCCTCCGGCATTGCTAACCATTGTTGTTCGTCAATTATTACAGGATTCCATTCTTTAAACTTGCCAGGAGTTGCTTCGTGATAAACAAAGTTTTGCCAACACTTCTGTACTGGCCAAGGACATGTCTGTAAGTATCCTTGTTCTTCAGTCCATATACCCGGAGCTGCACCCGCCATCGCTTCCTTCCAAACTCCCCACCAACGTTTGCTGGGTTTATCTCTATTTTGCATTGTTTGAAAATATATGTCATAGGAGTTTGCAGCCATCAATGGGAAAATGACATGATGGTGTAATATCTTAAATGCTACCGTTAGTTCACTAAGACTGCGACTACGAAACTTTGGAAACACATAAGCACGATTTAACATACGACCAACATTTAATGGCCAACGACCGTCATTAAACACACCACCCATTACCATAGGCTCGTTCGTGTCTTTTCTAAAGCACACACAAAATCCAGTATGGTCTTCTACTTTCAGATTCTCTCTAGTGTAATTGTCACGAAGCCAATTATTCTCTTGTAAACAAATGTCACGCACTTGTTCAAACTCATCACAGGACTTATAATAAATCTTGTGGTAGGCTTTATCTGGGTCAAACCGATCTATCACGAATATTTTCTCCCTCTAGGGTATTTAATAAATATTGACACAGTAATCATTGAATAAGAGTATATATGAGTTCTCCAAAATCGGTTTTCAATTCTAGAATTAGACTTTTACATATCGTTAATCATGTAGCGGTTCTACTTGGCATTGCTGCATTAATTTTAGGGTATATTAGCATTAACTATCTTTGGATTGGATTAGCTGCTTACGTTTGGTTCGTGCTGATTGGAACTACTATCGGAATGCATCGATACTTTAGTCACAGAAGTTTTAAAACAAACAGAGCTTGGGAATACGTACTAGGTTGGAGTGCTACTGTTGCTACTGTAGGTCCAATAGTTGGATGGTGCGGCCTACACAGATATCACCACAGTCATACAGACACTGACGAAGATCCTCACGATCCAAGACGTATTGGATATTGGAACGCTTGGAATTATAATTGGAAACCAAGTAAGTTTACAAGAAAGTCAATTAAAGGCGAACTTGCCGATCCAATGATTGTATTTTTTAGTAGACATTATTTTAAAACAATATTTGCCTACATAGCAGTATTGGCTATTATAAATCCTTGGCTAGTCGTATGGTGTTATTGTTTACCTGCCTGTGGCGCATATCTAGCAATTAGTGCTGTAACAGTAATAGGGCACATACACGGATACAAAACTTTTGACGTAGGCGATAAAGCAAGAAATAGTTGGATAACCTGGTTACTAAGTTGCGGAGAAGGATGGCACAATAATCATCACGCTCGAAGTTGGGATCACCGACAAGGCTATGCGTGGTGGGAATTAGACCCAAGCGGTTGGGTAATCGAGAACATAATAGCAAATGACCTTAGTAAACCTGACTGGACAAAAGCAGTTTAAACAAACTGCCGTAAATAGACTACACAACGAAATTATCGATGTGGGTGGAACTAAACTTCTTCCTACCGTGAGTCTTTGCCACCAATGTCACTATCACGTGCCTGCCTGGCGCTATCATAAAAACGGTAAAGTTTATATGGCTAAGCACTGTGTTACACACGGCATTAGTCATCACCAAATAGAAAGCGATTACGAATTTTACAAAAATTTAAACTATACTAAGAATACAAAAAACTTTAATTTTAATGGCGGGGTCGTTATTGAAGGAAGTGATCGTTGTAATTTAGAATGTCCCCATTGTTATCACTTGCCAGAAAACGATACCACAGACAAACCTATACAAGAATTACTAGATCAAATTAATAGATTTCCTTTAGGCAAAGACGGAATTCATACAGTTCATTTGTCGGGTGCGGAATCAACATTACGCTCAGACTTCTGCGAACTGGTAACTGCTATAAAAAATTTAAATCCAGATATAAGTGTTGGTGTGCTTACTAATGGAATTAGATTTGGTGATCCAGACTTTGTTAAAGCAGCGAAAGAGGCAGGACTTGGAAGTGCTAACGTTGGGTTAAATCATCCTTCATATAATGACTATGCTGTTGTTAGAGCCAAACAAGTACGTGCTATCGAAACACTTAACAGTTTAGATATGACCGTTAATTGGATTTCCTACACCATGATTAGTCTAGACGAATTAGATTTTGTACTGAACGAAATTACAACATCGAGTTGGAAAGCACGCAACTTTAGATTACGCACAGGAAGTGAGATTGGCCGTAATGCTAGTACTGAGCGTATTTTTGTTAGTGACATTTTTAAAGCAGTTAAACAGTGGGCGGAAACCAACAATAAATCTTTTGAAGTCATAGAACCTGCCGACAACAACATATATCACATTATGGTTAATTTGGATGGAAAGATTATTCGTGTTATACAGTGGTGTGACGAAACTGATATTGATATGGAAGAACTACGTGCAGGTCCGTGGGCTGACTTTGTTCCAGACGGTATTACAAATTTCCTACATCAAATCATTAGGAGAGATGTTTGGAAAAACCAAGGCTTGATGTTACCTGATAGTCCTCCTAAACGTTACCAGTTTGATCGTAACCCTTCTGACGATCCGTTGGATTTATTAAAACTATATGAATAACATTGTTGAGAAACTCAATTTCTCGGTAGATATCGAAGAACTTAGAGATTACTATAACACAGTCAAAACTGATTTTGATCATTTATTATGGTCCTGGGAAAGATGTGGAGATACTGTTGTTAAGCAATGGCGAGATGCTGCTTATGCAGATCCTGCTAATTTGCTAACGTACGGTTGGGCGATACAGAGTAATTTAAAAGATATTACAATTCCTTGCCCCCCTTGGAATATTAGCACACACGAAATAACCGAATATCGTAATACTGAATTAGCATTTGGTATTATTGAAAAATTACAAAAAGAAATCCCACATGCTTATCGTTGGTCGATTTCTGTACAACCGCCGGGCGGTATTGTTAGTGTACATTCTGATCAAGAAGATGAATATACTGTTTGGATTCCTATTCAATCTGACGGCGTTGTTATTACGTTTGTAACTCCTGAAAAAACTTCAGGATTTTCTTTAGAAAGCAACGGAAGTGCATATTTGCTTGATACTACAATTCCGCATCACACACATAACTTTGGCAACACTGACAGAGTTTCTATAATTTTTAGAATTAATCACAAATATGTAAACGAATTAAAAAGAAAAGTACTGTCATATCTACCGGTAGACATTCCTGTTGACTTGCCTAGTGAACAACAAATCGTTAATTGGTTTGATAATCATAAAGTTGAAGATACCGAGTATTGGGAATATAAAGAAAATAGACATACCTGGGCCATTGTTGCTGCAAGAAAGAATTTAGATAACTGGCGTAAAATTGATTTTGATTTATGGAACACTAGAAGAAATTTACAAGAAAATCCAGAGCTATATTTTCATCCAGGGTTTGAAGAACAGTTTCCGTCCTTGGTATCGGCGATTAAACAGCTTCCATTTAAACAAATTACCTACGCAGGTATGTTATCACAAATGGGGGCTATCGCTGCTCATCAAGACACATATGATGAAAACAATCCATTAGAACCTAGACGTTATAACATATATCTAACAGATCCTGCTTACAATACTTTTTATATGTGTAAAGAAAAAAATTCTGAAAAAGTATTTCCACAGATAGATAATACATATAGATGTTTTGCTTTTAATAATACAGAGGTATGGCACGGTGCAGAACCTACACATAGAACAAAAATTATGATAGCAATAACAGGTATTATAGACGATGATGCTAATCAGAAATTAGTAAGTCGTAGCTTGGAAAAATTTAAGGACAAGGCATTATACCTATGAGTACGTATACACAAGATGGCAAAAAATTAATCTATGCTCAAATAGATGTGCCTATTGTTTTGCCTGATCCTAAGGACATGGAAGACTTTCATTTCACACACGGTGTTGTTAATAAAGACTATGAAGATATTATTCAAAATAGACACGACTATACCGTAGCATGTAGTCGATATAATGTTGATGATTGGAGAATTTTGCCTACCGCAAAATATATGGATAAATCAGGATGGAAAGAAGATAGCAGTGAATATAAATTAAACTGGAACCCAGATTTCGCTAAACGTTTTCCTACATTAGTAGATGCTATTCTTGCTGCTCCATTTAAGGAAATTGCATTTGCTGGATGGATGAGGCAGATCAATCCCTACATGTTACACCAAGATAGTTATGATCAACAACAACCGACAGAACCTCGCAGATATAATATTTTACTAACTGAACCAGAACATAATACATTTTATATGGAAGACGGACACGGTGGGGAAGTTCGTCCTGATAGTAGTAAAGATTATCCAATGTTCGTGTTTAACAACTCAGACGTTATGCACGGAACAAAGCCAATTACTAAGTTTAAACTTATGATGGGTATTGTTGGAATTGTTGATGAAGAACGTCACTTAAAATTATTACAAAGAAGTTTAGAAAAATTTCCAGAGAAAGCAATATGGATTTAGAATATTATTACAACAATGTTCCTGGAGAAGGGTTGTGTAGAAACAATTTAATCTACACAAGTTTAATGTCACCGGATAGAAAAGTTTTCTGTCAACATTATGTAAACGACTCAGAATACCACGCCGGAAAGAATCAAGTAGTGGATAAGGATCTAATGGATAGCAAGTGGAATCGTGAAATTTGCTATCTAAATCTCATGAGCGAATATTATCCTGATTTTGTTCCTAAGATTATAGAAATTAATATACCAGAAAGAAAAATATTTTTAGAAATTGATGGTGTAGATTTTTGGCAACAAAGTCTAGATAAAAATTGTAGTTTTGATGAAATATTGCCAAACTGGCAAGAACAGATGTTAGAAATTTTTAGAGCTTATAAAGAATTAGGATGGTACAAATACAGTCTGCATCCTAGCAGCTATTTTATAGTCGATGGAAAACTAAAGAGCATTAATTACTTTTTTACCTACAGCGCCGATGAAGGACCAATCAGTCTTAAGGATCACGAAAGCCATATCTCTTTAAATAGACAACAACAAATGCGTGATTATGTTAAAACGATCGGTGTTAGTTGGGACAATCCAGAACCATTAAATGTTTTACAAAAATTATGCTTTGATAGTTTTAGAACTAACTATCCAGCCGACTTTATAGAAAAGGCTAAAAAGATTTATGATTAAAGGTATTAACGGACAAACTTACATTGACATGTCTCCATATATTAAGATGGAAGTATTCTATGATCTGCAACCTGAGATTATCCGTGGGTTTGCCGAAGCACGAGAATTCGCTAAAGAAGGCACTTGGATGGAGCCGGGGTTTACTTTTAAAGATATGAGTTACATTGTTAATTGGAAACCTATAAATCAAGCCATGCAGGAGTTTCTAGCATTGCCCGACAACGATCCCATTAAGCAAGGCGGTTGGGATCTATATACAAATATTAAAGATTACGAAACACGCAATAAATTCACACGCTATCTAAAGATGGCAATGGGCGCATATGATCCGTACATTTATTATTTCTTGTGGGAAGAAGGTTCTTGGGACGATAGAACAGCGGCACGTAAACTAACACCAGAGGCACAATATTTTCCTAATGTGGTTCGCTGGGTTGAATCTATGATCACCGACGGTATCTTTGAGCATATTGGGCGTGTTATATTCTTTCACTGTGAGCATGACGGTATTCCTTTCGAACACAGAGATCTAGGTGGCCATAACGGAGTTTTTGAAAAAGACAAGTATACTCCACATCGTAATGAATTTATACATGTTCGTCCTAACACACGCAAACCATTTTATATATGGGATCCAGATACCAAAGATAAAACTTATATTAACACTCGTGCTGCTTGGTGGAATGATCAAGATTGGCACGGGGGCGATCGTCTAATGGAACAGAGTTATGGCCTACGTATCGATGGAAAGTTTACAGAAGAATTTCGTAAGAAATTAGGAATTGACCATATAGAGAGTTATTGAACTCCGGTCATGGTCAATAGATATTTAGATGTTAATCCAACATTGGCTCCAGCATGCCATGCTCTAAGATCTTTATATTGATATATCGATCCCTGAATCTCATTATAATATGCATCATCTTCGGTAACGAAGACATGTCCAGCTTGCGGCTTACTTAAAAAACAAAAATAACGAACTAGTCTTCCGTGCTTTTTGTGTTCTTCTTCCCAAGGATTGATATCCCAATGCCACGGAGTGCATTTACCAGGACGTATTTCACTGACCCAACACATTAAAGATTTAGCACCTACTATCTCAGAAATCAAGTTAACATATCTTTCATCAAAATGCTTACCAGATTGATAATGTCGATATTCTACAGTCGCATCAGTATAACCTGCATTAGATAACATTTTAGTCTGTTGTAAATATTCTTGATAAAAAGGATTATCAGTTTCTAGTTTCATATGTCCGTGACTAGGTTCAACTTCGTGATTAGAAATTTCTTTAATCAGTTCGTCACAATCAAACTTTGTCTGACAATTACCTACATATAATTTCATATTACAATCTCAAATAAATTCGGAACAATTTTTTTCAAAGAATCTAATTGGGCATTTTCAATATCAAAAGATACAGTATTATCGAAAAATTTAAAATTAGATATAATTCCTGTTTTGTTTGCCTTGTTTAGCCAAACGCTCACAGTGTTATCAAAATGATATCTAAAATCCGGCACGGAATCCTTTAGTACTATCTTAATAGGAATTGCATCCGACAATTTATTAGATTTTAATAGTTGTCTAACCACAATCTGTGTTCGATCAGTGTTTCCAAAATTTACTGCACTGTGTCGCTTTCCGGCGTTCATCTGATACCAAACTCCATCAGGGCTTAAATGATACATCTGTTGATCGTCGATATCACAAAGAAATGCATGTTCTGATTTTAAATTCAAATGCCATCGATCGTCGGCATCGGCATGAGAATAATAGGCATTTCCAGGTTTCAAAGTTATAATTCTAGCTTCACCTTTTAATTCCGGTAATGAATCTAAAATCTTTTCCCAGACAGTATTTTTGAATTCGGGTTTTATTTCCCACGGGTCGTAAAAAAAATCACCGTTGGGTTGGTTCAGCGAAACTTTAAATTGATCCTGTGATGATTGCATTATTGCTTCTTGCAAGATTTCATCAGATACTGTATAATTAGTAGACTGTAGCATTGAAATATTTATGTGGGCAGTTTACTGGGTAAATATTATATGGAATCCGCAATTGAATTTTATCAAAAAAATTTACATTTTATACCACGAACTGAACCCATTCCCGATCGTATCAGCGACGATGATTTGGTGCATTGGTTATTCAAACAAAATCTAGCATATATTGATATTGATCTAACGTTTGATATTAGTGACTGGTATGAAGAGGCTCAAAAGTCTCGCCCGTTTCTAGTAAATCATAGAGAAAACCAAAATCATCAAGGTTGGCGTAGTTGTTGTATCCACGGTATTGATGTAGATAAAACCGGAGTATGGCAGTGTTATGCAGATGTTGAACCAGAATATCAATGGACTGAATTATCTGAGTCGACCCCTATAATTAAAAAATTCTGGCAACAGTTTCCCTTTGAAAAATTAGCCAGAGTTCGATTTATGGAACTAGCACCGGGTGGTTTTATTGATCCCCATAACGATTCCCCCAAGGGCTTTGATAGAGATTTTGATTTGTTGGAACACCTAATTCCGATCAATGTTGCTATAGATCATCCTGATAATTGTTATATGACTTTAAAAAATCACGGAGTTATTCCTTGGCAGACTGGCGATATAAAATTAGTCAACATTACCAACGATCATTCTGTAATTAATTTTAGCAATCAACCCAGAATGCACATGATCGCACACGGAATTATCGGTAATCGAAAAAAAGAATTTTATCAGCTAATCGCTAAGAGTTATAGAAAACAAAATGAACGTTATAGAATTTAAATCTCAGGGAAAATCGTTGGCTTTTTGTTTTATTGATAACACCTATCAATATCAATCATCTTGGTCTAAAGAACTTATAAAAAATCTATCTGATTACAGTATTAGTAATATATTCAGTAAAGGATATGATATATTCCAATCTCAAAATTCAGACGCTGTGTTACGTCATGTTGCAGATTTAAATTATAGTCATGCTGTGATATTTTCTACAGGAACTGAATTCATTAACGGGCGTGGATTTTTCAATGAAATTGAAAAACTTACTTCTTTAGATTTTTTTCTGGCTGGTCACATATTAGATAGGGGTGATGCCTACTATGAATTACATCATCAATGCTATATTGTTAATTTGAAAAAATATAAAGAATTTAATTATCCTATCATAGGACAACAAAAACTAGGAAGTAAACACACACAAACAGTTCCATATCGAGATATGAATAATATACACGACGATTACACACCGCATTGGGTCTCCCACGGAAGCAATGTTAGATACGAATATCTACACAAATGCCATGGATGGAATATTTTGAGTATTGCTTTAGAAAATCAAGAGACTGTGTTAGTGTTTGAAAATAATATAAGAAACAATAAAAAACATTACTATCCAGAAAATCAAAAAGAATTTTTAAAAAATATTTCGTGGGCTCATAGTCGTTATGATTATTGTGCTAACGAATTTGTACACACTGATCATACTGACGGTCCTATAAACATTGATCACGATTTTGAACAAATAATCACTCCCGCTAGCGGATGCTGGTTTGTAGAACATATAAACAAAGATAAGCCAGTAAATATTATATTGTATGATTACAATGATAAAGCATTAGATTATTGGAAAACAAATGTACCAACATTTGATAATGTTAACTACGAATTCGTAAAGATAAATTTGTTAACTGACAACTTCGACAAATTAATTAGAAATCAATCTAAAAAAACATTGTTCAATATCAGCAATATACTTTGTTATGAAGGGACTGCAATGTTTTATAGTTTAGAATATAGGTTACATAGAGAGATTGATATAAGGTCACGGATTCCCGATAACTGGCAGTTTGTTGGCAGCGAATTTAGCTGGACAGGATTCGCAGAGACACCCACTGATATTAAAAATTTAAAAAAACCCACATGGCATATGAACGGAGACTGGAATGAATAAATCGCCCACATTCTGCATGCATCCGTTTACTGGGCTCGCTACCAGAGAAGACGGCGCAGTAAAAATCTGTTGCCGCAGTCAGCCAATAGGTTGGATACAAGATGATAGTTTAGAAAACATCTGGAATAACTATCAAATGAGAGATGTTCGTAAAAAGGTATTATGCGGTGAACGTCCTGATGTATGCAAGCCCTGTTTCGAACTAGAGGATCAAGGGGTTGAAAGCCTACGTCAAAGACATATTAAAAATGTTATTCCTGAAAGTAGAATCAATCTTTATCCCAATGCATTAGACAACCTCAAAGATGATTATACCATGCCCTTTGAATTTCCTACCATGGAAATTAAACTTAATAATCTCTGCAATTTAAGATGTCGTATGTGTAATCCTTTAGATTCAACATCATGGACCGACTGGGAAGAAGTTAAACCATTTTATAAAAAAGAGGGCAACTATCTAGTTAAAACAGTAGATAGGTTAGTAAATAAACCAGGAAAGTATATAGGTCCTTTTGACGATACTGATAAATGGTGGGAAAGTTTTGAAAAATTATTACCATACTTTAGACGTGTAGAATTTGCAGGTGGGGAACCGTTAATGGATCCACAGCATTATCGTATCCTAGATATGTTAAAACCGTATGGCAAGGATATCGAAATAAAATATGCTACCAACGGAACCACACTAGGAATCAAGGGCAGCCGAACCATACACGACTATTGGCCACATTTTAAATCTGTTGCCGTAAACGTTTCGATAGACGGTATTCACGATGTGTATAATTACATTCGCGGTAATGGTGATTTTCGTCAAGTTGAAGAAAATATTAAAGAAATACAAACCATTCCTAATGTTAGTCGCATAGTTGGTGCATTTACTGCTCAGGGTGCAAATATTTTACAGGCTGCAGATTGCATAGATTATTTTATTAATAAAATGAATATCGCATTCTATAGTCATCGTGTAAGTTATCCCAATTGCCTATCGGCACAGGTATTACCACAACCGTTGAAAGAATTAGCAATATCGAGATTAGAAGCAATAAGCCTAAGGATTAAAGATTTTAAAAATGTTAAAAAATATCCTATACTTGAAGAAATAACACAGCAACAGATTAAAGACAACATTAACTATCTTCGAGCCAAAGATCAAAGCCACCTATGGCAAGATTTTATAGAATTCAATCATAGATTAGATCATAGTAGAAATACTCGCAGTATTGCCAGTATCGTTCCGGAGTTTGCTGACTATGTTTAAAGTGACCAGCAGCTGGCCTCACCAAGATCAAATTAAAGTAGAATGGAATCTCGGCAAAAGATGTAACTATGATTGTTCCTATTGTCCGGAAGAAATTCATGACAGTTTCAGCCCTCATACTGACATTAATATTTTAGAAAAGACAGTAGATCTATTATGCGACATAGGTAGACCATTACGCATTAGTCTTACCGGCGGCGAACCGGCTGTGCATCCAGATATTGAGGATCTGTTTGATTACATGAAACGTAAAGGAGTTTTCTGGGTCAATCTAACTACCAACGGTACCAGATCTGCTACCTGGTATCTGCAGAACGAAATGTTCTATAATCATATAGTGTTTAGTCTGCATTTTGAACACGATTGGAAACGAGTGTTACACACTATCAATCAATTCTATGATAGTACCGAAAGAGATTTCTTTGTTAATATTATGGCGCATCATGACTACATGGATAATGTACGTACAGTTGTAGCAGAATTTATACAAAAAGGTATAAAATTTGCCGTTCGGAGAATTCGATGGACCAGCGGTGATCATAATATTTTTGATGATATGCGTTATGATGGTCGGGATTTACAATGGTTGTTAGACATGGATGCTACTGCTAAACCTAATTGCAGAATCGACGATGAACATATCATTCATGCGAACGATATTATTAAGAAGCATCAGAATCAATTTAAAGGATGGGAATGCAATGCGGGTGTTGAAAGCCTCATGATCAACTGGGACGGTGAAGTACATCGTGCTACTTGTCGCGTAGGTGGAAGTTTAGGTAACATCTATCACGGCACATTTGTTGTACCCGATAAACCAATTATCTGTACTCGAGATTGGTGCACCTGTGCCGCAGATATCCCATTGACCAAAATTAAAAATGATTAAAACTGTAGCTATCAATCTAGTGAAATCAGAACCGATGATGGTTACATGGGACCTTGGCCGAAGATGCAATTATGATTGTTCTTACTGTGAAGCCAGTCGACACGACCTAGTTAGTCCTCATCATACTTTAGATGAATTTACAAAAACTTTTGAATTTATTAAATCGTGGACTAGGTTGTACAATAATAAACGTCAGCAGCAGTCTTATACCAATATAAATTTCACAGGTGGAGAACCCACAGTTAATCCTGATTTTTGGAAGCTAGTAGAACATATCAACAAAGATGATAATTTCCATTTAAGTCTTACTACTAACGGTGCGTGGGCAATTAAACACACCAAAGATATTGTAAAGAATTTTAAAGGAATCACTGTGAGCTATCATGCCGAGGCAAATCCTTTGCTGCGTGATCGAGTTATCGAAAATATTCTAGCCTTACATGACAGCCATATATGGTTACAGGTCAATGTTATGTTACACGCAGACCATTGGGATCACTGTGTCTCGGTATACGAAAAACTTAAATCTTATGGTATCAAAGCTAACCCTCGACCGATAGGCGATGGACTAATTGAAAGAACTTCTTGGTTCGTTGATTCCGATGGCACCATGCGAAGAACTGCACATGCATATTCCCCAGAACAACAGCAATGGTTTTTTGATCAGATGGGTTTCAAAGGTACTGCGCAGCAAATTAGAGAAGGAACACAATTAGGTAGAGCCTGTTGTGGAAGTCGATGTACAGTCGGTAAAGTCGACGGCGAATGGAAATCTGTTAAATTAGTAAACAC
>JACCDW010908769.1_pt1 | contig 15852 bp, 14 predicted proteins | sample 7449781 | NCBI WGS metagenome assembly JACCDW01 (sample SAMN15323449, study PRJNA562643) | freshwater metagenome | isolation source: river surface water | place: USA:Blue River Watershed | collected 2017-08-18
CCATCGTGTTGCAGGTACCGTAGCGATGGCATTTGGCATTGAAGGCGACCGGCAGCGCTTTCGCGATGTCAGCCTTGTCATCGATGTACACATGGCAGATACCGTCGAGGTGCTTGATCATCGGCACTTTCGATTCCTTCATCAGTCGCTCGATCAAGCCCTTACCACCACGCGGCACGATCACGTCCACATATTCCGGCATCGTAATCAGCGCGCCGACCGCTGCGCGGTCGGTGGTCTCGATGATCTGCACCGCTTCAGCTGGCAGGCCGGCGCCGGCAAGACCTTCCCTGACCAGTTTCGCGAGCGCCTGATTGCAATGAATCGCTTCGGAGCCGCCGCGCAGGATGGTCGCGTTACCGCTCTTGATGCAGAGCCCGGCCGCATCAACCGTCACGTTCGGGCGGGCTTCGTAGATGATGCCGATCACGCCCAGCGGCACGCGCATCTGGCCGACCTGGATGCCGGTCGGACGGTATTTCATGTTCGTGATTTCACCGATCGGGTCCGGCAGTGATGCAATCTGTTCAAGGCCTTCGGCCATCGTCGTGATAGCTTTCTCCGATAGCGTGAGGCGATCGACCATGGCAGCGGCGAGTCCGTTCGCGCGCGCTGCGTCCAGATCTTTCTGGTTAGCGGCCGTCAGCAGTGCTGCATCGCGCCGTATGCCGGCAGCGATGAGTTGCAGCGCGCGGTTCTTTGCCGACGTATCGGCCTTGGCCATCGCGCGCGAGGCCTTGCGCGCCGCGCGGCCGATGTCGGTCATGTACTGTTGAATATCCATCACTAATTTCCTTGACTCATTTCCTCGCCACGGCCAGCGCGAGCTGCAGCATCGCATCCCACGCATCGCCGGCGAAATCCTTCGCGCGCAGGCCCTTGATCATGCGATCGACCTGCGCCGCCTGCTCAAGCGCACGTTCCAGCGCCGACAAAGTCACGCGTGACAGCGCGGGCGCCATCAGACGCTCGCGCGGTCCCCAGATCCGGTATTCCTTCAGCAGCGCCGCCAGCGGCCGTCCGTCGGCCGTACCGGTCTTCAGCTTCAGCAGCGTGCGTATCTCTTCGGCCACCGCCCACAGCACCAGCGGCAGTGCCTCGCCTTCACCCTTGAGTCCGTCCAGCATGCGCGTCACACGACCTACATCACCCGACAGCATGGCCTCGGATAATTTGAAGACATCGTAGCGCGCGACATTCAGCACCGCATCCTGTACCTGCTCAAAAGTGAGCCGGCCTTCAGGATACAGCAGCGCCAGCTTGCGGATTTCCTGATGCGCGGCCAGCAGATTGCCCTCGACGCGCTCGACCATGAATTCCAGCGCGTTCTTGTCAGCGCTCTGACCTTGCGCGGCGAGCCGCTGGCCTATCCAGTTGGCGAGCTGATGCCGTTCAATATTCGGTATCTCGATGAAAACCGCATGCTGTTGCAGCGCGCTGACCCACGCGGTTTTTTGCGTGGCCCAGTCCAGTTTCGGTAGCGTGATCAGCGTCAGCGTGTCGCCGGCCTCGGCTTGCGCGCCGGTGGCCGCGTACGCCTGCAGCGCCTGTCCGCCGTCTTTGCCCGGCTTGCCGCCGGGTATGCGCAATTCAATCAGCTTGCGGTCACCAAACAGCGACATCGCCTGATTCGCGGCGAGCAGCTCGCCCCATTTGAAGTAACGCTCGGCGACCAGCACCTCGCGCTCGGTAAACCCGGTGGCGCGCGCCTTTGCGCGTATCCGGTCCGCCGCTTCCAGCGCGAGCAGATGCTCGTCGCTGCTGATCACATACAGTGGCGCCAGCGATTTTGCGAGATGCGCATCCAGCGCTTCGGCGCGCAGCTGCATTGCTTACATGGGCTCCGGCTTGACGCGCGCGAGTTGCCGCATGATCTGACTCACCGCGTCGCGGCGCAGATCAGTGAAAGTCATGATCGCTTCCTGCTCCTTCGCCAGCGCCTGCTCTTCACTGTACGACAGGATGGATTGCAGCGCGATCTCGGGCGGCTGCAGCAACTTCTTGTTGGACGCATCCGCCACTTCGAAACGCACCCGATAAATCAGGCTGAATTCACGAACCTTGCCCTGCGCATTCAGCGTCAGGACTTTTTTCTCTTCGGCTTGCGACAGCACGCGCAGCGTCACCTGCGCTGACTTAGCATCGTTGGCTAGTTGCGTATCGCCGGAGCGTATCAGGGAGCGCAGGTCACGCTCGATGGGCGAGCCTTTCGGTGCGTCGAGATACACCGATGCGAACGAGATTTGCGAATCCGGTGTGGAGCCGCGCAAATGAAAACCGCAGCCAGCCAGCGCAGCGATCAGCAGCAATGAAACCAGATGGCGGCGCTTGGCATTCAAGGGGCTCTCCTTCAGGCTACGATATTGACCAGCTTGCCGGGCACGATGATGATTTTCTTCGGCGTGCCTTCGATGAACTTCTTCACGTTCTCGTCGTCCAGCGCGGCGGATTCGATGGTCGTCTTTTCCGCGTCTTTCGCAACCGTGATCTTGCCGCGCAGTTTGCCATTCACCTGCACCATCAGCTCGATCTCGGCTTGCTCCAGTGCGGAGCTGTCGACGGTTGGCCAAGGGGCATCCAGAATGCTGCCGTGCGGCTGTGCGTACCCGAGCGCATCCCACAGCGCATGCGTAATATGCGGCGCGACCGGGTACAGAACGCGCAGGAAGATGCCCAGGCATTCGCCGAGCGCGGATTTCGCGGCTGCGCTGTCGTCGAGCTTCGCACCTTCGAGCGTGTTCAGCATCTTCATGCAGGCTGACACCACGGTGTTGTACTGCAGGCGGCCATAGTCATGGTCGGCCTGCTGTAAGACCTTGTGCATGTCACGGCGCAGTGCTTTGATCTGCGCGTTATCGGTAGCTGATGCGCTCAGCACCGGATCGATGGCTGAGGCATGGGCATGGGCAAAGGTCCACACCCGGCGCAGGAAGCGGTGCGCACCTTCAACGCCCGAGCCCGACCATTCGAGCGTCTGCTCCGGCGGCGCGGCAAACATCGTGAACAGGCGGGCAGTGTCGGCGCCGTACTGGTCGATGATGGCTTGCGGATCGATGCCGTTGTTCTTCGACTTCGACATCTGCTCGATGCCGCCGTTCTGCACCGGCTGACCGTCGCTCTTCAGCGTGGCCGACGCGGGTCGACCCTTGTCGTCGAACTGCAGCTCGACATCTTCCGGATTGAACCAGGTCTTCTTGCCGGACGCATCTTCGCGGTAGTAGGTTTCATTCAGCACCATGCCCTGCGTCAGCAGATTCACGAAAGGCTCGTCGAATTTCACGAGGCCGAAATCGCGCATCACCTTGGTCCAGAAGCGCGCATACAGCAGGTGCAGCACCGCGTGCTCGATACCGCCGATGTACTGGTCCATCGGCATCCAGTAATCATTGCGCGCATCGACCATCGCCTCGTTCGAGCCCGGCGAGCAATAGCGCATGTAATACCAGGACGAATCGACGAAGGTATCCATCGTGTCGGTTTCGCGGCGCGCCGGCTTGCCGCAGGACGGACAATCGACCTGCAGAAATTTCTCGTGTTTGTTCAGCGGATTGCCACTGCCGTCCGGCACGCAATCCTCGGGCAACACGACCGGCAAATCCTGCTCCGGCACCGGCACATCGCCGCAGTGCGCGCAGTGGATCATCGGGATCGGCGTGCCCCAGTAGCGCTGGCGCGAGATGCCCCAGTCACGCAGGCGCCACGTGACTTTCTTTTCGCCGGCGCCCTGCGCAGCGACATCGGCAGCGACCGCGCCGACTGCTGCCTGATAGCCGAGACCGTCATATTTTCCGGAGTTGACGCAGACGCCGCTTTCCTTGTCCGCATACCACTCTTGCCAGGCATCGGTGCTATAGGTTTTGCCGTCGATGGCAATTACCGGTTCGATAGGCAGCTGGTATTTTTTTGCGAACGCGAAATCGCGTTCATCATGCGCGGGCACACCCATTACTGCGCCGTCGCCGTAGGTGATCAGCACATAGTTACCGACCCACACTTCAACTTGCTTGCCGGTCAGCGGATGGGTGACGAACAGGCCGGTCGGCATGCCCTTTTTCTCCATCGTCGCCATGTCGGCTTCGATCACGCTGCCTTGCTTGCATTCATGAATGAACGCGGTCAGCGCAGGATTATCTTTCGCCGCCAGCGTTGCCAGCGCGTGTTCGGGTGCGACGGCGCAGAAGGTCACCCCCATGATGGTGTCGGCGCGCGTGGTGAATACCCATAGCTTGCCGTCGTGGACGAGCTGGCCGTCCGAGCCCTTGATCTGATGCGGAAAAGCGAAGCGCACGCCGGTCGACTTGCCGATCCAGTTCGCCTGCATGATGCGCACGCGCTCCGGCCAGCCGGGCAGCTTGCTCTCTACGCAGTCAAGCAGTTCTTCCGCGTAATCGGTGATGCGCACGTAGTACATCGGAATTTCGCGCTTCTCGATCACCGCGCCCGAGCGCCAGCCGCGACCATCGATCACCTGCTCGTTGGCGAGCACGGTCTGGTCGATCGGATCCCAGTTCACGGTACCGGTCTTCTTGTAGATGATGCCTTTCTCCAGCATCTTCAGGAACATCCACTGGTTCCAGCGGTAGTAGTCCGGGCTGCAGGCGGCCATTTCGCGCGACCAGTCGATCGCGAGGCCCATCGCCTGCATCTGTTGCTTCATGTGGTCGATATTGGCGTAGGTCCATTGCGCCGGTGGCACGCCGTTGGCCATCGCCGCGTTCTCAGCCGGCATGCCGAATGCGTCCCAGCCCATCGGCATCAGCACGTTATAGCCCTGCATGCGCAGCTGACGCGCCATCACATCATTGATTGTGTAATTGCGCACATGGCCCATGTGCAGCTTGCCGGACGGGTAGGGCAGCATCGAGCATGCGTAGAACTTCTTTTTCTCGCGCCCTTGTGCGTCGCGCGCGTGTTCGACGACCTTGTACGCATCGCTCGCGCGCCAGTGTTCCTGCGCCGCGCGTTCGATCTCGGCGGGGGTGTATTTGTCTTGCATGACGGGTGGGTGGTAATTGGAAGCGTAGCCGTCGATTATACCGGCTGGAGAGGACTCGACGGCCAGCTGGCTGGGGCTGCCGATGGCGGAGGCGGACCTGATTGACACGCGGTTCCCCACGGTTTGGCTTGCCAGCCAAACCGCTTCGGCAGGCGCAACGCATGCGATGCGAATGACCTGCCTCACCCCCGGCCAGCGCCGGGGAAGAGCGTTTCAGCGACTTATTTCGTGTCCTTCGGGCTCGTGACAAACCCGATCTTGGTCATGCCATTGCCTTGCGCAGCCGCCATCACCTGGGCGATTACCTCATAGCGGGTCGCCTTGTCCGCGCGCAGCTGCAGCTCGGGCAGCGGTTTTTTCTGCGACGCAGTCGAGAAGCGGCCGCCCAGCTCGTCCAGCGATACCGGCGCGTTATTCCAGAACAGCTTGCCCTCGCCATTGATCGCCAGCGTGATCGTTTCCGGTTTTTCCGGCGCGGGTGCCGATGCTGCGTTGGGCAGTTCCAGTTTGATCGCGTGCGTGAACAGAGGCGCCGTGATGATGAAGATCACCAGCAACACCAGCATCACGTCCACCATGGGCGTGACATTGATGTCAGCCATCGGGCCTTGCTGGCCGTTGTCGTTGAATCCGCCGAATGCCATGGTCGTCTCCGTGTCAGCTGCGGCCGGTGATACGCGCGCCGGTGGTCAGGAAAGCATGCAGATCATGCGCGAAGGCGTCCAGCTCGCCGAGCGTGAGCCGGTTCACGCGGGTGAACGCGTTATAGCCGAGCACCGCCGGTATCGCGACCACCAGACCGATCGCGGTCATGATCAGCGCCTCGCCGACCGGGCCAGCGACCTTGTCAATCTGTATGGTGCCCGAGGCTGATACGGCGGCCAGCGCGTGATAAATACCCCAGACCGTGCCGAACAGCCCGATAAAAGGCGCGGTCGAGCCGACCGACGCCAGTAGCGTCAGCCCGCTTTCAAGTCGCTGTGACACGCGGTTGATCTGCTGCCTCAGCGTGCGCGTGACCAGCTCGCTCTGGTCGACGTTCGCGTTCAGCGAGCTGCTGTTGGCCTTGACCTGCACCGCCTCAACCGCATGCGTGGCCAGTGGCGCGTACACGCGCTCGGTGTCGGCATGATTCAGCAGCGCGATGGCGTCATCCATCGAGGGCGCGTCCCAGAAGCGCTCCACCGCGTCAGCGCTCTTGCGGATGCGCCACGAGGCCCAGGCTTTCGACAGGATGTAGTACCAGCTCGCGACCGACATGATCAGCAGCAGGTAGGCCACCGTATGGGTGATCGCGTCGCCCTGTGCCCAATAGTGGGCGAAGCCCAGGTTCTGTGTGAGGGTGTCGTTCATGTTCGCTCAGTTCTGCGGTTTGAAGGTAATCGGAACTTCATAGGTTTTGTCGATCGGCTTGCCATCGATGGTCGCCGGATTGAAGTGCCAGCTGCGGACGGCCTCCATGGCCGCGCGATCCAGACGCGGAAAACCCGTTGATGATTTTACTTCCACGTCGCCTGCACTGCCGTCGCTTTTGACCAGCACGGTCAGCACGACCGTGCCTTGTTCGTTCAGCCGTTGCGACATCTTCGGATATTCCGGCTTGCGGTTCGATGCCGCATAGCTGGCCGAGATGCTGACCTCAGTGCGCGCCACCGCCTTCGGCGGCGCCGATGCCGGCGTCGGAGGCGGCGGCACTGCCAGTGCGGCGGGCGCTGGCGGCGGTGGTGCAACAGGGGCCGGTGCCGGAGCGGGCGCGACTTGCGCCGGCTTTTCCGGTGCCGGTTCGGGTTTCGGCGGCTCCGGTCGCGGCGGGACCGGGTTGGGTGGCTCGGGCTTCGGGGGCTTCGGTTTCGGCGGTTCGGGCTTCGGCGGTTCCGGCTTCGACGGCTCGGGCGTCGGTGCCACCGGCGTTGGCGTCAGTAGCTGGATGACGAGCGTCGGCGGCTCGATTCGGGGCTGGGGCTTCTCGAGCACGCCGGACACGACGAGCGCAATCAGCGCCGCGTGCAACGCGATGGCCAGGACGAGCGCAGACGGCCTTTGCATCATCGGAATTCGTCGCGTTCGTTGCGGCCCGCGTCAGCGCAGGCCGAGCACATCCTGCATGTCGTACAGGCCGGTGTCTTTTTGTTGCAGGAAGCGGGCAGCGCGCAGGCTGCCGTGCGCGTAGGTCACGCGGCTGGAAGACTGGTGCGTGATCTCGATGCGCTCGCCGATGCCGGCGAATAGCACGGTATGGTCGCCGACAATGTCGCCGCCACGGATGGTCGCAAAACCGATTGACGACGGGTCGCGCTCGCCGGTGACGCCCTCGCGCGCGAAGACGCCGACTTCCTTCAGGTCACGCCCGAGCGCGTCAGCGATCACTTCGCCCATCTTCAGCGCGGTGCCGGAGGGTGCATCGACCTTGTGGCGATGATGTGCCTCGATGATTTCAATGTCATAGCCATGCGAGAAACTTTTCGCGGCCAGTTCCAGCAGCTTCATCGTCACGTTCACGCCGACGCTCATGTTGGGCGCGAACACGATGGCTGTCTTCTTTGCCGCCGCCTCGATCGCCGCCTTGCCGGCATCGTCGAAGCCGGTGGTGCCGATGATCATCTTGATGCCATGCTGCGCGCAGTAGTTCAGATGCTTCAGCGTGCCCTCAGGGCGGGTGAAGTCGATCAGGTATTGCGAGTGCGCGAGGCCTTTGGCGAGGTCGGATTCGATCGCCACGCCGGCCGGCTTGCCCAGGAAAGCGCCGGCATCGGTGCCGATGGACGGCGAGCCGGCGATATCCAGCGCGCCAGCGAGTTGTGCGTCAGGATCAGCGGCGATCGCCTCGATCAGCATACGGCCCATGCGGCCGGAGGCGCCGGCCACGGCGATCTTCATTGCGTTCATGGATCTGGTGTCGGTTGACTTATTTCTTCGGAGCGGCAATCAGCCGCAGATATTCTTTTTCGTCCGGCAGGTCGGCGCCCTCGAAACTGGCCACGCGACCTTCCTTGAAGCGCACCACCACATGGCTGGAGGTCACGGTGCCGTCGCCGCGTTTGAGCAGGAAAGGATAGTCCCAGCGCTCGGCGTGAAAGGCGTCGTTTAGCAGCGGTGTGCCGAGCAGGAAGCGCACTTGTTCCGGTGTCATGCCGACTTTCAGCTGGGCGACCTGCTCTTTCGAGATGAAATTACCCTGCTGCGTATCGGGGCGATAGACCGGCAGCACGCCGAACAGCTTTTTCTTCTGCACCGATTGCGTCACGCCGGCCGACGAGGCTTCTGGCTGTGCGTCACTACCGGCAAACATCTTGCCGACGCTGCAGCCGGACAGCAGCGCGACCGATGCGAGCGCCAGCGTCAGCGTACGCCATTGAAACAGGCTTTTGGACTGCAGGAACATGATGGGGGAGGTAGAATACCCGCTTGCACGAAACGCCATATGATAAAGCAGTTCCTGTTTTTCCAAGCGAAATCATGCCTTCCAAAGCTCCCGATCTGAAATCCAGCGGCCTCAAAGCGACGCTGCCCCGGCTGAAGATTCTTGAAATCTTTCAAAACAGCACCGTGCGCCATCTGTCGGCTGAAGACGTATACAAGCACCTGCTGGCGGAAAACCTCGATGTCGGTCTGGCAACCGTGTATCGGGTACTGACGCAGTTCGAGCAGGCGGGGCTACTGTCACGCAATCATTTTGAGTCGGGCAAGGCGGTGTTCGAGCTTGATCAGGGCTCGCACCATGATCACTTGGTCTGTCTGGATTGCGGCCGTGTCGAGGAATTTTTTGACGAAGAAATCGAGAAGCGGCAGCAGCGAATCGCCGCCGAGCGCGGTTTCAAGCTGTCCGAGCACGCGTTGTCGCTGTATGGGACCTGCACCAAGCAGGATTGCCCGCACCGGGCGGGCTGATCAGGGCTGCGACAGCGCGTTGGACAGCAGCCGCGCGGTGATGTCGACAATCGGAATCACCCGTTCATAAGCCATCCGCGTCGGGCCGATCACACCCAGCGTCCCGACGATCTTGCCGTTGGCTTCGTAGGGCGCAGTCACCACACTCATGTCTTCCAGCGGCACCAGATTCGACTCGCCGCCGATAAAGATTTGCACGCCATTGGCCTTGCTCGAGGTATCGAGCAAGGTCGCCAGACTGGTCTTCTGCTCGAATAAATCGAACATCTTGCGCAGCGAGCCCATGTTGGAAGCCAGATCGGACACCGACAGCAGGTTGCGCTCGCCCGAGATCACGACCTCGTCTTCTTCTTCCTGCATCGCGTCGCTGCCTGCTTCGACAGCTGCCTGCATCAGCTGCGTGATGTCGTCGCGCAGTCGTCGCAGTTCCTCATTGAGCTTGATTCGCACCTCGTCAAACGGCAGACCGCCGTAATGCTGATTGATATAGTTCGCCGCCTGTACCAGCTCGGACGGCGTGTAATCGCGGTTCGTCAGCAGCAGCCGATTCTGCACGTCGCCGTTCGGCGCGACGATCACCAGCAGGATGCGTTTTTCAGATAAACGCAGGAATTCGATGTGCTGGAATGTGCCCTCGCGGCGCGGCGCCAGCACCACGCCGGCGAAGTGCGACAGCTGGGACAGCACCTGTGCGGCGCTGGCAATCGTTCGTTGCGATGACACGCCCGAGTGCAGCCGCGACTCCACCGCGCTTTCGTCGATGGATTGCACCGTCAGCAGGCTGTCGACGAACAGGCGGTAGCCGCGAGGCGTCGGAATCCGGCCGGCCGAGGTATGCGGGCTGACGACCAGTCCCAGTTCCTCCAGATCCGACATGATGTTGCGTATCGTCGCCGGCGACAGCTCAAGTCCGGAAATCCGCGCGAGCGCGCGCGAGCCCACTGGCTGACCATCAGCAATGTAACGTTCGAACAGGGCTTTGAGCAGGGTTTGTGCGCGATTATCGAGTTGCATGGACTCATTCTAGCGGTGCTCGGCGTGCGATTCCAGCCGGCAGGTTAATTATGGTCTAATCGGAACCATGTCCAGTACGTCTACATACCCCACGATTGCCATCATCGGCAAGCATGGCGACACCCCGGCCACCGAAGAACTGAAGCAACTCGCGGTCTTTCTCGAGGCGCGCGGACATCATCTGGTGTTTGAGGCGTCGACCGCGCGGGACCTCGGCCGCCCGGGTGCGCAGTCAATGACGCCTGAGCAGATCGGCGCCAGCGCGCAGCTGGCGATTGTGGTCGGTGGCGATGGCACCATGCTCGGGATCGCGCGGCAGCTCGCGCCCTTCGGTGTTCCGCTGATCGGTGTGAACCAGGGCAGGCTCGGTTTCATGACTGACATACCCTCTGACCGGATGTTGCCGGTGTTGGGCGACATGCTGGATGGCAAGCTGGAATCCGAGCAGCGCTCGCTGCTGGAGGGCACCATCCTGCGCGACGGCCGCGCCATTTCGCATGGTGTTGCATTCAATGATGTCGTGGTCGCGCGCGGCACCGGCACCGGCATGGTCGAGTTACGCGTGACCGTCGATGGGCACTTCATGTACAACCAGCGCTCCGACGGCCTGATCGTGGCCACGCCCACCGGCTCGACCGCCTACGCGTTGTCGGCCGGCGGTCCCCTGCTGCAGCCGCAGCTCGGCGGCATCGTGATGGTGCCGATCGCGCCGCATGCGCTGTCGAACCGTCCCATCGTGCTGTCGGACGACCGGGTGATCGAAATTGAATTGTCGGGTGGCCGCGATTGCAGTGTGAATTTCGACATGCAGTCGGTCAGCACGCTGCAGTTACACGATCGGGTCCTGGTCAGGCGATCGCAGCATAAAGTGACCTTCCTGCATCCGAAGGGCTGGAGCTACTTCGACACCCTGCGCGAAAAGCTGCATTGGAACGAATACCCGTCGACCGCCGGTCAACTAAAATAGCGGTTTTCCCCATTTCGTCCAACCCATGCTGCGCACGCTGGCCATTCGTGACTTCGTGATCGTTGATGCGATCGAGCTCGACCTGTCCGCCGGTTTCACCGTGTTCACCGGTGAGACAGGTGCCGGCAAGTCGATCCTGATCGACGCGCTGACACTGGCGCTCGGCGGGCGCGCTGATGCCAGCGTGGTGCGCGAGGGCGCGGCGAAGGCCGACATTACCGCCGAGTTTGCCGGTGAGTTCGATGCGACGCTGACTGTCTGGTTGTCCGACAACGAATTCGATGCCGGCGACGGCAGCGTGCTGTTACGGCGCGTGATCGACAATGGCGGCCGCTCGAAAGCCTTCATTAACGGTGTGACCGCCACCATCGCGCAGCTGCGCGAACTCGGCGAGATGCTGGTCGATATTCACGGTCAGCATGCGCACCAGTCCTTGCTGAAGGCGGACGCTCAGCGCCAGCTTTTGGACGCGCATGCGGGCCTGCAGGAGGACGTGAAGGCAGTGACGGCCGCGTACAAGCAGTGGCGCGCGCTCGCGAAGCAGCGCGAGGAATTCGAGCGTGACGCAAAGAATGTGATGCTGGAGCGCGAGCGACTCGAATGGCAGGTCAGTGAGCTCGAGAAGCTCGCGGCCCGGCCCGGCGAATGGTCCGAGGTCAGTAACGAGCACAGCCGGCTGTCGCATGCCGCCAGCCTGATCGAAGGCGCGCAGCAGGCGCTGACCCTGTTGTCCGAGGATGAGTCGAGTCCGATGCTGTCGCAGCTGAACGGCATCGAGCAGAAGCTTTCCAAGCTGGCTGATATTGACGACAAGCTCAAGCCGGTGCTGGAAGCCATTGAGCCGGCGCGCATACAGTTGCAGGAAGCCGTGTATGCGCTGAATGATTATCTCGGCCGTATCGAGCTTGATCCGGCGCGTCTGCGCACGGTCGAGGCGCGGATGGAGGCGCTGCATTCGACCGCACGCAAATTCCATGTGACGCCGGACGAATTGCCGCAGGAATTCGCACAGTTATCCGGGCGGCTGCAGCAACTGGCCGATGCCACCGACCTGGACGCGATGCGTGAACAGGAACAGAAACTGGCTGACGCGTACCGGGCGCTGGCGATGAAGCTGTCGAAGGCGCGCGCGAAGGCGGCGAAGTCCCTGTCGGCGGCGGTGACTGCGGCGATGCAGGACCTGTCCATGTCCGGCGGTCGTTTCGAGATCGGACTCAATGCCTGCGAGCCGAGTGCGCAAGGTGTGGAACAGGTCGAGTTTCTGGTTGCCGGCCATGCGGGCACCACGCCGCGTGCGCTGGCCAAAGTCGCGTCCGGCGGTGAGCTGGCGCGCATCTCGCTGGCGATCTCGGTCATTGCGTCGACGGCCACCGCGACGCCGACCCTGATTTTTGACGAAGTCGACAGCGGTATCGGCGGCGGCGTGGCCGAAGTGGTCGGGCGGCTGCTGAAAAAACTCGGTCAGGAGCGTCAGGTACTGTGCGTCACACACCTGCCGCAAGTGGCCAGTCAGGCCTCGCACCACTTTCAGGTCAGCAAAGGCACGGTCGCGGATGGCCGCACCGTGTCCAGAATCGGCGGATTGTCCGCGAGCGAGCGCGTTGAGGAGATTGCGCGTATGCTCGGCGGCCTCGAGATTACCGCGACCACCCGCAAACACGCCAGGGAACTGCTGGCGTCCTAAGCGCTACCTCGCTCCCGAACTAAGAAAGGCTTCACGATGGGCTTCAACCCCGAATCCGCGCATCGCCATGGCAACGTCGGCCAGGTCGGCGTGATCCTGGCGAACCTCGGCACGCCGGATGCGCCGACGCCGGAAGCGGTGCGCGTCTATCTGAAGGAATTCCTGTCCGATCCGCGCGTGGTCGAGATTCCGCGCGTGATCTGGTGGCTCATCCTGAACGGCATCATCCTGCCTTTCCGCTCGCGCCAGTCCGCGCACAAGTATGCATCCATCTGGACCAGCGAAGGCTCGCCGCTGAAGCTGCATACCGAACGCCAAGCGCAGCTGCTGCAGCAAGAGCTCGCATCGCGTGGTTTGAATGTTCGTGTTGCGTATGGCATGCGTTACGGTAATCCGTCGCTGCCATCCGTGCTCGACCAGATGAAGTCTGAGGGTTGCGACCGGGTTCTGGTATTGCCGGCCTATCCGCAGTATTCCGGTACAACGACGGCGTCCGTGTTTGACGCGCTGTTCACGCACCTGACGAGCGTGCGCAACATGCCGGAGCTGCGCTTGATTAAGCACTATCACGATGACGATGGTTATATCGACGCGCTGGCCGACACCGTGCGCACGCACTGGGCGCAACATGGCCGTCCCGACCGGCTGGTCATGAGCTTTCATGGTGTACCGAAGCGCACGCTGCTGCTGGGTGATCCGTATCACTGCGAGTGCTACAAGACCGCGCGACTGCTCGCCGGCAAGCTGGGCATTGCGAAGGATGACTATCTGGTGACCTTCCAGTCGCGTTTCGGCAAAGCCGAATGGCTGCAGCCTTACACTGCGCCGACCCTACAGAAACTCGCCGGTGAAGGTGTCGGCCGGGTCGATCTGGTGTGCCCCGGTTTCACCAGTGATTGCCTTGAGACGCTGGAAGAAATCGCGATGGAAGCGAAGGAAGATTTCCTCACGGCCGGCGGCAAGGCCTTCCATTACATTCCCTGCCTGAACGAGTCGCCGCGCTGGATCGCGGCGATGGCCTCGCTGGTCGAAGCACATGGCGGTGGCTGGCCGCTGTCGGCCGCGCCGCAAGCCCAGGCCGCGCGCCGCGCCGATGCCGAGATCGGCCGCGCCGATGCGCTGGCGCTTGGCGCGCCGGACTGAACCGGCGCTGCCAGCGAGTCGACCGGGGGCTGCGGCCCCCGTTTTTTTGGGGAATGACCTCGGTTTTGCCTTGAAAACATCGAGAGCATCCCCATATGCTCGTCATTGTTTCGCAAGCTGTTGAATTATTTGGAGATTTTATGACCCAAGGCGAACCTCGCCCGAACCTGGAAGACGCGCAGGCGGTTCCTGATACCGCGGCTCCCGAGCAAGCGGCCACCCCCGACGCTGCAGCGGCCGCGCCGGCCGGCGATCAGCAGGACCACGGGCTGCTGGCCACGCAACTGGCCGAGCTGCAGACCAAGCTGGCCGAGATGCAGGACGCTTACCTGCGCGCGAAAGCCGAGGCCGACAATACGCGCCGCCGCGCACAGGAAGACATCGCGAAGGCGCATAAATTTGCGGTCGAATCCTTTGCCGAGGCCTTGCTGCCGGTGAAGGACAGTCTCGAGATAGCGCTGAAGATCGAGACGCCGTCCGTCGAGTCGCTGAAGGAAGGCGTTGACATGACCCTCAAGCAGTTGGTCGCAGCCTTCGAGAGGCACCGGCTGGTTGAGATCAATCCGCAACAGGGTGACAAGCTGGACCCGATGAAGCATCAGGCGATTTCGATGGTGCCGGCCGAGCAGGAGGCCAACACCGTCGTCTCCGTGCTGCAAAAGGGCTACATGATCGCGGACCGCTTGCTGCGCCCGGCGCTGGTCACGGTGTCGCAAGCGTCATAACTTGAAAAGATTCGCAGTCGCCGCATATCAGCATCAACGTGGCATCTAACCGGTTTCAGAATCAGAAGGGACATTTATCATGGCAATTATCGGTATCGACCTCGGCACCACCAACTCCTGCGTTGCAATCATGGAAGGCGGGCAGCCCAAGGTGATCGAAAACTCCGAAGGCGCGCGCACCACGCCGTCGATCATCGCGTATCAGGAAGATGGTGAGATTCTGGTCGGCGCGCCGGCCAAGCGTCAGGCCGTCACCAATCCGAAGAACACACTGTTTGCGGTGAAGCGACTGATCGGACGTAAGTTCGAAGAGAAAGAGGTGCAAAAGGACATCGGTCTGATGCCCTACGAGATCATGAAAGCCGATAACGGCGACGCCTGGGTCGGTGTGCGCGACAAAAAGCTCGCGCCGCCGCAGATCTCGGCCGAAGTGCTGCGCAAGATGAAAAAGACTGCGGAAGACTATCTCGGCGAGGAAGTGACTGAGGCCGTGATCACGGTACCGGCTTACTTCAACGATGCGCAGCGTCAGGCAACCAAGGATGCCGGTCGCATTGCCGGTCTGGATGTGAAGCGCATCATCAACGAGCCGACGGCGGCTGCGCTGGCCTTCGGCCTCGACAAGGCAGGCAAGGGTGATCGCAAGATCGCTGTGTATGACCTCGGCGGCGGTACTTTCGACGTGTCGATTATTGAGATTGCCGATGTCGATGGCGAGATGCAGTTCGAAGTGTTGTCCACCAATGGCGACACCTTCCTCGGTGGTGAAGATTTCGACCAGCGTCTGATTGATCACATCATCGAAGAGTTCAAGAAGATCAACGGTCTCGATCTGTCGAAAGACCCGATTGCGCTGCAGCGTATCAAGGCTTCGGCCGAGCGCGCGAAGATCGAGCTGTCCTCGTCGCAGCAGACCGAGATCAACGAGCCTTACATCGCGATGGCCAACGGCGCGCCGGTCCACCTGACGCTGAAGATCACCCGCGCGAAACTCGAGGCGCTGGTCGAAGACCTGATTGCGAAGACCATCGAGCCTTGCCGCACGGCGATCAGCGATGCTGGCGTGAAAGTATCCGATATCGACGACGTGATCCTCGTTGGCGGTCAGAGCCGCATGCCGAAGGTGCAGGACAAGGTGAAGGAGTTTTTTGGCAAGGAGCCGCGCAAGGATGTGAACCCGGACGAAGCTGTTGCCGTTGGCGCAGCCATCCAAGGCTCGGTGCTGTCCGGTGACCGCAAGGACCTGCTGCTGCTGGACGTGACACCGCTGTCGCTGGGCATCGAGACGCTCGGTGGTGTGATGACCAAGATGATCAAGAAGAACACCACGATCCCAACCAAGTTCAGCCAGGTGTTCTCGACAGCGGACGACAACCAGCCGGCGGTGACCATCAAGGTGTATCAAGGCGAGCGCGAGATGGCCTCCGGTAACAAG
>JACCDW010205894.1_pt1 | contig 15849 bp, 11 predicted proteins | sample 7449781 | NCBI WGS metagenome assembly JACCDW01 (sample SAMN15323449, study PRJNA562643) | freshwater metagenome | isolation source: river surface water | place: USA:Blue River Watershed | collected 2017-08-18
AAATTTTACCGGGCAAGCGGGTAGATCCCATTCGCGCTTGAACGAAAGCAATCATAAAGTAATTCAAAGATACTATTCAATTGACTTTCTTTTGTTGTTTTTGGGATGAAGTTGTTAATTTGCGCTACAATAATCATGTTGAATCTAATTTTATTCGGTCCTCCAGGTGCTGGGAAAGGTACTCAAAGTGAGAAGTTAATCGCCAAGTATAACTTGTCTCATATTTCTACTGGTGATTTATTACGTGCAGAGCGCGCAGCAGGTACTGAATTAGGGAATTTGGCAAATGATTTCATTTCCAAGGGTGAATTAGTGCCCGATGCCGTAGTGATAGGAATGGTGAAGAATTTTATGGTGAGTCACAGTGAAGCCGCTGGTTTCATATTTGACGGATTCCCAAGAACTATCCCTCAGGCCGAGGCATTGGATGTAATGTTGCAAGATTTTGAGGCTTCCATATCGATTGTTTTAGGGCTAGAAGTGGAAGAAGATGAGTTAGTGAAACGATTGTTACTAAGGGGTCAAAGTAGCGGTAGGGTGGATGATCAAGACGAAAACACCATCCGAAATAGATTTCAGGAATACCAAAATAAAACCTTGCCACTAGCAGGGTTTTACGCAGGCCAGAATAAGTACGTAGGGGTACAAGGAATTGGGGATATCGATGCGATATTCAATTCTTTGTGCCATGAAATTGATGCGGTTTGATCCTAGCCGTTTGTGTTTTTATCTCCTTCGTTCACTGATGAAATTAACCAACGCAAACAGCGCTGGAAATGGATTTTTTTAGATTTAGATAACACACTGTGGGATTTTGATGCCAATGCAGAAGAGGCATTGAAAGAGTTGTATCGAAGGCATTCGTTGCACCTGCATTCTGATTATCATGTAGAAGCTTTTGTGCGTTTGTACCAAGATGTTAATGCTGCATATTGGAGAAAATATGAGTGTGGGGAAGTGGATAAGGAAACGTTGCGAACCGCTCGTTTTACGGATACATTCGATCAAATGGGTATACCATCGGCCATTCAACCAACCAATGTTTGGCAGGAGTATTTGGATATTTGTCCGGTAATGACCATTACTATGCCTGGTGCATTTTCGGCCTTGCAACAATTATCCCAAAAATATAAAATTGCTCTTTTAACCAATGGTTTTGAAGTTACTCAAACTATGAAGATTCAGTCCAATGGATTTGGGCCGTTTGTCAATTTTATGCAATCTTCTGAGCGAGTGGGTCTGGCTAAGCCGTCCATTGATTTTTTCAATGAAGCATTAAAAACCGCAGGAATATCTGCGGACGAGGCCATGTACATGGGGGATAATTGGTTAACGGATGTAGAAGGTGGTTGTTCTGCTGGATTGGCAACATTTTGGTATCAAACCGAGCATATGCGTGAATTGCCTAAGGCTCAGCCTATGGTAAATAATTCCAATTCAGAACTAAGCAAATTTTGGTCTTGGGATTATGAAAAAACAACGGAAAACATGAATTCTCATCCAAATTATTTTGGTAGAATTCATGATTGGTCCGGCTTTGCATCTTGGTTGCTGGCTTGATAGCCTCAAAAAAAATTGGTATTTTTGTATAATTATGATTGGAAGAGTTTTAACCTTAGTTGCTATTGTATTGGCTTCTACCTCTTTAGGCGCGCAAGATTTGACATTTGGGAAAGGTAAAACACATGAGTTTACTATCACACCCGCGGGTCCAGATGATTGCCCGATATATCTAACCAATAACTCTGGTAAACCTATGGTTATTGCCTATGAAAAGGTATCTGCAGATTATAATGCCGGCTGGATTATTTCTTTCTGTGATAATCAAAACTGCTATAGCGACTTTGTGCCTTCGGATACGTTTACCACAGTAGCGGCGAATGAAACCGTGAACATCAAAATATCGATTATGTCCATGGGTAAAGCGGATACTGCGATTATTAAATATGCTGTTTGGAATAAATATGCAAGTACAATTGTTAAAGATACATTGGCTTGGACAATCTACATGCCTCAATCAGCATCATCAAAAGAATACTCCATGAGTTTGGCTTCTGCATATCCAAATCCTACTTCGGATTATGTGATTTTGCCCAATGGTGCAGAGCATATAACTTTATTTGATGCAAAAGGAAGTCAAATAAAAAACATTGATGTTGTTAATAACCGATTGAGTTTATCGTTACTCCCTGTGGGTGTTTATTCGTTGAAATTTGAGGTTAATGGGCAGTTGACTTCTCAAAATATCATTCGCAAATAAATTATATCAATGCTGGCGGGAGTACAGTGGATTGGTTGGCTCCTGTCTTTGTTGGCGGCGTTGCTGCTAACAGGATACCAATATTTATGGGTTTTTCAAGCCCAACGCAAGGCTGAATTAACGGAACGAAGATGGTATTTTCCAATTGCTTTTAGATTTTTGGCTTGGATGACCTTGTTTATCTTGTTGCAGGGTCCTTGGATAAAGATGCAACGATCTACAGAGGTTAAACCTAGGGTTGTGATTTGTTTGGACAGTTCCGAGTCTATTACTACAAACGATCAAAATCGTATTCAAAAAGCAGCCAAAAGGTTGGAAGAATTATTGCCAAATTGGACCGTGGAAAGACGTTATTTCGGTGCCGATGTTTGGGAGGGAGATGCTCAATCTTCATCAAACTTAATGGGTGTTGGGAAGGCTACCGTTACCAATTTTCAGCGAGTTTTTGAACATATACAACAAGAAAAATACAAGTATGGTTTAGAGGCGGTGGTTATGATGACCGATGGTATTGCCAATGATGGCTTGTCTCCTCAGTCTTTAAGCCTTCCCGAAGGAGTCTTGTTTTCGGCAATAGGCGTAGGTGATACCAATCAATATGCGGATGTATTTGTTAAAAGTTGCTGGTTAAATAAAGAAATATTCTTAGGGAATTCTGGCGAAGTAGAAGTGGTGGTTGGTGTAAGGAATTCCAGAGCTAATGTTACTGCAAACGTATTTGTTCAAGGGGAATTGATTGGTAGTCAGACATTTATACCGGAGGATAGGAAAGAGTCTAAAAGATTGATATTTAGTTTGCCCAAACAGTCTTCGGTGGGTTTAAAATCGGTTAAAATTCAACTGTCTTTAGCAGAAAGTGAGAAAGTCCTTGCAAACAACTTTAAGTTGGTCACGTTTTCGGTAGTAGATAATAAAAAAACGATTGGGCTGCTTGGTGAATCAATAGATCCCGATATGGGAGCGATAAAGCGGGCATTAGATGGGTACGACTTGTTGGAATGTAAGTATATCGATGGCTTTGATTTTGAGAGACAGGGATTAGATGCGATAGTATTATTTGGTGTGCCAATTCAATCAGGTAATTATTCAGTGGCGGCGTCAAGATTGAAGAAATGGATGGAACTGGGAAATTCCATTATGATTATCCCCAAAAAAGAATCGGATTTACGGATTATAAATGAATTATCATCCTTAGCTACATTAACGATTTCGTCAACTTGGCAAGAATCCCAGGCGGTGATAAATAGTCAATATTCCGGCTTTACAATGGATCAGTTGTTGCAAGGACGATGGTTAAAGTTTCCACCATTGCAGTGTCCTTTGCAAAACTTTACTATTACGGATAAAAGTAAAGTTATGATGTATCAACGGTGGTCTGGAGTAGAAACAGAAATTCCGATGCAGTGGTCAGAAGCTGTGGGTAGAGGGAATTTAATGGTATGCTTAGGTAGCGGTTTTTGGCGTTGGGGTTTGGTTGAACAAAAAAACAATCAAAATCAGGATGGATTTCAACAATGGTTGCGCAGGGGGTTGGGTGTATTGACTTCGGGTAATAATAACAAAGAACGCTTGTCGATTGTGTTGCCCAGTGGTGGGGTTGATGTTGGCGTTCCTCCATCAATAAAATTGGTGTATAGAGATGTGGATGGCGTTGTTAATACATCGGTGAACCCTAATTTATCATTGGAAATTTTGGCTACCGAAAAATCATCGGAATTAAAAAAACAGAAACCAATTAAAATTTCATTGCAGAAAACAGAAGGTGGATTTCTAGGGAATACATTTCCGTTAAACCCAGGAATATATAAAGTATCGGCGGAAGTAACGCTAGGGACTGAGCGATTCTTGGATAATGACCTATTAGAAGTAAATGCAATATCCAAGGAGAAGATGGCAAATAGCGCAGATTTGGATTGGTTGAGGAAATTGGCAGATTCTAGAAAGGGTAGTTTTGCTTATTTGGGTTCGGAGGAGGATGCTGATAACGGAAGAACGTTGGTGAATAATTCTGATATGGAGCTTGCTGTTAGAGCTATGTCTGAACAGATTAAACGTTCGGTTTCGGCTGAGAAGATTTTGAAGGTTGAAACAAGAAACTGGTATTGGTATGAGTTTTTGTGGTTGTTTTTAGGGGTGGTGGGATTGCTGACCTTGGAGTGGTCTTTCCGAAAATGGTTAGGTAAGTATTAAATTTGTAGAATGAAACGCGTTGTTGTTGGCATGAGCGGTGGAGTGGATAGCTCGGTTGCTGCTTATTTACTACAACAACAGGGGTACGAGGTGATAGGACTTTTTATGCGTAATTGGAATGATGCTTCGGTTACGTTGGAGGATGAGTGTCCTTGGATAGATGATAGTAGGGATGCAATGTTGGTTGCGGAGCAATTAGGGATTCCATTTCAAGTATTAGATCTCAGCGGTGTCTACAAGGAGCGGATTGTAGATTATATGTTTTCTGAGTACGCTGCGGGTAGAACGCCAAATCCAGATGTTCTGTGCAATCGGGAGATAAAGTTTGATGTGTTTCTAGCAGAGGCGTTGAAATTGGGGGCCGATTTTGTGGCTACAGGCCATTATGTGCGAAAAGGTGAGCAGGTGTTGAATGGGCAGGTAGTTTATTCATTAAAAAGCGGTTTAGATAAAAATAAAGATCAAAGTTATTTTTTATGTCAACTAAATCAATTTCAATTATCTAAAGCATTATTTCCGATTGGCGAATTGCAGAAATCGGAAGTGAGGGAAGTGGCCGAAAAAATGAATCTCGTTACGGCTAAGAAAAAGGATAGCCAGGGATTATGCTTTATTGGTAAAGTGAGTTTACCTGAATTTTTACAGCAACAATTGCAAATTAGAGAGGGTGAAGTAATAGAAGTTGATCGGGAATCTCCTGTTGTGTTGTCGCATTGGGAGAAGGTTAAATCAGGTGTGGTTGAGGATAAACAGTGGCATATTAAATTACGTAAGGTTGACGGAAAAAAGATTGCTACACATACCGGGGCACATTTTTATACTCGCGGACAGCGAAGGGGGTTACAAATTGGCGGTAAGCCATTACCTCTATTTGTTTTGGATACAGACGTACAAGAAAATATCATTTTTGTTGGCCAAGGAGAAGATCATCCAGCCTTGTATTCTGCGGGATTATATGTAAAAAAGGATGAGGGGCATTGGGTTCGGCCTGATCTTGAAAATACTGTGCTTAATACCATGGAATTGGTTGAGAATTTGTATTGTAGAATACGTTATCGGCAAGAATTGGTAGGCTGTAGATTGAGGAAATTGACGGATAATGAAGGTGCTAATTTGGGTTATGAGGTTGTTTTTAATGTGCCGTTAAAATCGGTTACTTCGGGACAATTTGTGGCGATTTATTTGAATGAAGAAATCGTTTTTAGTGGGGTGATTTCTTGAGGGATTGTCATGGTTGTGTAAAGTCTTGAGTATGTTGTGGAAAATGAGCATAACTCATTGGGCAATAGACAACGTTTATTTTCGTTATAGAGTCTGTATACACAATTACTAACCGGTTTTGAAACATATAATTAGCAATTTTAAATTGCGGAGTTTATTCTTCGCGGTTTTTTTCGTTTTTGGGCTGAGTAAATTGCATGCCCAGATTACTTCTACGGGTAAGACTTTCTACATGACATTTATGGAGATGGAAACACGAAGTGGGGGATATCCTGATACACTGCTGATTTTTGTTACATCTCAAGTCAATACGAAAATTGATTTAGATAACCCTCGATTATCCGGTAGTTTAAAAACCTATAATATCACTGCGGGACAGGTTAATCGAATTGCGGTAGACAATATGTATTATTATCCTACGGGTTCTGAGATAACGGCAGGTACGGATGCAAATACTAAAAAGGGATTGCGTATAGTGGCTAAAGACCCTGTTAATGTATACTGCTTGAATTTGGAATTGAATCGATCAGACGGAACTTTTGTTTTACCCTACGAAAGTATACCTGCAGCGCCCGAATTTTTTGTAGCGAGCTTTATGCCCAATGCCGGAACTAATGGTTTTCCAACACCAAACCGTTATGCTGAAAGTGAGTTTGGAATAATTGCTATGGATAATAACGTTAAGGTAGAAATTACTCCTACCTATCGTACCGCTGGAGGTAAAGTTGCAGGTACACCATACACTGTAACCTTGGGGAGGGGTCAAACTTATCAGGTGCAATCGGATGAAAGAGACGGCACTAATAATACAGATCCTGCTTTACAATCTTGGGCAACTGCGGGTGCTAAAATTGGAGATTTAACGGGTACTAGAATCCGGGTGGTTGAAGGTTGCGGTAAAATTAATGTGTTTTCTGGAGCTCGCTCGATACACGTAACCAAGGGAAATTGCGGTGGGGGTATTAATGGAAGAGATCATTTGTATACACAAGTGTTGCCAATAGTTGCTTTGGGGAAAGAATATATTTTGATGCCATTTAGTGGTCAAACCGGCGGATACGCTTATAAAATTGTAGCGGCCTACGACTCTACTAAGGTATATATTAATGGAAATACCTTAACGGAGACCATTTTAAAGAAAGGTCAGTGGATATATAGAAACGTAACATCGGCAACCGCTACCACCATTAGAACAGATAAACCTGCTTATGCGGTTCAGTATATGAAGAATGGTGTTTGTTCAGGGCTAGGCGGTAATAATGGTGATCCTGCTATATTGATTTCGCCCGATGTAAATCAGCGTTTATTGAAAACAATTGTTGGAACTGCAACCACAAGTAACATGAATCAACATTGGGTGAATGTAATGGTGGATCAAACAGCAAAGAGCATTGTACGACTGAATGGTAATTTAGTTCCAAGTTCGTCATTTACCGATGTGACGGCGCCATGGAATAGTAAAAAATATTCTTATGCGATGATTAAAGTGAATAATCCAAGTTCAAATTCTATCGAATGTGACAGTGGATTAATTGTAGTAGCCTATGGTGTTGGGCCTTACGAGAGTTATAGTTATTCGGCTGGTGCTGTTTTTGAAAATACCAGTTACGATATTAAAGTCACTAGAAAATCACTTTGTCCTAGTGATCCTGTTAAATTAGAAATGGTTGTAGAAGGTAAGCCAAAGATTAGGGGGTATTTATGGAATTTTGGTGATGGTCAGTCGGATACAGGCAAAACAGTAATTCATAAATTTGCGAAAATTGGTACTTATTACATCGTTGTGAAGATGCCAGTATTGTTAGACTGTGGCGTAGTAGATACCATTATACGAAGTAAAATTATCAGTTTTGTACCGGGCCCAGTATTTGATTTTGATGATACTATAACTCAGTGTGCGAAAACTTTGAATTTTACCATTTCAGCTCCTATGTCCTCTAAGTTCTTGTATAAATGGCAAGATTCCTCAACGAATAGATCGTTTACTGCCACCAAAGATGGTAAAGTATGGGTAAGAGTAAGGGATACGGCTACTAAATGTGTAGCTATCGATTCCTCTTTTATCCGCAGGACGGATCCATTAACGGCTCAAATTCAATTTGATACCTTAGATCGATGTTACAAAACCAATAATTTTGTATTGCGCGATGGTACAAAGTATAATAATGATGGATGGGCTTCTTCGAATTGGAGATTATACGATTCTTACAAGAAAAAATTCACAACACAGGATACTCAAGTGTTTAAGTATCGATTCGATACTATAAGTACCAATAATTTGCGATTTATTGTCACATCTAAGAAGGGTTGCAAGGATACATTGGATACAACATTAGTGGTTTATCCGTATCCGTTAGCACAGATAAATTCACAGGTTACCTATTTCTGTCAGAACAAAGAATTTAGTTTAGTTGATTCATCTAGAAGTAAAGAGGGGGTTGGAAAGTCGTATTGGGATTTCGGTAATGGGAAACGCGATACAACTTTACCTTATATGGTGAAATACAAATTTACGGCTGATGGAAATTATCGAGTTCGACTAATTTCAGAGACTACAGTGGGTTGCAGGGATACCATAGATTCTATGTTTGTGGTTGAACCTGCGCCAATAAATTCTGCAAAGTTTACTACAATCAACCCTTGTTTTAAAAATAATTTGTTTGATTGGGAAGATAAAACCACCATTAAATCGGGAACTTGGTCTGTGACTTGGAGTTATGATAAAACGCAGTCTTCCACAAACACAAAAGTAACTGGATATAAGTTCTCGGACACTGGAACGCAGCGTGTGATATTAAAAAGCGTTTCGGATAAGGGTTGTGAGGATACCGATACTTTTTCAGTGTATGTTGCAAAAGAACCAAAAGCATTCTTTATAGTTAAAGATTCAAGCATATGCTTTGATAATCACTTTTTTACATTTGATGATAAATCAACGGTAGGGACTGGAAAAGATCCGTTGGCTTTACGCAGAAGTTGGGTGTTTGGCGATAATACAGTAGGCACCGCGAATACTATTCCCAACAAGACATTCCCTAAAGCCGGTAAGTTCTTTGCGCGTGCAATAGCCATTACCAATATGGGTTGTAAGGATAGCTTCCAACGCGACATTGAGATTTTGGGTAATCCAGATGCGAGTATCAAGGTGAATGCAGCTGATCAGTGTTTAAAGGGAAATGCATTTAAGGTAAAAATGGAATTCCCGTGGGGTGGCGCTGGTGCCTTAACACATTCTTGGAGATTTGGTGATGGCGCTACCAGTGCTTTGGATAGCGTGTCGCATACCTATGCTAGTCTTGGTAAATACAGAATTACTCATGCAGTAAAGTCTAATAAAGGCTGTGCGGATTCTGCTTGGATCGATGTAAACGTAGTGGAAACTCCGGTTGTAGCAATGTCCAGTAACAGAGATACTGCTTGTTTAGGCGGTGGAAAATTTGATTTTACAGACAATACAACGTTTAGTGGTTCTTATGTTTCTAGTTGGGACTTTGGTGATGGTACTTCATCCAACACAAAAAATGTATCGGGTAAGAACTTCGTAACTGCCGGTAAATTCGCCGTAAAATTACGTGTAGTAACTGGTGATGGTTGTATTGATTCTGCTACCAAACAAATTGAAATAAATGCTGTTCCAAAAGCGTTCTTTGTTGTGAATAAGCCTGTACAGTGTTTGCAAGGCAATAAGTTTGTATTTAGTAATGGATCGAATGGAAATGGTGCTTCAGGGGTCAATTATCAGTGGTACTTAAACTCTGTATTGATGACAACCGCAAACAATCTGCCCGATGTAACTGCTCCCGATACAGGTGATTATAAAGTTAGTTTGCGAGCAGTTTCAGACAAAGGTTGTGCAACGTCTATGGATATGGATTTGCGCGTCAATGAGCATCCTGTTGTAAGTATTACTGGCGGTGTGGCGTGTGCATCTTCGCCAATGAATTTTACATCAACTGCGAGTGTTAAGCGAGGTTTTATTGCTAAATATGATTGGAATTTTGGTAATGGTGGAACAGCGAGTCAGGCTAATCCTATTTACACGTACAATGCGCCAGGTTCTTACAATGTTGTTCTGACAGTAACATCGGATCAAGGTTGCGTAACAACAACTTCGGCTTTGCCTGTAACAGTTAAAGTTAAACCTAAAGCTGATTTTACTTCAAAATACTTATTGTCGAGAGGTTTTGAAACCGATTGGAAGTTTGATTTTACCGGTCAAGACGCTGATAATTACAGTTGGTTATTTGAGGATGGTCAGTTTGCGTCAGGGCAGGGTCCAATATTGGCGACATTTGCGGATACAGGAAATTTTGCGGTGTATCTGCGCGTAGTTAATAGCTCTGGTTGCTCTGATAGTGTAAGGAAGTATATTTTCTTAAAACCCGAGTTGTTGCGTCATCAGATAAATGCCTTTTCGCCCAATGCCGATAATTTGAATGATGAATTTGCACCGGATAAGTTTTCTTTTGGAGTAACGAAATACCGCATGCGTATATTCAACCGATGGGGTGAAATTTTATATTATACAGAGGATCCAAGAAAAGGTTGGGATGGCTCTGATTCTAAAGGTGGACAGTGTCCTGAAGGTGCATATGCTTATCAAATATCTTTCCGTTATATTGATGGTAAAATGTACACCTTTGAGGGTGTCGTGATGTTGTTGAAGTGATAAAACGAATAAGTTTATTGGGTGAAATTTCTCATCCAATGTGTAAAGAAAAAGGCCGCAATTGCGGCCTTTTTCTTTATTGTCACCTGGTTAAATAGGTTGTAAGATTTATATTATGTTATCTTCTGAAAGCACTGGATTTTATTCAGAAACACTCGATGTGATTTCTTAGTAATATCCCCCGGTCTCAGTTAAAATTAACCTAAATATGCCTTAAGAATTTTACTCTTACTAGATTTTCTTAATCTACGCAATGCTTTTTCTTTGATTTGTCTAACCCTTTCGCGAGTTAAACCTACTTTTTCGGAAATGTCTTCTAATGTGTGAGCTGCGTTACCGTCTAGTCCGAAGTAATATTTAAGTACGTCGCGTTCTTTGTCCGATAAGGTGGAAATTACACGATTGATTTCGTTTTGAAGTGACTCGTTTAATAGAGGCATGTCAGGATTTGGCTCATCGTTTTGGTCCAGTACCCCTAATAGTGTATTGTCTTCTCCTTCTGCTAAAGGAGCGTCAATGCTAAGATGTCTTCCCGATGAACGCAAAGCATTTTCAACTTCCGTTAATGGAATTTCTAAAGATTCTGCGATTTCTTGTGGGGTTGGTTCACGTTCTAACTCCTGCTCTAATCGGGCAGAAGCTTGTGTGATTCTACCAAGGCTTCCAACTTTATTAAGAGGAAGACGTACAATACGGCTTTGATCGGCCAAAGCCTGTAAAATACTTTGACGAATCCACCAAACGGCATAGGAAATAAATTTAAAACCACGGGTTTCATCAAAACGTTTTGCCGCTTTGATCAGTCCCATATTTCCTTCATTGATTAAGTCACCCAGTGTTAGGCCTTGGTTTTGGTATTGTTTAGAAACCGATACAACGAAACGAAGGTTGGCGTTTACTAATTTTTCCAGAGCTGCTTGATCGCCTTCGCGAATTCTACGAGCCAATTCAACCTCTTCTTGAGCATCGATCATTGGAACTTTAGAGATTTCGTTAAGGTACTTGTCGAGCGATTTGTTTTCGCGGTTGGTAAACTGTTTGGAAATTTTAAGCTGCCTCATCTATGAAGTGTAGTGTGTTTGTTAGAAAAGTTGCCTTGTTTTTGCGTAATAAATACGAATATATTCAGCCTTGCAAATATACAAAGATTCTGCCAAATTGTTTTTAGAAAAAATGGAATAAATGATGGCTAACAGCAGCAACGCTATCTGGAATCGAATCAACAGAATTCTCCAAATATGTTGATATTTGAAAAATAATAAATGCGCCGATGTAGGCAATGAATCCGTAGGCGAGGAATTGAATTATTGGCCATTTCCAACTTCCAGTTTCTCGTTTCATTACAGCCATAGTACTCATGCATTGAAGTGCGAAAGCATAGAAAACAATTAAACTTAGTGCATAGGGAATTCCGTAAAGGGGTCTTCCTGTTTCTGGATTTATTTCCGCTTGCATTTTATCTCGAATGCCCTGAGTGTCATCTTCTTCGCTTTGAAATAGAGTTCCCATCGTTCCTACAAATACCTCACGAGCAGCGAAAGAAGAGATTAAGGCTATGCCTGTTTTCCAATCATAACCCAAAGGCTGGATCGCAGGTTCGATAAATTTACCGATATGTCCTGCATAACTGGCTTCAAGTTTATTAGGGTTGTTTTTCATGGCCTCTTTTGGGCCGAAATTGGATAGTCCCCATAAAACCATCGAAATTAAAACTATTACCTTACCTGCTTCGGTAAGGAATGATAGGCATTTTAACCATGCTTGATGTATCACCGTTTGCAGGCGAGGCTTTTGGTATGTAGGCAATTCCAAAATGAATTCTGATCCTGTGGCTTTGGATTTAGTGAATAAATTTAGGATGAACGAAAGAATAATTGCTACTACAATTCCTGACATGTAGGCAGCGGTAATTACAAAGGTTTGAGCATGAAATGGTCCCCAAAAAGTACTTAAAGGAATAGCAATAGAGACTAATAGTACATATACCGGCAAACGCGCACTGCAGCTCATTAGTGGAATAACCAACATGGTGGCCAATCGTTCGGATTTACTTTTAATGCTTCGAGTTGCCATTATACTAGGAATAGCACACGCAAATCCCCCAACCATGGGAATGATGCTGCGGCCGTTTAATCCTAGTTTTCGCATGACTCTGTCGGTAATGAAGGAGGCTCTCACCATGTAGCCAGAATCTTCTAGAATACCGATGAAAAAGAATAAAATAAAAATTTGTGGAACAAAAACAATTACACCTTCTAATCCGCTAAGTAAACCATCTGTTAGAAAGTTGGTTGCCATTGATTCAGGAAGTGCATTGGTTAGCGAATTAGAAATCCATTGAAAACTCGTTTCGATCCATTCCATCGGATAGGCAGCCAAACTGAAAACCCCTTGAAATAAAATCAACATGATTAAGGCAAACAATAAGTATCCCCAAATGGCGTGGGTTGCCCATTGGTCAAATTTGAGTGTAAGGCTTTGCCAGTTGTTGAGTTTCTTAGCGGTACATGTTTTAACGATCTCTTCAATAAACTTGTACCTGTCCAAGGTTTCTTGGCTCAGACCTTCCAACTTGACGCCTTGCCAATGCGCAGTAAGCTTTTCTTTTATTTGGGTGTTTGGGACAATGAATTTTGGAACGCAAGCTTCATCAATGATTTTCCATACGGGTTCCGTGTTTTTGTCGTTTCTTGGGTTAAACCAAACACAAGGTACCCCTAAGGTTGCTGTTAAAGATTCTAAATTTATTTCAATTCCTCTTCTTTCCGCGGTATCCTGCATTGTTAATACGCAAGCAGTAGGGATGCCGAGTTCAGCAATTTGAGAATATAACAATAAGTTTCTTCTTAGATTGGAAGAGTCTAGCACCACGAGTAAAACTTCGGGTTTTTCCTGTTCTTCCAATCCCAACGTATACTGAACTACTAGTTTTTCGTCTTCAGCTTGGGAATAAAGACTATAAATCCCAGGCAGATCAATTAGGGAGTAAGCAGTTTTGTTATGGGTAGTTTGGCTTTCGAATGCTTCTACCGTAGTTCCTGGTAGATTGGATGTCTTTTGAGTTAAACCTGACAGTCGATTAAACAGCGTAGATTTTCCACAATTGGGATTGCCGATGAATGCTACGCGTTTGTGTTTATTCATCGTTCTTAATTCTCGCAGGGCGCTACTTCCAGCAAACTTGCTTCTTCTGAACGTAAACCTAATAGGTAGCTATCAATTTGATATGCGATAGGGCTTCCGCCCGCGGCCGAAAAGACGCGCGTGATTTCGGTTCCAGGAACACAGCCCATTTCTGCTAGTTTTAATGAAAACGCACCCTCTTTAATCGAGGTAATTCTTGCTTTCTGCCCACAACTTAGTTGTTCAGCCGTGTTTGAAGAAAAATCCGTTTTCTCGGTTCTCATTATTGCAAATTTAGAATGATTTTAAATAACAAACAAGTAGGCTTACAAATGTTTGTTGTTTCGTTGTCAAAAATACTGGGGAGAGGCATGGAAATACCATGATAAAAATCAGAATTAATTATCATTCTAAGGTTACAAAGACATCTTGTATTCTAGAAAATATGCAGTTATGACAATTCTGCTGCTATCTGGAACAATTTCCATGCATGTTTGGCTTGGGATGTTAGCATAATCCAGCCGTTTAGTGTTTTAGCCCCTTGTTGCTGAAAATGCTTCATTAATTTCGTTTCCAAGGGGTTATAAATTAAATCAATTAAGGCGTCTGTAGGATGGATGGATTTTTCAGGTATGTAGGGCATGTTGTCACAATTGGGGGACATGCCAGCCGGACTCGTATTAATCCAAAGTGTGTTTGGTAATGGTTTTCTATGTGCAAGTTCTTCCATGCCTAACACACTGTCTTTGCTGTTTGGGGTTCTACTGAATTGTAAAAAGGGTATTTCTTTGTTTACTAACAGCTGCTTAACCGATTTGGATGAACCTCCATTGCCAATTATTATGGCTTGGTTAAATTGTTGATCTATGCTGTTTACGGAATCTTCAAATCCCATGATATCGGTGTTGAAGCCGATAAGATAATGGGCACGAAATGTATCAATTTCTGCATTGAGCTTTTTTTCAGAGAAATGACCAATTTCTGATGGCCGGAGTATTTCTGCGTTGAGTTCAAGTAAATCCAGTTCTAGATTTTTAAGTTGAAATCGAAGTTGATGTAGTGCTTCCGATGTTGCGGGTATACATATTACCGTATTTACTGATTTCATGTGATATGCATCGGCCGAAATAAAATCTAAGTAAGGTATAATGTTAGTTTTATGGGGTAACGTCACGTTAAAACCACGAATATCGGACGCATTAATAATAGCGGTAATCTCTTGTATATTAGGTAAATCCCAAAGCTCATAGCCCCAATGCTGATAGGGTGTTAACGAGAAAAATTCTTGGAAAATTTCGGGTGATTTCGAATGTGAAACGGGGTGTCCGATCAAACCAATTTGGTGTTTCATTGCAGGTATTGGTAAAGTTTTGGACGGATTTTAAGGGTTCGATTAAGGCTATATTAAATAGCCTAACATCAGGGCGCATGGATATCGCTATTTGTTTATTTTGGCTTTTATCGCTTGGAAAACAATAGGTAATAAGCTGATTCCAATAATACCAAAAACAACCAGTTCGAAGTTTTTCTGAACCCATGGAAGTTTACCAAAAAAATACCCTGCACTGCTGATGGATGTTACCCATAAAACCGCCCCAGAAATGCAATAGCCGATAAACTTACGGTATGACATAGTGCCTAATCCAGCGGCAAAAGGCGCAAAAGTTCTAACAATGGGCACAAATCTGGCCATTATAAGGGTGTAGCCACCATGTTTTTCGTAGAACTGTTCGGTTCTTTCTAAATATTCTCGTTTTAGTAATTTCCAGTTCAAATCAAACACCTTTGTACCAAACTTTGAACCAATGAAGTAGTTGATATTGTCACCCAACAACGCGGCACAAATGAGCAACGGAATAAGGATAAAAATGTTTAACGTATTATCCATAGCAGCAATGCTTCCGGCTGCAAATAGCAGGGAATCCCCTGGCAGCAGCGGCATTACTACCAATCCAGTTTCAACAAATACGATAAGAAAGAGTATTACGTAAGTGAAACTTTTATACTCTGCAACCAATGCCTGTAAGTGCTTATCTAAGTGTAGCAACCAATCCAAGGCAACGTCTATAACGGATAGCAATGTCATTACTGCAATTTTACAATAAGAAAGCGATTCCATCGTTATGAAAATGTATATTTGTATTGAAACTAAAAAACGGATGTTGATTACAAACAAAAATGCTCGAAGATTTGCTGTATGGGTAGTGATGTTGATGGGAGTTATGGTTATCAGCAGCAGTTGTGGGTCTGCGAAACATTCAACCGCTAAAAAACCAGGTGGTTGCAATTGCGGCTTTTAGGTCTATTTTCGCTAATTTTGCGGCGCTTTTAACAGAACATGACAACTCAAAGTACATACATTCCTTACAAGGTTAAGGATATTTCT
>JACCDW011083927.1_pt1 | contig 15848 bp, 17 predicted proteins | sample 7449781 | NCBI WGS metagenome assembly JACCDW01 (sample SAMN15323449, study PRJNA562643) | freshwater metagenome | isolation source: river surface water | place: USA:Blue River Watershed | collected 2017-08-18
ATCCGATGACCGACGCTCCCGTAGCACAGTGCACAGGCATGAAATAAATTTGCCCGATTAGCTGCCCTGAGGCCGGTCATTTCCGTGGTGACGAGCGTCATGGGCCCAACCCTGCTCCGTGGACTGCCGGATCGTGCGGGACTACTTGAAACCACGTTTCACATCGTGGTATAAAGCACCTTGCATCGCACAATTTTTACCTTTTGCCGCATGAAATCAGACGCAAATCCGCCCACCGACAAGACTTCGATTCAGGTGATCGAACGGATGATGAGCCTGCTGGATGCGCTGGCCGGCCACCCGGATCCGGTCAGCCTGAAAGATCTGGCCATTGCCACCGGCCTGCACCCGTCTACCGCGCATCGCATTCTGAACGACATGGTCGCCAAGCGCTTCGTTGATCGCGCGGAACCGGGCAGCTACCGGCTGGGCATGCGGCTGCTGGAACTGGGCAATATTGTGAAGAGTCGTCTCGATGTGCGTGAAGCATCGCTGTCGTTCATGCAGGGCCTGCATCGCAGAACGCAGCAGACCGTCAATCTGTCGGTCCGACAAGGCGATGAAATTGTTTATATCGACCGCGCATTCTCCGAGCGTTCAGGCATGCAGGTGGTGCGCGCGATTGGCGGGCGTGCGCCGCTGCACCTGACCTCCATTGGTAAATTGTTTCTGTCGGTCGACGATACCAAGCTGGTTCGTGCGTACGCGACGCGTACCGGTCTGGCCGGCCATAACAAGAATTCGATTACCGATCTCACGAAGCTGGAGCGCGAGCTGTCGCTGGTGCGTGCCCGAGGCTATGCACGTGACAACGAGGAACTTGAACTCGGCGTGCGCTGCATGGCCGCCGGTATCCATGATGACTCGGGGCGCCTGATCGCCGGGCTGTCGATCTCGGCGCCGGCGGACCGGCTCAAGGATGAATGGCTCGAGGATCTGATCGCAACCGCCAACAGTATCTCCGGCGTGCTGGGCTACCGCGCCACCGAGAGCGCCTGAGATCTGTGCCGCGTAGGGCATAAAAAAAAGCGACCCGGCGGGTCGCTTTTTTTTTCGCTCGGCGCGATCAGCTGCGCTTCGCGGAACGTTCCGACATCGCGGACGCAGCGCGGTTCTCCAGCCACTTGCGGATGCGGCTCGCATCAGCCAGTCGCGCCTGCTTGCTCTTGGAGTCAAGGAAGATCATCACCACCGGACGGCTGGATACATGCACCTGCATGACCAGACAACGGCCCGCTTCCGAGATATAGCCTGTCTTTTGCAGGCCGATCTCCCAGTCCGGGTTTTCGATCAGGCCATTGGAATTGCGGTATTCCAGCATGCGACCACCCGGATCCACCGCGTAGCGGCTATCGGTCGAGTACTGGCGGATCAAGGGATGCTGGTAGGCAGCCACGACCAGCTTGGCCAGATCGCGCGCACTGGAGACATTGGAGCGGTTCAGACCGGTCGAATCACTGAAGCTCGAGCTGGTCATGCCGAGCTCGTGCGCCTTGGCGTTCATTGCGTTGACAAAGGCGCGGATACCCCCCGGATAGTTCCGGCCCAGCGCCGACGCTGCGCGGTTTTCGGAACTCATCAGCGCGATATGCAGCATGTTCGCGCGTGACAACTGCGAACCGACGCGGAGTCGCGAGTGGCTGAATTTTTCACGGTCGACATCGTCCTCGGTGACGCTGAGCATTTCCTCGAGATCCTGTCCGGCTTCGACCACCACCAGACTGGTCATCAGCTTGGTAATCGACGCGATCGGCAGCGCCACCGAAGCATTCTTCTCGAACAATACTTCGCCGGAGGTCTGATCCATCACCAGCGCCACATTCGAACTGAGCGTCAGCGGATCATGCGTCAGATTGAGCCCGGCCAGATCGCCCGTCGTCAGCATCGGTGGGACGCCGGCCATTGCCGAGGCCAGCGCAACGCGCTGATAACCACGGCGTCTGCCCTGAGCGACGCTTGACCGCTCGCCGCCTTCCCGCGCCAGAGCCAATTGGCGTTTCTTGTGCGCCAGCTCCTCTTTGGCCGTTTTTTTGTCGCGAGCGCCAGCTTTCACACAAGCAAGCTTCTTGCCGGCGACGGCCGCCGCCGCGCATTTCTGGGTGCGCGCCGCGTGGACAGCCGGCGCGCTGAACGCCATAGCCAGAGTGATAAGCAGCGCCCTGAGAGTAAAACCGCGCATCCTGAACCCCGATGTGGTGCAAAAACGAAGCTTGCAGTGTAGCAAAATCATGAAAATCCGCAAGCAAATTAGGGGGTTAGAAGCGCAAATTAAACGGGTTTGTAATCCGTCATTGCCTGTAGTCAAAGTTTGAGCCGGCGGTAGCTGAGCGATCTCAAGGCCACCCGGCCGCCAGGAGCGTGATGGCTGGCGCGGTGCCGCGCCGGGTCGACCAGCTCCTCAGTCGACGAAAGTTGCGAATCCCGCCACCGGGGCCCGCTCGGTCGCGAGCGTGTTCTCGACCTTGTCACGATCAGCGAAACCCAGCGCCATGCCGCACACCAGTTGCTCGCTGTCGGGCAGCTGCAGTTCGTCCGCGATCACACGATGAAATTGTGTGAAGGCCGCCTGCGGGCAGGTATCGAGCCCGCGAGCGCGCGCCGCGATCATTAAGTTCTGCAGGAACATGCCGTAGTCCAGCCACGAGCCCTGCTCCATCACGCGGTCGATCGTGAAGATCAGTCCGACCGGCGCATCAAAGAAAGCGTAGTTACGACCATGCTGCGCCTGCATGCCCGCCTTGTTATCGCGCGTCAGACCGAGCAATGCGTACAGATCCCATCCGACCTTGCGCCGCCGCTCGACGTAAGGCGTGACCCATTGCCGCGGATAGTAGTCGTACTCTTCCTTGTGCTGCGCATGCTGCAAAGGATCGAGATAGGCGTCGAGAATCCTGCGCGACAGGCGCTGCCGGCGTTCGCCGGTCAGCACATAGACCTTCCACGGCTGTGTGTTCGAACCCGAGGGCGCGCGGGCAGCGACCTGCAACATCGCTTCGATATCCTCGCGTGCCACCGGCGTCGGCAGAAAAGCACGGATTGAGCGGCGCGACGTGATGACGTCGTCAACGATCTTTTGTTCGTTGGTATTGATCACTCTTTTTTCCTGGTGTGATTAAAAGGTCTTGAGGCAGATCTTCCGACAGATCTGCGTGTATATCGACCGGCGCTAACGCTTGACGACGAAGGCAACGCCGGCCGCCGTCAGCAGCATGCCCGCGACGCCGGCCCATCCGAAGGCTTCGCCGAACAGCAGCCAGGCCAGCAAGGCGGTCACCGGCGGCGTCAGATACATGAGGCTGGATACCTGAGTGGCTGCGTTCCGTCCTATCAGTGTAAATAACAGGAACATGGCGCCAATCGACAGCGCCATGACCGACCACGCGAGCGCCAGCAGGAATGCCGGTGTCCATTGTATCGCCCGCAAACCCGGGTCGAGATCCTCAAGCCATAGCGCGAACGGCAAGGTCACCAGCGCCGAAGCGGCGAACTGGATCACCGCGCCGGCACGCAGATCAAAGCGCGGGCAAAACCGCTTCTGATACAAGGTACCCGCAGTGATGGAGAACAGTGCAAACACACACAGCATCACACTCAGCACCGAGCCGCCGGTCGGACTCAGCTTTTCGCTCACGACCAGCGCGACACCTGCCAGTCCCAGCAGTAGCCCCAGCCACTGGACTGGCCGCAGACGCTCGCCGACCAGTGGCGCAGCCAGTCCCGTCAACAGTGGTTGCAGTCCGACGATCAGCGCAGACAGTCCGGCCGGCATGCCCAGTCCAATGGCATACCAGACACCCGACAGGTAACCCGCCTGCACCAGCACCCCGGCCAGCGCGATATGCAGGATACGGCCGCGCGGCCAGTGCGGACGTACCAGCAGCAGCACAGGCAACAGCAGGATCAGCACAGCGACATAGCGCAACAGCAGGAAAGTCAGCGGCGGCGCATAGGGCAGACCGAACCGGGCGACGATGAAGCCGGTGCTCCAGATCAGTACGAATAACAGCGGCATCGCGACGTCCTGCCATGCCGCACGGGGGGACACTGAAGCCTCATTCATGATGAGCTCCGTGCGCATGCGACGCGGCAATGCGTATCGTCTGCAGATGAATTGCCACCGTATCCTCGATGTTCCTGCCATAGCCACCGGCCATCGCAATCGCCACCGGCAAGCCGCGCGCCGCAGCCGCGTCGAGCACGCGGGTATCGCGCAGCGCCAGTCCCTCGCGACTCAGGTGAAGCCGGCCCAGCCGGTCGCCTTCATGCGGATCAGCACCGGCCAGATAGATGATCAGTTGCGGATCGAAACGCGTGAACAAGATGTCCAGCGCACGATCGAGTGCAGTCAGATAATCCGCGTCGCCGGTACCGTCCGGCAGCGCGATATCAAGGTCGCTGACTGCTTTATCAAACGGGTAGTTACTTTCGCCATGCAGGGACAAGGTGAACACCGACTCGTCCTTCGCAAGAATGGAGGCGGTGCCATTCCCCTGATGCACATCGAGATCGACAATCGCTACCCGCGATGCACGTCGCTCCGCCTGCATCAAGCGAGCGGCGATTGCTGCGTCATTAAAAACGCAAAACCCCTCGCCACGGTCTGCATGCGCATGATGCGTTCCGCCGGCGAGGTTGACGGCCACACCTTCATCAAAAGCGGCACGACAGGCGGCAATGGTCGCGCCGGCCGAGCGGCGCGAGCGCTCGACCATCTCCGGCGTCCACGGAAAGCCGATCGCGCGCTGCTCATCGGCAGATAAGGCGCCGGTCGCCACGCGGTGGATGTACTGCGGATGATGCGCGAGCGCCAGCACGCCATCCGTGGTGGTTGGCGCCTGATGAAACTGCAGCGACGGTAGCTGCGCGGCCGCCGCCTCGCGCAGCATGCGGTACTTCGCCATAGGAAAGCGATGGCCCGCCGGCAGCGGCAAGACAAAACAGTCACTGTAGTAAGCGTTCAACAAATTCCTTTCGCTGCCATGGACATGGCCTCACGGCTGGCGCAGTTCGCGTATCATTTCATCCGCATCAATCAATGATAGCGGTCGCTAATCCCGTACTGCCGTTGTGAATTCCTGGCGCCGCAACGCCGACTACCATGACTACTGTTTCGCTGATTTCCATCGCGCTGTCCGCCACGCTGTACTTCGGTTTTTTCCATCTGAACGAATGGCTGTTCAAGGCTTTCGAGCTGCATTCAGGTGCGAACTGGGTTTTCCTTCCGGCCGGACTACGACTGATGTGCACGCTGGTCCTCGGCGCTGACGGCGCGATCGGATTACTGATTGCCGCACTCGCGCTGATTTATTTCAGTTTTTCGCTCGATCCCTTCACGGGTATCGTCTCTGCGCTGATTTCATCCGGCGCTCCCTATATTGTCTATCTCGGCGCGCTACGCGCCGGCATGCCGGTGAGTCTGGAAAAACTGTCGGCCGTCGTGCTCAGCGGGCTCGCGCTGGTCTACGCGCTGGTGAATTCGCTGTTGCACTCGGTATGGTTTGCCGCGCGCGGCGTTTATCCGGACTTTTTGGCCGGCTGGTTCACCATGTTCATCGGTGACCTGCTGGGTACCCTGATCATGATCTATTTACTGAAGATCATTCTCGCGCTGTTCCGCCGCACCACGATGCGCCAGTCGGTCTGACGCCGCTGCGCCGTGATGCGGTGCGCTGTTATCCCGCGACATACTCCTGCCCGAGCTCGTCCAGCCCCCGGAGCATGCGTGCGTACGCGACCTCGACCAGCTGTGGCTCGCCTTTCACGCCCAGTTCAATCTGTCGCCGCTTGCCCCCTTCGGCCACGCTCGGCAGGCTGAACACCTTCACACCCGCGAATTCGGCTTCGATCGCCTCCATCAGCGGCGTCAGGCGCGATTCGATGCCGTCATAGACGATCACGGCCTTCTCGAGATGCGGCACGCGGTGGAACAACTGCGAATGATGCGTGTCCAGCGCCCACGCCATCATCGGCGCCGCCATCACCGGAAAGCCGGGTACGAAATACTGCGCGCCGCCCTGTGCGTTACGTAGCGCGAAACCGGGAATCTTGTTGTACGGGTTGGGAATGATTTCAGCACCGGGCGGGAATTCACCCATCTTCAGCCGGTGCAGGTTCTCGGCGGAATCCAGATCAGCCTTGGTCGGATCATCGTCGGCCATCTCGACGATGCGCTGCTGAATCAGCAGCTTGGCGTCCGGATGCAGTTCAAGCGATGTGCCCAGCGCGTTGGCGGCGCACTGCCGCGTGTGATCATCCGGCGTCGCGCCGATGCCGCCGCAGGAGAACACGATGTCGCTGCCGGACAGCGTGCGACGAAAGGTTTCGGTAATCCGCGCGGGATCGTCGCCGATGTATTCGGCCCAGCCGAGGGACAGCCCACGCTCGCCGAGCAGCTCGATGATTTTCGCCAGATGTTTGTCACTGCGACGACCAGACAGAATCTCGTCGCCAATGATGATGATGCCGAACGCCATGGGAATTCCTATGCTTGCGGAGGGAGATCAATGATGTAAGCGGGGTCAACGGACGCCGCGGGCGATGCGCGCAGCATGGCAAGCGCCGCGAGACAGTAATGCTGGAACCACAGTCCGCTGAACACAAACACCAGCAGATATAACCAGACTGCAGCGGCGGCCAGCACCGGGAACAGAATCACGGACAGCGCGCCGCCTAGCCACAAAAGCCCGGGCACCGCACCAAGGCTGCCGGTAGCGATACCGATCAACAGCAGCGGCCAGCGATGGCGCTGCACGATCCTGTGGCGCTCTTCGCGATCCGCGTAGTCGGCCAGCGCGTCATAGCTCATCACGCGGCAGGCCAGCCATCCCCAGAGCAAAGGCTGCACGACCAGCGCGAACAAGGGAATCAGATTCAGCGGCAGCGTGAGCAGCCAGGCGATGATGAAAGCGATGAAGGACGACAGCGATACCCACAGGCTGCCCAGAAAAGAACCGCCGTGACGCGGTGCGAGCTGAGGGTAAAGCCGCAATCCGACATGGCGCGCGACAGCCGGCATTGCCAGCGAGCCAACCAGCAGCAGCGCGCTGACGATCATGAAGGGCAGCAACAGCCACATCGCGATCAGCGGCACCAGGATCGCTCGCATCGCGCCCAGACCGATCGAATCGAGCATATCGCCGGCGGTATGAAACAGGTTGTAATCCGCAAACCAGCGATAAAGCTGATCAATCAGCGGTTGCAGTCCCCACCACAAAGCCGCTCCCCACAACGCGAGCGCAGCAATGAACGGCAGCACCGTCAGCAACAGCATGCGCGGATGCAGCTGCGACAGCAGTGCGCGATAAAACGAGGTAATCAGCAAGGACATGGGCGGCGTGAAGTTTCCCGGATTATAAGAGCACGCTCCGAACGTCGCTGGCCCGGCTGCTAAAATGACCGCTTTTCAGCGACTCTCAGGAGATCCCGATGTCCATGACCATGACCTCGACCGGTCTGCAATATGAAGACCTGGTGGTCGGCGACGGCGACGAAGCCGCGCAGGGTAACTATGTCAGCGTGCATTACACCGGCTGGCTACAAAATCCGGATGGCAGCGAGGGCGAGAAGTTCGACTCCAGCGTCGACCGTAACGAGCCTTTCGAATTCCCGCTCGGCGCCGGCCATGTGATTCAGGGCTGGGATCAGGGTGTGCAGGGAATGAAGATCGGCGGCAAGCGCCGTCTGATCATTCCGTCAGCCCTCGGCTATGGCGCGCGCGGTGCCGGCGGCGTGATCCCGCCGAATGCGACGCTGATCTTTGACGTCGAATTGCTGGCGATCTGATCCGGACACGCGCGCTTTAACGGCGCGCGGTCAACACCTCAGGATTGAGCAGGTTCGGCGGAGTCTGACCGGATAAGGCCGCCTTCAGATTCCCGACCGCTGCCATCGACATCGCCAGCCGGGTTGCTCGCGAACCGCTGCCGATATGCGGCGTCAGCGCGACATTGTCGAGCTGCAGAAAGCCGGGATGCAGCGCCGGCTCGTTCTCGAATACATCCAGCCCCGCGGCCGCGATCACGCCCTTCTTTAATGCCGCGATTAGTGCGTCATCATCGATGATGCCGCCGCGCGCGATGTTGGTGAGTGTCGCCGTCGGCTTCATCAGCGACAATTCGCGTGCGCCGATGGTGTGATGCGTGGCGGCGGAATACGGCAGCACCAGGATCACATGATCCGCGCAGCGCAGTAGTTCATCACGCTCCAGGTACTGCGCATGATTTGCGTGCGCCTCCTGTTCTGGCGTCAGCCGCGAGCGGTTGTGGTACACGACCTTCATGTTGAAACCGATGGAACGGCGCGCGATCGCCTGACCGATGCGACCCATGCCGATAATGCCCAGCGTGCTGCCATGCACATCGGCGCCCATGAAGGTATGGAATTGCCATTGCGTCCACTGTCCCGCGCGGACGTAGCGCTCGCCTTCGGTGATGCGGCGCGCGGCTGCCATCATCAGCGCCCAGCCGAGGTCGGCGGTCGTCTCATTCAAAACCTCAGGCGTATTGGTGACCATCACGCCGGCCGCAGTCGCTGCGGCGATATCGATATTGTTATGGCCGACGGCGACATTGCAGACTGCCTTTAACTGCGGCACGGCCGCGAACACGTCGGCACCCAGCCGGTCGACCGGACTGGACAGCACCCCATCCTTGTTTTGCAGGCGGCGCAGCAATTCATCCGCCGCCAGCGCGTCGTCGTGCGGATGCAGGTCTATGTCGAAATCATGCGCCAGCGCGGCCAGCGCCTCCGGGAAGAAGGCGCGCGTGACCAGAATCCGGGGTTTCATCGATCATGCATCGACCAGGATCACATGCACACGATACGGACCGTGCGCACCCAGCACGATGGTCTGCTCAATGTCACCGGTGCGGGACGGACCGGAAATGAAATTCGTCGCACGTGGCAGCTCACCGCGCTCCTTCAGCGCCAGCGCGAAGGCTTCTTCCATCGAACCGACGATGCGCGACACCGGCACGATCGCAATATGCGTCTCCGGCAGCAGCGCGGCCGACGAAAAGGTCTCAGGGCTGGACAACTGCATCAGCGTGCCGGTCTCGGCGACCGCGCAGAAGCAGCCGGTGATGCCGACCAGGTCTTCATTGACCGGCTTGCGGAATTCAATCGCCAGCCCTTCCTGCTGCCAGGGCAGGCCGGTCAGTGTCTGCCAGGCGATCGCCTGCTTCGCCAGTCCGAGTCCGGCCAGGTAGCGTGCGACTGCTGCCGGCACCTGATCCATCGCGCCGACGCTGTCGAGCGTCTGCGAGGTGCGCTCGGCCTGCTGCCTGAAACGGGCCACGATATCGGGGCCAAGGTCCGGGCGCGGGCCGGGGCCGTGATCGGCAAGATACTGGCGCACCTGCGCCTGTTCCGCCTCGGTCGGCAGCTCGGGACGGTTCTGGGCTTGACGGATGCGGCTGAAAATCGCGGCGCGGGCGGCGGAAGTATCCATGGTCTCCTCGGGAAGCAGGGTCCGATTCTAGCGCAGCGAGGGTTGGCAAACGCGCATCATCCGCGCCGGGACGCGTGATTTGATTTCAGCGCCGCAGCGCAAATTATTCACGCCATCCGGCCCCGTGCGGGCCACACTGCCCGACCCGGCCCTGTATTTGCATATTCAAAAATCATCTAAGCCGGGTTTGTGGCGCGGGTTTGTTTGCCTTAAAATACAAGGCTTTGCGATTCCCGTTACAAGATTAGATAGGACTGGCCTCATGACCCATGTTGTTACCGAATCCTGCATCCGCTGCCGTTATACGGATTGCGTTGATGTCTGCCCGGTGGACTGCTTCCGCGAAGGTCCGAATTTCCTGACGATCGACCCGGACGAGTGCATCGACTGCGCAGTATGCGTGGCCGAGTGCCCGGTCAATGCCATCTACGCCGAAGAAGATACGCCGGCGGACCAGCAGCAGTTCATCAAGCTGAACGTTGAACTGGCACGCCTGTGGCCGTCGATCACCAAGTCGAAGGAAGCGCTGCCCGAGGCCGAAGAGTGGAAAGACGTCAAAGGCAAGCTGCAATATCTGCAGCGCTGATCGCTCCGGCTGTATACCGACCTTTAGCCCCGGCACATGCCGGGGTTAGCGTTTAATGACCGAGGCAATAAATCAAGTCATCACTCCCGTTATCCCCTGAACCGAATGAATACCTCCGTTAATACCCCGATTGAAACCGATGCAGTCATCGTCGGCGCCGGCCCGGTTGGCCTGTTCCAGGTCTTCGAACTCGGCCTGCTTGAAATCAAGGCGCATGTGATCGACTCCCTGAATGCCGTCGGCGGCCAGTGCGTCGAGCTGTATCCGGACAAGCCGATCTATGACATTCCGGCGGTGCCAAGCTGCACCGGTCAGGAACTGACCGATAACCTGATGAAGCAGATCGAGCCGTTCGGCGCGACCTTCCATCTCGGCCAGGAAGTCACGCTGGTGCAGAAGCGCGATGACGGCCGCTTCGATCTCGAGACCTCGCTCGGCACAAAGTTCATCACGAAAACCATCTTCATCGCGGCCGGCGTGGGCTCGTTCCAGCCCCGCACGATCAAGGTCGACGGCATCGAGAAATTCGATGACAAACAGTTGTTCTATCGCGTCAAAGATCCGTCGCGCTTCGCGGGTCGCAACATCGTGATCTGCGGCGGCGGCGACTCGGCGCTGGATTGGGCGCTGAACCTGCAGGGCAAGGCCGAGTCGGTGATCCTGCTGCATCGTCGTGAGGAATTCCGCGCTGCACCGGCCTCGGTCGCGAAGATGAAGGAACTGTGCGAGCAGTACGAGATGCAACTACTGATCGGGCAGGTGACCGGCTTTGAAGAGGCGAATGACCAGCTCACCGAGATCAAGGTCACCGGCGCTGACGGTGTCACGCGCCGCCTGCCGCTGGACGATCTGCTGGTGTTCTTCGGTCTGTCGCCGAAGCTCGGCCCGATCGCCGAGTGGGGCCTGTCGATCGAACGCAAGCAGCTGATGGTCGACACCGAGAAGTTCGAGACCAATATCCCGGGTATCTTCGCCGTGGGTGATATCAACACCTATCCGGGCAAGAAGAAGCTGATCCTGTCGGGCTTCCACGAGGCGGCACTGGCTGCGTTCGGCGCGGCAGCCTACATCTTCCCGGAAAAGAAGATCCATATGCAGTACACGACGACTTCGCCAAAGCTGCACAAGGTACTCGGCGTCGAATCACCCGTGTTTGACTAAGCCAGCGCATCAGAAAAAAACGGCACCTGCGGGTGCCGTTTTTTTATGTGCTGTGCGGCTCAGTGTTTATGCGGCGCCTGACCCGGCAGGACGTCGAGTACCGGCGCAGGAAATTGCAACTTCGCCCCTGAGCCATCCGGAACTTCTCGCCAGTCCATCCGGCCCGACTCGCAAATCTGCGTGACCGGAATCACGACCGGTCCGGCTTTGTTCCACAGTTTCGCCATGATCACGAATTCGTCATAGTGCGCATCAGGCAGCTTGCCGCGCCAGCGGATCACGCGCACATCGCGACGTATCTCCTTGCCATGCGACAGATAGGGCTGGTCCAGATCGCGCACTTCGGTCTCGACCGTCCAGCCGGCTTTCGGCATGGGCTTAGCGCCCATGATTGCCTCCGGCAGCTGCAGGACCACTTCGTTGGTCGGCGATCCTTCGCAGCCGTGCGTGACATTGAATGACAGCCGCTGGTAGCTGTCGGCGCTTGCCTGTTTCGGCGAGATCGTCGTGTGCGCCTGAGCCTGCGTGGAGCACAGGAACGCGGCGGCGATGAAATTCATCAGGAGTTTTTCATGCGGTTTCATTACCATTTTCCTTCCAGTCCAAAATAAGCCGAACGTCCGTTGCCGGGATAGTAGGCGGCGCCCGCATTTCCGCCGTAATTGGCCGCGATATTGGTGGTTGCCGCGTACTTCGTATCGGCGAGATTGCGCGCATCAAAGAACCATGACCATGACGCATCGATCGGCCCGCCTGCCTTGAATCCGACGATGGCATAGGGATCATTCGATACGCTGCCGGTGTTATCCATCGGTGCGGCGGTCGGCACCCATTCCAGCGTCGGACCGGCATACGATGCCGGTCGCGCGCCGGCACCCCAGCGATAAAGCAACTCGCCGCGCACGATCAGCGGAGGAAAGCCGGGCATGCGCCGGTTACCGTAGGCTGCATCCTGAACGAATCGGAAATCGCTGTAGAGCAGTACGCCCCTGCCCTCCCAATGTCGATCAACGACGCCGGACAGGCCCAGTTCAATACCCTGATGCAGGGTGCGCGGCACGTTCAATGTCGTGGCACTGATGCAGCTGTAGCAGACGGTCTGAAATTCATTGCGCAGGTTCGCGCGGTACAGCGTCAGATCGTAAGACAGTTGAGTACGCCCGTCGCGAAATGGCGTTTCGCCCCGCAAACCAGCTTCGACACTGTTGCCGGTTTGTGCCTTAGTCGCCTGCATCGTGCTCGTGACGTCGAAGATCGGCGGCTCAAACACATGACTGGCATTCGCGAACAATTGAATCTGCGGTGACAGGTCATGCACGAGTCCGAACCGCGGTAGCCACTGCGAATAACGCAGGTCATAGCTATTGGCCGGCGTCAGCAAGTCCTGCTTCTCGCGTTGTGACCAGTGATACTGCATAGATGCAGTCACGCGTGTCTGCGGCGACAGTCGCAGGCTGTCCTCGATCAGCAGCCGATGGTTCAGCGATGTCTGCGCATACTGCGCTCTGAGCACGCCCTGCGTATAGCCGGGTGTGACGACCGCACGACTGCTGCCGTCCGTGCTGCCGGTATCCGGCAGATATCCCAGCGTCAGCAGATTGGGGAAGCCGAGCCATGTCGACCTCTCGGTCAGCTTGATATGCCCGCCCGAGGTGTTCGTCGATTGCTCGATGAAGCCGAACTGGATCGGATGCCACAACTGGTGCTGCATCGCATACGCGGCGACCTCCAGCTGATAGTCGCCGCTGGTATACACCGTCTTGTTCGCAATGCGGTAGGTATCGATGTCACGGCGCTGGAAACTGTCGGGCCATGCAGTGTTCTGCGCGACGCTCGGGTCGCTCAGCAACTGCGCGCGGGTCAGATAGCCGGGCAGTTGGGAGCGGCTGCGCACGGCGCCGAAGAAGAATCGAGTGTCGAGCTCACGGTTGATTCGTGCGCCGAAATTCGCGACTGCTTTCTGACTTTCCTGAGCCGAATGATCGCGGTAGCCATCCTGCGCAGTTGCGTTGACCGACAAGTGGTAGTCCCAGACCGAATCGCCCTCGATGGCCGGTCGCAGCACCTTGCCAACGATCGCCTGCAGCCGCGCATACCCGAAACTGCCCACTTCGGCGCGGCCAATGACGCCGTCGGTGTCGTAACCCGTCGGCGAGACGAAGTTTATCGCACCGCCGAGTGTGCCCGAGCCATGAGCAGTCGCATTCGGCCCGCGCAGCACATCGACATAGCGTGCTGCGGCGGGGTCGACGGTCTGCATGTCGAAGAAGCCGTCGGCGTAATTGATCGGTATGCCATCCTGCATCACCTTCAGGCCGAATCCGTGATACGTGCGGCTGAGCGCGGAACCGCGAATCGAAATGCGTGCCTCCTCCGCGCCGAAACGCTCCTGCACGAAAACGCCGGGGGCGAGTCCCAGCGTATCAACCCAGGTCGATACCCGCCCCTGCTTCACGATGGCCATATCAACCACCGAGGCGCCACCCGGAATCTCGCGCGTGTCAGCCAGCGCGTCTTGCAAACTTTTCTGGGCCGGTGCGGATGCCTGCTCACCGGTGACGGTGACGGCCGGCAGGCGCTGCTCGGCCTCAGCCCGGCCGCCGGTGATGAACGCGCATGCGGCCAGCGCAAGCGAGGTCACGTTGAAAACTGATTTCATGGATGTTCCTGAATACCGGTGTCGCGGTCCGGTCCGGACGCGACAAAGAACTCTGCATGGCGCACGGCGCCGGTCAGTCACGCGCCAGCGGGAGCTAAGGCGAACCAACAGCGCTGGCGAATTGCCATGCGATACGGACAGTGATCAGGACAGCGGAGGTGGCGCGCGAGAGCGCAGAAGATGGCTGGGGAAGGTCTGGAAAGGGACGAAAGGACGAATCGCCGGCCGTGATTCCGCCAGCGAGGACCGCAGGTAGCGCGCGGCATCGAATTCCGGCAGGGCGCCGGTGGCAGCGCACAACGCGCAGTGGTCTGAGGCGGTATGTGATCCGGCAGCGGCGTCCTGGTCCAGCTTGACCCATTTCAAACCCGACGCCGCACACACCTCGACCCAGCGGTCGGCAGGACCGGCGGCCGCGCCTGCCACCGCCGGCAGCATGGTCTGCAGCACGAGTGCCAAAAGCACCATGCCAGCCAGCAGTCGTCGGTGAAAAGCCCGGAGATTCATAGGGGTGCGAGCGTAACATGAAGCGGCCTGTCTGTTGGCAATCCGCCATGGTCTGGCGGCGCCGAAAGCCCCGAAATTCAGACGGCTGCACCATTTTTCATGGCGCAATTCAGGCAAATTCACTGTCTAAATCCCGGGCGACACTCGGGCAAATCCGCCGCTGCGGACGGGCAAGCGGGAGCTACCCAGCCGGTCCCGTCGCAGCGGCAGCGTGATTATCAAACAATTAATCAACGAATGCGCTGCAGAGGCCGGCTGTGTTACATTGAGGAAATAGTGGCGTACACGCCACCGGGGGTTCAGTCCGTCGATCCGATAGCAAAATAATCAAATTCTCAGGATCTTCAGGCAATCTGCGATCAAATGTTCGAGTATTGTATTTGCTGCATTGCGGAAACACCGAATAAGCGACACAATCCGGGCGTCTTGAACGAGGGTCACCATGCTCTATCAATTGCACGAAATGAATCGGACGTTATTGAGCCCGCTTATCCAGTGGGCTGAGGCGTCATCCAAGCTGTTTACCAATCCGGTCTCGCCTTTTGCGCATACGCCATTTGCGCAGCGCATCGCCGCCGGCTATGAACTGATGTTCCGGCTGGGCAAAGACTACGAAAAACCCGCCTTCGGCATTACCCACACCGAAGTGCTCGGCCTACAGACCGCGATCATCGAGGACGTGGTGCTCGACAAGCCCTTCTGCCGGCTGCTGCATTTCCGCAAGGACCGGCACGCGCCCGAACTCAGTGACCTGAAACAACCGAAGCTGCTGATTGTGGCGCCGCTGTCAGGCCATCACGCGACGCTGCTGCGCGATACCGTCCGTGCGTTACTGCCCGAACATGATGTCTACATCACCGACTGGACCGACGCCCGCATGGTGCCGATCGAGCAGGGTCCTTTCCACCTGCATGACTATGTCTATTACGTGCAGGATTTCATCCGTTTCCTGGGCGATGGCGTGAACGTGATCTCGGTCTGCCAGCCGACGGTGCCGGTGCTGGCCGCAATCTCGCTGATGGCAAGTGCCGGTGAAACGGTGCTGCCGAAAACCATGACGATGATGGGCGGACCGATCGATTCCCGCGCTTCGCCAACCGCGGTCAACGATCTCGCGACCAACAAGCCCTACACCTGGTTCGAGAACAACGTGATTTACAACGTGCCGCCGAACTATCCCGGCTATGGCCGTCGCGTTTACCCGGGATTTCTGCAGCATGCCGGTTTCGTCGCCATGAATCCGCGCCGTCATGCGCAGAGTCACTGGGAGTTCTATCTGCACCTGCGCGAAGGCGACAATGAGTCCGCCGAGGAGCATCGCAAGTTCTATAACGAGTACAACGCGGTGCTGGACATGCCGGCCGAGTACTACCTTGAAACCATCAAGACCGTGTTTCAGGATCATGCGTTGCCACTCGGCACCTGGGAAGTCGAAGGCAAGCTGGTCCGTCCGCAAGACATCACCAGCGTCGCGCTGCTGACCGTCG
>JACCDW010375093.1_pt1 | contig 15838 bp, 14 predicted proteins | sample 7449781 | NCBI WGS metagenome assembly JACCDW01 (sample SAMN15323449, study PRJNA562643) | freshwater metagenome | isolation source: river surface water | place: USA:Blue River Watershed | collected 2017-08-18
ATGGTGATCGTACCGTCTTCCTGGATGTCGATGGTGGTGCCGGTTTCTTCGGTGATCGCACGGATCACTGCACCACCCTTGCCGATCACATCACGGATCTTTTCCGGATTGATCTTCATGGTGTACAGGCGCGGTGCGAAGGTCGACACTTCGGTGCGGGCTTCACCCATGGCGGTCTTCATCAGGCCGAGGATGTGCAGACGGGCTTCGCGGGCCTGGGCCAGTGCGACCTGCATGATTTCCTTGGTGATGCCCTGGATCTTGATGTCCATCTGCAGTGCGGTGATACCGTTTTCCGTACCGGCCACCTTGAAGTCCATATCGCCGAGGTGATCTTCATCACCCAGGATATCGGTCAGCACCGCGAAGCGGCCACCGTCCTTGATCAGGCCCATGGCGATACCGGCCACGTGATCCTTCAGCGGGACACCGGCGTCCATCAGCGACAGGCAGCCGCCACAGACGGAGGCCATCGACGACGAACCGTTCGATTCGGTGATTTCCGAAACCACACGCATGGTGTAGCTGAACTCTTCCGGCGACGGCAGCACCGGCACCAGGGCACGCTTGGCCAGACGGCCGTGACCCAGTTCGCGACGCTTGGTGCCGCCCATACGACCACATTCGCCGGTGGCGTACGGAGGCATGTTGTAGTGGAACAGGAAGCGGTCTTTGTACTCGCCCATCAGCGCGTCGATGATCTGCTCGTCGCGGCCGGTACCCAGCGTGGCAACAACCAGTGCCTGGGTTTCGCCACGGGTGAACAATGCCGAACCGTGGGTGCGCGGCAGAACGCCGTTGCTGATTTCGATCGGACGAACGGTGCGGGTGTCGCGACCATCGATACGCGGTGCGCCCGACAGGATGCGGCCACGAACGATGCCGGCTTCCAGATCAAACAGGATGTTGCCAATGGTGTTGGCATCCACCGGCGTCCCCGCGGCGTTTTCGCCGTTGGCGAATTGAGCGGTGGTATCGGCGTAGATCGACTTCAGGTTCTGGCTACGAACCTGCTTGCTGGTTTCGTTGTAAGCAGCTTCCAGACGCGGCTTGGCAAAGTCGCTGACCATGGCGATCAGTGCTTCGTCCTTCGGTGCCGGCTGCCAATCCCATTCAGGCTTGCCAGCGGCTTCAACCAGGCGATTGATCATCTGGATAACGGCTTGTTGCTGTTCGTGACCGAACACCACACCGCCCAGCATCACGTCTTCGGGCAGCATCTGGGCTTCGGATTCGACCATCAGCACGGCAGCTTCGGTACCCGAAACGATCAGGTCCATTTGCGAGGTCTTCATTTGCGAAGACGTCGGGTTAATCACGTACTGGCCATCAATGTAGCCCACGCGTGCAGCACCCACCGGGCCGTTGAACGGGATACCCGACAGGGCCAGCGCAGCGGAAGCACCGATCAGCGCAGGAATATCCGAATCCACTTCCGGGTTGATCGACATCACGGTGGCGACGATCTGGACTTCGTTGTAGAAGCCTTCCGGGAACAGCGGACGCAGCGGACGGTCGATCAGACGCGAGGTCAGTGTTTCCTTTTCCGAAGGACGGCCTTCACGCTTGAAGAAGCCACCCGGGATCTTGCCGGCGGCGTAGGTCTTTTCAACATAATCAACGGTCAGCGGGAAAAAATCCTGGCCCGGCTTGGCGTTCTTGGCACCGACAACGGTCACCAGAACGACGGTGTCATCATAGGTGACCATGACCGAACCGCTGGCTTGACGGGCCACATGACCGGTTTCCAGGGTCAGGGTGTGGGCACCGTACTGAATACTTTCACGTGCAATTTCAAACATACTCATTGTTTTCTCTTCCTCTCAACAATAACGAACTACTTAACGACAACAACAAAAACAAAACGGGCGCTCTCTGATGAGAACGCCCGTCATGTTCAAACAACGGTCACGTAATTACTTACGCAGACCCAGACGACCGATCAGTGCACGATAACCGTCGAGGTTGGTGCGCTTCAGGTAGTCCAGCAGCTTGCGACGACGGCTCACCATGCGCAGCAGACCGCGACGCGAGTGGTGATCCTTCGAATGTTCTTTGAAGTGCGGGGTCAGGTCGTTGATGCGTGCCGTCAGCAGCGCAATCTGGACTTCCGACGAACCGGTGTCGCCCTGGCCACGTTGGTAATCGGCAACAATCGCCGCTTTGTTCTGAGCGTTCAGCGTCATATCAAACTTTCCTTTAAGTGACAGATGCGCCCCAGTTTGAGAGAGCTGCATCCAGGTTTCCCCCTGTCTGGGGTTGGATCCGCAACCGGGTTGGCTGCGGGCGAAGCGCAAAGTATATCAGGAATTCTCTGTGGAAACCAAACGAACTGGCTGAATTTTCAGATCTTTTCCGTCGGAAACCACCTGCCCCACACCGATAAAGCGGCCATCGAGATAAAAGCGGAGTGCGGCACCTTCAGGTAATACCTGGCCCGCCTCCGGGCGGAACGGATTGCCATGTTTGCACAAGGTTGCCTGACGATCCGTGATATCGAGGCGTTGCAGGTTCTGCACCAGGAAATCGGCCGACTGCAGCAAACCGGCATCGCACAACGGTGACGCAGGAATGCACGAGGGTTCCGGGTTGATGGCAATCGCTTCGGCGACCAGCTGTTCCAGTGTTTTGCAGCCTTTGAGCGATACGTCACCGACCTGCGTGCGGCGCAGCGCGATCAGATGTGCCACGCTACCGACGGCACGGGCGATATCTTCGGCCAGCGTGCGGATATAGGTGCCTTTACTGCAGCGAACCGATAGATCGGCGGTGAGCACCCTGCCCTGGTCATTGAGGACCACGTTAGACCAGCCGAGTTCGCTCAAATGAATCTTACGCGGTTGCCGCTCAACTTCGATACCGGCGCGCGCCAGTTTATAAAGCGGCTGACCATCGCGCTTGAGCGCGGAATACATGGGCGGAATCTGCTCGGATTCCCCTTCGAAGCGGGAGAGAATCGTTTCAATGGCGTCGATGCCGGGCAAACGATCTGTGGTTTCAACAACGGACCCCGTCAGATCCCCCGTATCGGTACGGGCACCAAAGCAGACCGTGGCTACGTAGCCTTTGTCGGCATTGAGGAGATCGGCAGAAAACTTGGTGGCCTCACCTAGGCAGAGCGGTAGAACGCCGGTGGCAAACGGATCCAGCGTGCCCGTATGCCCACCCTTGCTCGCCCCGAAAAGGCGACGCACAGCCTGCAGTGCCTGATTGGACGTCAGGCCGACCGGTTTATCGAGTAATACCACACCATCCAGTGCGCGCCATTGCACCGGGCGCGGGATGGTCGGGCTAGTCGTTTCCAGAGGCATCGTCGGCCGCTTCGGCCGAATCATCCGCAGTACGAGACACGGCGCTATCGATCAGCGACGACAGACTGATGCCCCGCTCTACGGACGTGTCATATTCGAAATGGAGTTCCGGGACGGTACGCAGCAACAACTGGCGCGACAGTTCGTGACGCAGGAAACCGGAAGCCCGCTTCAGGCCTTTGGCCAGGGCCTCCCGCTCACTCTCCCCGACCAGTGCCGTATAAAACACTTTGGCGTGGGCATAATCCGGCGTGACTTCAACTGCCGTCAGCGAGACCTGCTGCACACGCGGATCGCGAATTTCCGAGCGGATCAGCTCGGACAGATCGCGGCGGATTTGCTCCGCCACCCGATCCGTCCGGGCGAAACCGCGTTGTGGACCACGCTTCATGCTTACAGCGTCCGTGCCACTTCCAGAATTTCGTAGGCTTCCAGCTTATCGCCCACCTGGATGTCGTTGAAGTTCTTGAGTGAGAGACCGCACTCGAAGCCTTCGCGGACTTCCTTGACGTCATCCTTGAAGCGACGCAGCGAGTCGAGCTCGCCATCGTGCAGCACGATGTTGTCGCGCAACAGACGGACACGGCAGTTCCGCTTGACGATGCCTTCCTGCACCATACAACCAGCCACAGCACCGATCTTCGGTACGCGGAAGATTTCGCGGATTTCGACCAGACCCAGGTTCTGCTCTTTACGCTCTGGCGATAGCATGCCGGACAGCGCCGCCTTCACTTCGTCAACGGCGTCGTAGATCACGTTGTAGTAACGGATATCGACGTCCATACCTTCGGCGATCTTGCGGGTATTGGCATCGGCACGAACGTTGAAGCCAATGATGACCGCCTTGGAGGCCGATGCGAGGTTGACGTCGCTTTCGGTAATGCCACCAACGGCCGAGTGAATGACATTGACGCGCACTTCGTCGGTCGACAGTTTGACCAGCGATTGCACCAACGCTTCCTGCGAACCCTGAACGTCGGCCTTGATGATGAGCGGCAGCGTTTTGACTTCGCCTTCGGCAGCCATCTGCTCCATCATGGATTCCAGCTTGTTGGCCTGCTGGCGCGCCAGCTTCACTTCACGGAACTTGCCTTGACGGTACAGGGCGATTTCACGGGCCTTACGCTCATCCGCCAGAACCATGGCATCTTCACCGGCACTCGGTACGTCCGAGAGGCCGAGAATTTCCACCGGAATCGACGGGCCGGCCGAGTCAATCGGTTTGCCGTTCTCATCCAGCATGGCGCGAACGCGACCGAACACCGAACCAGCCAGCAACACATCACCCTTGTTCAGGGTGCCCTGCTGCACCAGCATGGTGGCAACCACACCGCGACCCTTGTCGAGGCGGGCTTCGATGATCAGACCCTTGGCCGGGCTTTCGACCGGCGCGGTGAGTTCGAGTACTTCGGCTTGCAGCAGCACCTGCTCCAGCAGATCGTCGATACCCTGTCCCGACTTGGCCGACACCGGCACGAAGGGCGAATCGCCACCGTATTCTTCCGGCACGACTTCTTCAGAAACCAGTTCCTGCTTGACGCGATCGGCGTTAGCTTCCGGTTTATCAATCTTGGTAATGGCCACAACGATCGGCACGCCGGCTGCCTTGGCGTGGTGAATGGCTTCACGCGTCTGTGGCATCACACCGTCATCGGCAGCACAGACCAGAATCACGATATCCGTTGCCTTGGCACCGCGCGCACGCATGGCCGTAAAGGCTTCGTGACCCGGGGTGTCGAGGAAGGTGATCATGCCGCGATCTGTTTCAACGTGGTATGCACCGATATGCTGTGTAATCCCACCAGCTTCGCCGCTGGCAACGCGGCTGCGACGGATGTAGTCAAGCAGCGAGGTCTTACCGTGGTCAACGTGACCCATCACGGTCACGACCGGTGCACGCGGCTTGGCTTCGACATCCACGTGATCGGTCACGTCGTCGAGGAAGGCATCCGGATCATCCAGTTTGGCGGCGAGCGCCTTGTGGCCCATTTCTTCGACGACAATCATCGCCGTATCCTGGTCCAGCACCTGGTTGATGGTCACCATGGAGCCCATCTTCATGAGCGCCTTGATGACTTCGGTGGCCTTGACCGACATCTTGTGGGCCAGATCGGCCACAGAGATGGTTTCCGGCACGTGCACTTCACGCACGATCGGTTCGGTCGGTGCATTGAACGAATGCGCTTCATCGGACGACGACTGATGACGCTTGTCACCCTTCTTGCCGCCCATTTTCCAGTTGTTACCACCGCGACCCGGGGCATTGCCCTTCTGATCGCGACCGCCCTTAGCGCCACCACGGCGATCATCACGATCATCATTACGGCCCTTGCCATCGCGACCGCCGTCACGACGCTCTTCCGGTGCGGCCTGGGCTGCCGTGCTGGCGGCCTTACGGTTTTCTTCGGCAGCCTTCAGCGCAGCCTGTTTGGCAGCGGCTTCTTCACGCAGACGCTGCAGTTCCTTCTCGCGGTTTTCGCGATCAATACGGTCCTGCTCCTGGCGTGCACGCAGCTGGGCATAACGATCTTCTTCGGCCTTACGGGCAGCGATTTCCTTCTCATCGAGGAACGATGCCTTTTTCGGACGCTGAACCACTGTCTTGGTCTTCGGCTTTTCTTCCGCCACCACGGGCGCAGCAGGCGCAACTTCGGCAGCCACCGGCTCCGGCTCGGGCGTTACTTCTACGACCGGCTCCGGTTCCGGTTCTACGACCGGCTCGGGCGTCACTTCAACCGCCGGCGCCACTTCGACCACCGGTTCCGGCGCCACTTCAACGACCGGCACAATCACTTCTTCAACCACTGGCGCCACCGGGGCTTCGCTCGCTGCAGGTGCCGCAGCAACCGGGGCTTCCGGCACTTCCGGCGTATCTCGCTTAACGAGCACACGCTTTTTACGGACTTCAACCTGCACCGTACGTGTCTTGCCCGTTGCATCCTGAGCCTTGATGGCCGAGGTGGATTTACGGGTCAGCGTTACACGGTTGCTGGCTGCCTTGGCTTCGCCATGCGATGTGCGCAGAAACTCCAGCAGGCTGTTTTTATCAGCAGCCGTCAGGGTATCCGAGGTCGCCGACTTTTTAAGGCCGGCCTTGTTCAGTTGTTCCAGCAGCACTTCTGCCGGCATTTTGAGTTCACTGGCAAACTCGAGGACAGTATTATTTTCCATGAGCGCTCCAATCACTTATCAGATGCGTCATCAGCAAACCAGTGCGCACGGGCTTCTGTAATGAGTGCAACTGCAGCGGCCTGAGTCAGGCCGGTTATTTCTACGAGTTCATCAGTGGCCAGATCGGCCAGGTCGTCACGCGTTTTGATACCTGCTTCTGCCAGCTTGACGGCAATCGTCTTTTCCATGCCCGGCAGGTTGAGCATATCTTCGGCCACGTTTTCCAGCTTTTCTTCGGCGGCAATGGCTTCAGTCAGCAGGGCGTTACGGGCACGCGTACGCAGCTCGTTGACAAGTTCTTCTTCCAGACCTTCGATTTCGAGCATTTCGCTCAGCGGCACATAGGCCACTTCTTCCAGGGTCGAGAAACCTTCGGCAATCAGCAGATCGGCCAGCTCTTCGTCGATATCGAGTTTTTCGATAAACAACAGACGGGTCGTTGCCGACTCGGCTTCGTTCTTGCGCTGCGATTCTTCCGGCGTCATCAGGTTGATGGTCCAGCCAGTCAGTTCGGACGCCAGGCGGACGTTCTGACCACCACGACCAATGGCAATCGCCAGGTTGTCATCATCAACGACCACATCCATGGCATGACGCTCTTCGTCGACGACGATAGAGGTCACTTCGGCCGGGGCCAGTGCATTGATAACGAACTGGGCGGGATCTTCCGACCAGATGATGATGTCCACGTTCTCACCGCCCAGCTCATTACGTACCGCCGTCACACGCATGCCACGCAGACCGACACAGGTGCCGATCGGGTCGATACGGGCATCCTTGCTCAGAACGGCGATCTTGGCGCGCATGCCGGGGTCACGGGCAGCCGCTTTGATTTCCATGAGGCCATCTTCGATTTCCGGCACTTCCAGTTCGAACAGGCGGCTGATGAATTCCGGCGCAGTTCGCGACAGGATGAGTTGCGGGCCACGCGCAGCACGATCAACGCGCAGCAGGAAGGCCTTGACGCGGTCACCCGGACGCAGGTTTTCACGCTGGATCATCTGATCACGCGGCAGCACCGCTTCGATCTTGCCAACTTCAACAATGGCGTTGCCACGTTCCATGCGCTTGATGGTGCCGGTCACGAGGTGTTCGCCACGCTCCAAGAAGTTCTGCAGCAGCGCTTCACGCTCGGCGTCGCGGATCTTCTGCAGGATCACCTGCTTGGCTGCCTGGGCACCGATACGACCAAAGTCGATAGGCTCGAGCTCTTCTTCGATGAAGTCGCCGACTTCGATCTCCGGGTGCTGCTCACGTGCTTCACTGATCGCCAGCTGGGCATCTTCGTTTTCCAGATCAGCGTCTTCCACCACTTCCCAGCGGCGGAACGACTCATGCTCACCGGTCACGCGGTCGATCACGACACGGACATCGGCTTCCAGATTCATCTTCTTGCGCGTGGCTTGTGCCAGCGCGAGCTCCAGAGATGCAAAAACGATTTCCTTGCTGACGTTCTTTTCACGGGCCAGCGCGTCGACTAGCAATAGAATTTCACGAGTCATCTTGGTGTCCTTTCCTCTGTAGCGCTCAAATCAAAATTTCGGAACAAGGCGAGCCTTGTCAATATTGGATAACGGGAATGTGATGGTGTCTGCACCAAGCTCCAGCTGAACCTGATCACCATCCAGGCCAATCAACGTGCCGTTGAACTGGCGGCGCTCACCGATGGGCATGCGCAGTTTGATCTGCACCTGCGAACCGGCAAAACGCGTGTAATCGGCTGGTTTAACCAGTGGGCGATCCAGACCGGGCGACGAAACCTCTAACCGGTCGTAATCGATGTTTTCTACCTGAAACAGATGCGTCAACTGGTTACTGACGGTGGCGCAATCTTCCACATCAACACCACGCGGCTTTTCCGGCGCGTCGATAAAGACCCGGATCAGGCGGCTGCGCGGCGACAACTCGACCATAACGAGCTCGTAGCCCAGGCCGGTAACGGTAGATTCGATCAGTTCCTGCAGACTCATGTGATAACGGAAAACACAAATAAAAAATGGGCTTAAAGCCCATCACGCCAAAATCGGCTGTACGACCCGGCTGATCATTCGCAGACGCAGCCAGGCTGTACGGGAATTTTTAAAACTTCGTGATTATAAAGGATTTTTCGACTTAGGTCGAGGACTGCTACGCTTTGGTGCAGCGCCATGGCCCTGTGAGCGGGCCTGACCGCGGCTACGCGGTGCCGGTTTCGACCCCGGCCGGCCCGAACGCACTTTCTGACCGACATTGCGCGACGGACCTTCTGCTTCCGCGCCCAGTGACTTGACCAGTTTTTCCACGTCCGCTTCATCGACCATCAGGTGATGACCCCGCTTCAGGCGTGGCGGCAGGATAAACGGACCATATCTCACTCGAATCAGACGACTGACCGTACGCCCCACGGCCTCGAACAGGCGTCGGACTTCCCGGTTACGGCCTTCGGAAATGGTAACGCGGTACCACTGGTTGGCACCCTCGCCGCCCGCATCTTCAATGCTGTTCAGGGAAGCCGGGCCATCTTCCAGCTCGACACCCTTCTTGAGCTGATCTTTAGCGTCTTCATCCAGTGGGCCGAGCACACGCACCGCGTATTCACGAATCATTTCGTGGCGCGGATGCATCAGGGCATTGGCCAGCGCACCCGAGGTCGTAAATAGCAACAGGCCACTGGTGTTGAAGTCCAGACGACCCACCGCGATCCACTTGCCGCCGCGTACCCGTGGCAGATTACTAAAGACATTCGGACGGCCTGCCGGGTCGCTACGCGAGACGATTTCCCCTTCCGGCTTGTGATACAGCAGCACCTGCGGTGCGCGCATGGCACCGTGCAGGTTGACCAGTCGGCCATTGACCTTGACCCGATCCCCCGGCAACACACGTTGCCCCAAGGTGGCCGGTTGGCCGTTCACCTGGACGCGGCCCGCCGCAATCCACTCTTCCATTTCACGCCGACCACCGAGGCCGGATTGTGCGAGTAGCTTTTGCAGACGTTCACCGGCATCGGCCGCGGCTTTACGGGCTGGCGCTTCGGTGACGAGTTCATCGTCACCGAAAAAGTCATCGACCGGCGCTTCAGGCGCGGGTTTGGCCACGGGCTTACGGGCGCGGGCAGCAGCCGGGCGAGGCGCGGCTTTGCGGGCACCCGGGGCGGCAGGTTTACGAGGTGCAGACATCAGATTCAGGCTCCGGGCATGCCTTCGAGGGCGCCCTGCAGGGTTTCAAGTGGTGGCAGTTCGGTCAGGCTACGCAGGCCCAGATCGTCCAGGAACTGGCGGGTTGTTGCGTAGAGTGCCGGTCTACCCGGCGTTTCGCGATGGCCCACGGTGTCGATCCAGCCCCGCTCTTCGAGGGTACGGATGACCTGGGTGGCGACCGTCACACCGCGGATATCTTCGATATCGCCACGGGTGACCGGTTGACGATAGGCAATGATCGCCAGCGTCTCCATGACGGCGCGCGAATAACGAGGCGGCTTTTCAGGGTTAAGCCGATCCAGATGCGGCTGGATTTTCGCATGGGTGCGGAAACGCCAGCCATCGGCCAACTCCAGCAGCTCACAGCCCCGGTTCTGCCAGCGCTCCTGCAGATGAGCGATCGCCTGCAGAATTTCATCAGCGGCAACAGTATCGTCAAACAAACGGCGCAGATGCACCATATCCAGCGGCGCAGTTGAGGCCAGCAGCGCGGCTTCGACAACACAGGCCAGTTCGGCCACATCAATGACCGGTCCGGGTGCAATAATCCCCTCGGTCGTTTCAACGACTTCGGTCAGGGAACGCTGTTCTTCAGACATCCTCACCCTCCTCTGTTCCATCCTCGGCCTCAGGCGCTTCGAACATCGATTGTTCCGGCACATCGGTCGGGAGACGCACATAGATCGGTGCAAAAGCCGCCGTCTGCGTCATTTCCAGCAAATGCTCCTTGCAAAGCTCCAGCAAGGCAATGAAATTAACCACCACGACGGGCACGCCGCCGCTGACATCGAACAATTCGGCGAATTCGGTATAGCCGTCTTTGGCACGCAGGGTGCGCAGAATCAGGCCCATGTGTTCACGGACCGACAACTCTTCGCGGGCAATCTTGTGGTGCGTATGCAACTTGGCCTGCCGGACAACCGCCAGCCAGGCGGCATGCAGGTCATCCGCCGAGACATCGGGATGGCGAACCACCGCTTCTTTATCGACCCAGACATTGAGCCACTGAAAATCGACTTCCGCCTTGGGCAATTCGTCAATTTCGCGGGCAGCCAGTTTCATCTGCTCGTATTCGATCAACCGGCGAACGAGCTCGGCACGGGGATCTTCGGTTTCTTCCTCGAACTCGGCTTTGGGGCGCGGCAGCAGCATGCGCGACTTGATCTCGATGAGCATGGCTGCCATAACCAGATACTCGGCCGCCAGCTCCAGATTCTCGGAGCGCATGGCTTCCACATAATCCAGATACTGTGTGGTCAGCGTGGCCATCGGGATATCAAGGATATCGACGTTGGCTTTACGGATCAGGTACAACAGCAGATCAAGCGGCCCTTCGAAGGCATCAAGCATGACCGACAGCGCATCGGGCGGGATGTAGAGATCCTGCGGCAGGTCCACAATGGGCTGACCATAGAGCATGACCCGGGTTTCACCGTTTTCGACGGTGACCTGAATGGCCTGTTCGTAGGGCGCTTCTGCAGACGCTTCTTCGCCAACCGCCGGTTGATCCGACGGCAGCATGGGTTCTTCCGATGGCATCTGATCGTCAGACATCACTTAGCCTGTCAGCCCCATCACAGCGCGAACACGCGACATCGTTTCGTCCGCCAGCGCACGCGCACGCGCTGCGCCCTCGCGCAGGATGCGATCGATTTTCTCGGGCTCGGCGGCCAGTGCTGCCGCGCGCGCGCGCATTGGAGCAAGCACGGTGTTAATCCCTTCAGCGACCGCATTCTTACAATCAATACAGCCGATACCGGCAGAGGTACAACCTTCTACGACCCACTGCTTCCTGGCATCGTCGCTGTAGACTTCATGCAGCTGCCAGACGGGGCAGTTCTTCGGATTACCCACGTCGGTACGACGCACGCGCGCCGGATCCGTCGGCATCGCCTTCAGCTTTTTGGCCACATCTTCCGGCGCTTCGCGCAGGCTGATGGTGTTGTTATAGGACTTGGACATCTTCTGACCGTCCAGCCCCGGCATTTTGGAAGCTTTGGTCAGCAAGGCCGCCGGTTCAACCAGAATGGCCTTGCCCGAGCCCACCAACCAACCCCAGAGGGATTCCTTATCGCTCGTATCCAGCACATCGGCACCGGCCAGAAAAGCTTCGGCCTGGGTCAGCACCTCGCGGTCGCCATCCTGTTGATAGCGCTGACGCAATTCTTTGTAAGGCTTCGCCGTCGGGCCAAGCTTCTTGAGTGCAGCGATGACTTCCTGTTCAAACTCCGGCGTGCGGCCGTAGAGATGGTTAAAGCGACGCGCCACTTCACGGGTCAGTTCGATATGCGGCACCTGATCTTCACCGACCGGCACATGCTTGGCGTCATACACCAGAATATCGGCCGATTGCAACAACGGATAGCCCAGGAAACCGTAGGTCGACAGATCTTTATGCGACAGCTTTTCCTGCTGGTCCTTGTAGGTCGGCACACGCTCCAGCCAGCCCAGTGGCGTCATCATCGATAGCAGCAGATGCAGTTCGGCATGCTGCAACACTTGTGACTGCTGGAAAATAATCGACTTTTCCGGGTCCAGACCGGCGGCCAACCAGTCGATAACCATGTCGCGACCTGCCTGAGCGATACTCTGCGGCGCATCATAATGGGTCGTCAGCGCATGCCAGTCCGCTACGAAAAAAAGGCACTCGTAGTTATCCTGCAGTCGCACCCAGTTTTCGAGCACGCCATGATAGTGACCCAGGTGCAGGCTCCCCGTGGGGCGCATGCCGGAAAGTACGCGTTCAGCTGACATCAGTGACTCAGAGGAAGAAAATCGTTGAAATGAGGCTGCCAGCCAGCTGGATCAGCGGCATGATGATCACGCCCAATAGGCCGGTGACCAAAAGCAGTAACAGAATCGGCAAACCATACGGTTCGCTACGGCCATAGCTTTGCGCCGCGGCCGGCGGCAACAGGCTGAAAAGTACGCGACCACCATCCAGCGGCAGAATCGGCACCAGGTTAATAGCCATCAGCATCAGGTTGATGGAAACACCGATACGGGCCATTTCTTCCATCGGTACACTGAAATAGTTGTTTGTAGAAAGTCCGACCTTCAACAGGATTGCCCAGCCAAAGGCCATGAGCAGGTTGACCCCGGGGCCAGCCAGGGCCACCCAGCGCATATCCTCACGCGGGTGGCGCAGGCGGCTGTAATCCACCGGCACCGGTTTGGCCCAGCCAAACAGAATGCCGCCGAACAGCAAGGTTGCAGCCGGTACCAGAATGGTGCCCACCAGATCGATATGACGAATCGGGTTCAGACTGATACGCCCCATCTGGTATGCCGTGGGGTCGCCAAAATAACGCGCAACATAGCCGTGGGCTGCCTCATGCAGCGTAATGGCAAAAATCATCGGTAAGGCGGCAATCGCCAGCAGCGCAATATCAATATTCATAGTCAGTCCGTCCAGCACGCGATTCTAGCAGAGCCTGACCGCACCCAACTGCCTCGCCGTGGAATGCCCTATCGCAGATCAGGACAGCCCCAGCGGGGCCAATGGCCCATGGCCGACACGCATGACGGTGGGCGGCAGCTCGCAGAGATCGATCACCGTGGTTGGCTCGGTACCACACCACCCGCCCTCCACCACCAGATCCAGCTGGGGCGAGAGGCGCTCCTTGATCGACCAGCCATCGCTGAGTGGGTCCTCGTCGCCCGGCAACGTCAGGGTTGTCGTTAACAGGGGTTCGCCCAAAGCCTCCAGGACACCTTGCATGATCCGGTTATCCGGAATGCGTAAACCCAGCGTTTTGCGCTTGGGGTGCAAAATCCGACGCGGCAGCTCCTTGGTGCCTTCGAGCACAAAGGTATAGGCGCCCGGCGTGGCCAGCTTGAGGAGGCGATACTGGGCATTGTCGACCCGGGCATACTGGCCGATGTCGGACAGATCCCGGCACATGAGGGTCATCAGGTGGTGATCATCAATGCCACGGATCTTGCGGATCTTATCGAGGGCAGCGGCATCCCCGAGATGACAGGCCAGTGAATAACAGGAGTCGGTTGGCAAGGCGACAACCGCCCCCTGACGCAACATGTCCGCCGTTTGATCCAGCAAACGCTGCTGCGGATTTTCCGGATGGATGTTAAAGTATTGCGTCACGTTCAATTCCTAATCAATTGTTATTCCAGGAGTTCCAGACAGGAACCACCCCCTCGGGTAGCGGTAGACTTCGCCCGAGATCGACATAGCTTTCATCCGGCCCATGAAAATCGGAACCTTGCGATCCCATGAAGGCATAATGGCGCGCCTGGCGCCCGAAGTGGGCCACCTGTTCCGGGGTATGGCTACCGGATGCGACTTCAATCGCCTCACCACCAAGATCACGAAACGCTTCAAAAAGCTTTCCTAATTCCTTGTTTGACATACGATAACGCCCCGGATGGGCAATCACCGCCACGCCACCTGCGCGATGAATCCAACCCAGAGCTTCTTCCAGGCTGGGCCACGGATGCGCCACATATCCTGGCTTACCGGGTGTCAGGTAGCGATCAAACACCTGCTTCACTTCACGGCACGCCCCCATCTCGACCAACGCCCGTGCGAAGTGCGCACGCGAGACGAGTTCGGGGTTACCCACATAAGCCATGGTGCGCTCCAGAATGCCATTAAAGCCGATCTTTTCCAGTTCAGCCGCAATACGGGCGGCACGGTTAGCGCGCCCGTCCCGGATACCGTTCAGCCCTTGAACCAGGGCCGGGTTTTCAGGATCGACCTGCAGCCCGACAATATGTACGGAATGATCGAGCCATTCGACGGAGATTTCTGTCCCGGGAATCAGTTCCAGCCCCAGGCTGTCCGCAGCGGCAGCCGCCTCCGGCAACCCGGATAAGCCATCATGATCCGTGAGCGCGAGCGACGTCACCCCATTGGCATGCGCACGGGCCACAACAGCAGCCGGCGGCAACATGCCATCCGATGCCGTGGAATGGCAATGCAGGTCATAACGGGCAGAAGCTTGAATTTCGGTCATTGTGGCTTTATGTGACTCTAGTAACAGCATAAAATGCTGCACCGCCCATTTTACTGGAAACCGACCGCCCATGAGCTGCTATCAACTGGAAGACCGGATCCCGCAAATCCACCCGACAGCCTGGGTGGCGCCTAATGCCGTCCTGATTGGCAGCATCGAATGCGCCGAAGACAGTTCGGTGTGGTGGAATGCCGTACTTCGTGGCGACAATGAGCCCATTGTGATCGGCCCACGCAGCAACGTGCAGGACGGCTGCGTCTTCCATACCGACCCGGGCGCGCCACTCATCCTGGCAGCTGACGTCACGATCGGCCACAAAGTCATGCTGCACGGCTGCCGCATCGGCCAGGGTAGCCTGATCGGTATCGGCACCACCATTCTGAACCATGCCGTGATCGGCGAACACAGCCTGGTTGGCGCGGGCACCCTGATTTCCGAACGCAAAGTCTACCCACCCCGCTCGCTGATTATGGGCACACCCGGCAAGGTCGTGCGCGAACTCACCGACGAGGAAGTCGCTCGCCTCATGAACAGCGCAGCACGCTACGTACAAAACGCCGCCCGCTACCAACAACATCTCAAGGCACTCTAATGCGCGAAACTGATCGCTTCGTCCGTTTTCATTTTCCTGAACTATCGATTCGCGGTGCCCTGGTGCACCTCGACGACAGCTATCGCGCGTTGTGCCACGGCCGTCACTATCCGCCGGCCGTCAGCCGCATGCTGGGTGAAATGGCCAGTATTACCGCCCTGATGGCGGGCCAACTCAAACACCCGGGCCGACTGACGTTCCAGATGCGGGATCCGGGCCCCATTAGCCTGCTGGTGATGGACTGTACCGATCAACTCGGTTTGCGTGGTACGGCGCAGTGGCGCCCGGAACACATGGAGGCGCTCAGCAATCCTTCGACGGCATGCCTGAACAGCAGCGGTACCGGTGAAGAAAGCCGCCTGATGATGACGCTGGATGCCCACCAGTTCAGCACCCCGTGGCAAAGCTTTGTGCCACTGGTCGGCAAATCGCTGGCTGATGCTTTTGCACACTATCTGGTGCAGTCGGAACAGCAACCCACCGAGCTCATGCTAACGGCCAACGGTGAACAAGCCGCCGGGTTGTTCCTGCAAAAGATGCCGGGTGCCGATGAGGCCGATGCCGATGGCTGGAACCGTATCTGCCACCTGTTTGCCACGCTAAAACCGGAAG
>JACCDW010479211.1_pt1 | contig 15834 bp, 16 predicted proteins | sample 7449781 | NCBI WGS metagenome assembly JACCDW01 (sample SAMN15323449, study PRJNA562643) | freshwater metagenome | isolation source: river surface water | place: USA:Blue River Watershed | collected 2017-08-18
CCAGAGAATTACTTGATTACCCACGTGCTGCTTCCTCTTTCACGACTTCGAGTTCAATATGAGGACAGTCATTCCACAAGCGATCGAGCATGTAATAACGACGAAGTTCTGTCGATTGGATATGAACAACGAGATCTGAGTAATCGAGAAGGACCCACTCTTCAGTTCCCTCGCGGCGAAGTGGCTTATCCCCCGCAAGGCGGAGCTTTTCTTCCACCTCATCGGCAATCGAGCCAATCATCTTTGAATTGGTTGCAGTAACAATAAGGAAGACCTCACTGAGAACGCTCTGGTCAGATAGATCGAGAGCAACAAGCTCGCTACCGAACTTATCGGCAGCTGCGCGAGCAGCAATTTGTGTGCGTTCAACGCAGGCTTTACTTGCTGGCATAGAGGTTCTGCTCCTTTATATATGCAGCAACTGCTGCCGGTATGAGATCTGATTTCTGAGCGCGAATATCTGTCGCAGATACAGCAATTGTATTGAGTTGAACGTTATGACTTCCTGGAAAATCTGGACGATCAATGACGAGGAATTCAACCATCTTCTTTAGCTCATCTGCGCGATGCCACTGATCGATCTTTTCGTAAGCATCGGTGCCAAGGATGAGAACAATCGTTGCGCCCTCATATGTTTGAGCAATCGCTTCAACGGTATCTATTGCATAACTTGGACCTTGGCGAAGAACTTCAATCGGGTTGACTTCAACATGAGCTGAAATTTCAGTTGGAAGTGCGCTGATGGCTAACTGACACATTGCTCGGCGCTGTGGACCAGTTGCAACAGGGGCGTTATCGCGTAGTCGTGGTTCACCTGCAGGAACTACAAGTAAGCGATCGACAATCTTCTTTGAAATTACCTCTTCTATAACGCGGATATGGCCATTATGGATGGGATCAAATGTGCCGCCGTAAAGCCCAACTTTCAAGGCTATTACTTATCTAGACGAAGAGTGATGTACAAAAGAAAGGAGAAGACTGCGAAGGCGATGACTCCGAAAACGTAGGGAGGAACTGGAAGTTCACGAACTGCCTCAGATGCAAGATTAATCATGAGTCAAAGATTACTACTTACCCGCAAGAAGTTCTAAAAAGCGCGCTTCATCGATAATTGTGACGCCTAACTCTTGCGCCTTACCCATCTTCGAACCTGGATCTGAGCCCACCAATACATAATCGGTTTTCTTTGAGACAGAAGATGATGCCTTTCCGCCATGAGCGGTGATTGTCTCCGCAATCGAATCACGGGTAAATCCTTCAAGGCCCCCAGTTACAACAAATGTCAGGCCCGCAAGTGTTTGTGGAAGATCTTCAGCTTTCTGGTTAACCATACTGACGCCAGCTTTGCTCCACTGTTCGATGATTCTCTGATGCCAATCGACTTCAAACCATTCAACGACAGATTGCGCAATAACATCACCAAGGCCATCAATCTCTGACAAAGTTTCTACTGAGGCTTTTGAGATTGCATCCATGCTGCCTAAATTATTGGCAAGTGCCTGTGCTGCAGTTGGACCAACGTGGCGAATAGAGAGCGCAACGATGGTTCGCCATAGCGGACGGCTCTTCGCCGTTTCGAGGGCTTCCAATAACTTCTCAAGATTCTTTCCTTTACCGCCATCTTTCTTAGTGAAGAAAGATGACTTCATTAACTTCTCTTCGGTGAGCGAGAAGATATCTGCCTCATCGACGATGATCTTGTCAGCAAGTAAAGCAACGGCTGCTTCATAACCCAGCACATCAATATCAAGCGCTGCGCGAGAGCCGATGTAGTAAATGCGTTCCCGAAGCTGTGCCGGACAACTACGAGTATTCGGGCAACGAATATCAACATCGCCTTCAGTGATTGCACGTAACTCGGTTGCACATTCTGGGCAATGAGTTGGCATGACAAATGCCTTCTCCTTACCGGTGCGTTTATCAAGAACTGGTCCTAGAACCTCTGGGATGACATCGCCAGCCTTGCGGATAATGACTGTGTCTCCGATGAGGACACCTTTACGTTCTATCTCCTCCTGGTTATGAAGGGTTGCATTGGTAACTGTTGAACCTGCAACTTTGACTGGTTCCATAAAGGCAAATGGAGTAACACGGCCAGTGCGTCCAACGCTGACCTTAATGTCCAGAAGCTTTGTTGTTACCTCTTCTGGTGGGTACTTATAAGCAATCGCCCACTTAGGTGCGCGAGATGTAAAACCTAATTTCTTCTGCTCGGAAATTGAATCAACCTTGATAACTACGCCATCAATTTCATGTTCAACATCGTGGCGATGGATATTGTAATTTTCTATAAAAGCTAGAACTTCCTTACGGCTCTTACAAACCTTAAAGCGGTTAGATGTAGGTAATCCCAGAGCTTTCAACTGTTTATAGGCATCTGATTGTGAAACAAATGAAATTCCATCGTTTGCTCCAATGCCATGCACAACTACATCGAGAGCGCGTGATGCTGTTACTCGCGGATCCTTCTGTCGCAGTGAACCTGCGGCGCAGTTGCGTGGATTGGCAAAGAGTGGCTTACCGGCTTCCTCTAGCTCCTCATTGAGTTGATTAAATGCTTCAACTGGCAAGAAGACTTCACCGCGAACTTCAATAAGCGAAGGGATCTTCTCGCCCTTCAATGTATGAGTGAGCCCCTTAATGGTCTTTACGTTGAGCGTGACATCCTCGCCGGTTGTGCCATTGCCACGCGTCAGAGCACGAATCAATTGTCCGTTCTCATATAAGAGATTAATTGCAAGGCCATCTACTTTAAGTTCGCACAAGTATTCAGGTGACGGCGAATCCTTTTCGACTCGATCGAACCAGGTATTGAGCTCATCTTCATCAAAGACGTTATCGAGGCTCATCATCTTCTCGATGTGATCGTGTTGATCAAATGTTGTTGCAAATCCCCCACCGACACCAAGAGATGGTGAATCGGGTTCGAGAAGTTCGGGGTGCTTTGCTTCTAGAGCCTGTAATTCTTTAAGGAGCTTATCAAATTGTGCATCTGTAATGGTGGGCGCATCTAAAACATAATATTTAAATTGATGTTCACGAATCTCATTGGTGAGTTCGGTAATTCTGTGGCGCGCTTGATTAGTCATGCTGTCTCGCAGATTGTCGCCGAACCAACAACGCGATCGCCGTCATAGATAACCATCGCTTGGCCGGTCGCAAGCCCCAACAACGGAGAATCGAGTTCTGCAACAAGTTGACCATTGTCTAAGTAATAAGTGCAATCTAGCGCTGCACCATGTGCACGCACCTGAACAAAGCCACGAAGTGGGGCTGCACCGATTTCAGGGCCGCAGAAGATTGGCTTTTCACCGCGCATTGAAGTCACCGCAAGATCTTCTCGCGCACCTACGACAACAGTATTTGTTACTGGTTCAATTTTGAGAACAAAACGTGGAGAACCATCGGCAGTTGGAACAGTAAGTCCCAAACCTTTTCGCTGCCCGATTGTGTATGTGTACGCACCCTTATGCTCGCCGATCTTGGTGCCATCTTGATCGACAATTGGTCCAACTTCACTTCCCAAACGTTCACGCAACCAACCAGCATTGTCACCTGATGGAACAAAACAGATATCGTGGCTATCTGGCTTCTGTGCGACAGCCAATCCGCGAGCTTCCGCCTCTTTGCGAATATCAACTTTTTCCGTATCACCCAACGGAAATACTGCACCATTGATTTGTTCGCGATTGAGAACTGCTAGAACATAGGACTGATCTTTAAGCGGATCAATAGCGCGATGCAAGGTGCGACCTTCCGGAGTCTCTTGAGTACGTGCATAGTGGCCAGTTACCACACCATCGAATCCCATCGCCTTTGCGCGATCAAGAACTGCGGCAAATTTAATCTTCTCATTGCAACGAAGACATGGATTTGGTGTTCGCCCTGCTGCATATTCGCTCATAAAGTTTTCGACGACGCCTTCGTGAAATTCATCTGCCATATCCCAGATATAGAAAGGAATACCGATGACATCGGCTGCACGGCGCGCATCATGTGAATCTTCAATGGTGCAGCATCCACGTGCACCACTGCGGTACTTCTGCGGATTTGATGAGAGCGCAAGGTGCACGCCAATCACTTCATGACCGGCCTCAACTGCGCGCGCTGCAGCAACTGCAGAATCAACTCCACCGCTCATGGCGGCAATAATCTTCATTTCTTACCTACAGCGTTAGCGGCTAGTCCGCGTTCAATAACAGTCGGCAGCACAGATAACGCATAAGCAACATCTTCTGCAGTATTTGTTGATCCAAATGAGAAGCGCAGCGAAGATTGCGATACAACATCGGTAAGTCCCATCGCCATCAAAACGTGGCTTGGCCGATGAACACCTGCTGTGCATGCAGCGCCGGTCGAACAGGAAACTTTCTCAGAATCCATCAGCAATAGCAGTGAGTCGCTCTGTGTTCCCGGAAAAGTGATATTTGAAATTCCAGGAAGTCGTGGTGCGCCTTTACCATTAATTACTGCATCGGGGCGAAGTGCAGTGACTCCAGCTTCAAATGAATCGCGCAAAGACTCGACCTTCTTCGCATCATAAATATCTGCCTGCACAGCTGCAGCGAGGGCAACAATTGAAGGTGCATTGAGTGTGCCGCTTCGGATATCGCGCTCTTGTCCCCCACCATGAAGCAGCGGTGGAATCTCGACTGCCCGTTGCAAAATCAGCGCGCCGATGCCAAGTGGTCCACCAACTTTGTGGCCGCTAATTGTCATTGCAAAGAGACCCAATTCTTTAAATGAAAGTGGCACCTTGGTAAAACTCTGCACGGCATCAGAATGCACTGGAATATCTCCGGCAATCTTTACAACATCTGCAATCGGTTGAATAACACCAGTCTCATTATTGCTATGCATCACCGAGATTAGCGCAATTTCAGATGCTCGCTCCTGTACAACTTGCTTAAGGAAATCTAAATCGATCACGCCCGATGCGGTAACCGGAATTTCAATAATCTCTGCGCCTTCATGCTCTGCCAACCAATGAGCAGGATCTAAGACGGCGTGATGCTCGATACTCGATACCAGGATTACTTTCTTATCTGAATGCCAGAAGAGACCTTTAACTGCAGCATTATTGGCTTCAGTTCCGGAACCAGTGAAGATCACTTCGCTTGCTTGGCAGCCAACTGCGCGGGCAATACTTTCGCGCGCATCTTCGACATCTTTACGAGTCGAGCGGCCTTCAGTGTGCAGAGAAGATGGATTCCCTAATTTACGTAGCGAAGAATTCATCGCTTCAATTGCAACATCGAACATCGGCGTAGTTGCCGCATGGTCGAGATAGACGCTCATGGGAGCAGTCTAGTTCGTGAAGGCGAATTAGCCTTTCTTGGCGAGAACGCCTTCAGTGGCCTTCGGCAATACGTTGAAGAGGTCGCCTACTACGCCGAAATCTGCGATATCAAAGATAGGCGCTTCCGGATCTTTATTGATGACAACGATTGTCTTAGAAGTCTGCATGCCTGCGCGATGTTGGATTGCTCCAGAGATTCCGCATGCAACATAGAGAGCTGGGCTCACAGTCTTACCTGTCTGTCCAACTTGATGTGAATGTGGATACCAACCAGCATCTGTTGCAGCTCGTGATGCACCAACTGCTGCACCTAATGAATCTGCAAAAGTTTCGACAGGTGCGAAGTTGCCATCTGTTCCACGACCACCTGAGACAACGATATTTGCCTCTGTAAGTTCTGGACGTCCGCCCTTCACTGGTGGTTGTGAGGATGAGACTTTCGCTTTCTTTGCCTCTGCGCTTACCGTTGCAGTGCCATTTTCAATAGCTGGAGTTGATGTAGAGAAATCCGCTTCCACGCTATTGGGGCGCACGGTAATCACTGATGTGCCATGTGAAACTTTTGACTTAACTGTTGTAGATCCACCGAAGACAGATTGTGTAGCAGTGAGATCTGCTGCAACATCAATCGCATCTGTGATGATTCCAGATTCTGTAAGGATTGAGACGCGAGCTGCGACTTCCTTACCGAAGGCATGGGAGGCAATCAGAACTGCATCTGGTGATTTTTCTTTAACAAGGTTTGCAAGTGCATCTGCCGACGCTGCAACGCCATGGGCTGCAAAGTCATCTGATTCAAGAACGATGACAGATTGAATCGGTCCTTGGTTGACAGTTGCAGCAAGCGCAGCACCTTTACCTGTTGGAGCTAGAACTACTGCAGTGACCGCACCAATGCGAGCGCCTGCTGTAGCAAGCTCCGCCGTTGTCTTTGTTGCCTTATCGCCTGAAAAATCAGCGAGAATCAATACTGTGCTCATATCAACTTCTTCTCTGCTAGGAATGTTACGAGAGCGCTTCCGCCATCGCCTTCATCATTAACCTTTACACCAGCGGCTCGTGCAGGACGAGGTGTTGCTTCATTTACTTGTGACCACGCGCTCTGCGCTGCTACGCCAATGGCCGCTAAATCTTTCTGCTCAATTGTTTTCTTCTTCGCAGCCATGATTCCCTTAAAGGATGGGTAGCGAGGTTCATTAATCTTTTCGACAACGCTTAAGACTGCAGGGAAATCAGCTGAGATCTCATCAACGCCAGCTTCTGTAACTCGAGTGATAGCAACTTTTCCTGCAGGATCGACAGTTACCTTTGATGCGAAGGTGAGTTGCGCCCATCCCAGGCGAGCGCTGATCATCGCCGGCACAACGCTCATACGTGCATCGGTTGATTCGGTTCCGCAGATAACGAGATCAAATCCTCCATCGCTAATTACCTTTGCAAGAACTGCAGATGTTGCAATTGCATCAGAGCCTGCAAGAGATGCATCGCTGACCAAGATTGCATCATTTGCACCCATTGATAGACCTTTGCGAAGCGCCTCTGTTGCGCGATCTGGTCCCATTGAAATAAGTGTGACTGTATGTGGGCCACCTTCTTCATTGCCGCCATGAGCTTCAACGATGCGCAGCGCTTCTTCTACTGCGTACTCATCGAGATCATTCAGAACTGCATCAACGTTCTCGCGATCGAGGGTGCCATTGACCATCTTCTTCTCAGCCCACGAATCTGGAACTTGCTTTACACATACGGCGATCTTCATGGTGTGGATGTTACTGGCGAGTAATAAAGAATTCAATCTCAAAACAGGTCCGATATCAATGAAGGTCAGGGCAAGATAGCGCCGTGCTTCCCGCAGACCCCCGAACCTTAGGCGCCACTCTTACCGATGGCGGCTGCAACTTCGCCCTCTGGTCCAATGCGGCAACTGCTGTCGAGCTCTGCCTCTTTAATGAGGTCAATGGGAAGTTAGTTGAAACCCGCTTTGCCCTATCGCATCGCAATGGCCCAATCTGGCATGGGTATCTCGCAGGTGTTCGCGCCGGGCAGCGCTATGGCTATCGCGTCTACGGCACGTGGGCACCCGAATACGGATCGCGATTTAATGCAGCAAAGTTATTGATTGATCCTTATGCCCACAAACTAGATGGCGAACTGCAGTACACCGCAGAAATTTATGGCCACGTTGCACTTGATGGAACTGGCGCCGGCGATACAAATGTGCGCGATGATCGCGATAGCGCTGGATTCGTTCCTTACTCCGTTGTGACCGACTATCGCGCTCGCGAAATCAACCGTCCCATTTATTCCTGGACGCAAGAAGTTATCTATGAAGCACATGTACAAGGGCTTACTGCAAAGAACTACGAGATTCCAGAAGCAGAGCGCGGAACTTATAAAGCTCTCGGTCATCCCAGCACTATTGCGCATTTGAAAGAGATCGGAGTAACGGCGCTAGAACTACTTCCGATTCATTCTTATATAACGGAACCTGGAATTTGGCATCGTGGAAGAAAGAATCATTGGGGATATAACGCAATCGCATTCTCTGCGCCTCACGCGCAGTATGCCGCGACAGATGATCCAACTACTGAATTACAAGAAGCAGTTGATCGATTACATGATGCCGGCATCGAAGTCTTTCTCGATGTCGTCTATAACCACACTGGCGAAGGTGGCGTAGGCGGACCGACGCTCTCATTTAAGGGAATCGATAACAACGCCTGGTACCGCCATGATCACAATGGAAACTACGTAGATGTCACTGGTTGCGGCAATACCGTTGCAGCATCAAAACCACACGGCGTGCGCCACATCATCGATTCGCTGCGCTGGTGGGTAGAAGTTGTGGGCGTTGATGGATTCCGTTTCGATCTTGCGACAGCGCTCTATGCAACAAGCTCCGCATCTGATTCGGCGTTGATGTCAGCTATCGAATCAGATTCTGTTTTAAGAAACTTTAAGATGATCGCAGAACCTTGGGATATCTCGAGATACTCATTAGGAGATTTCCCTCATCCATGGCGAGAATGGAACGATCGATATCGCGACTCTGTTCGCCAGTTCTGGCTCGACGATCTTGCCCGTGGATATGGAGAAGGCGTTGCAGATATCGCAGCTGGTATCAGCGGATCTTCAGATATTTTCTATTACCGCGGGCCAACTTCATCCATTAACTTTGTAACAGCTCACGATGGGTTCACATTGAGCGATCTCACGATGTATTCCCAGAAGCGCAATGAAGCCAACCAAGAAGAAAATCGCGATGGTTCAAATGAAAACCGTTCATGGAATATGGGCGTTGAGGGCCCGAGCGATGATGCTTCTCTTCAGGCGCTACGACTTAGATTGAAGAAATCGATGATGGCAACTCTGATGCTTTCAGCTGGTGTTCCGATGATCACTATGGGCGATGAAATATGTCGCACACAGCAAGGCTCAAACAATGGGTACTCAATGCCGCGCGATATGTGGCCAGGTATTGCAGATTCACCTGAAACCTTTGGTGGCGGTTGGGCAAATAAGTGGAAGTTATCTGCTGAAGAACAAGATATGAAAGATGCGGTCGGTGAATTAGCGCGCATCAGAAAGACTTACTTGGCCGACGTTGCAGCGGAATTTTTCACAGGTCGCGTTGATCTTGGAACGCAGAGAAAAGATATCGCCTGGTTTAGTTTGGGCGGTCACGAGATGACAGAAGAGCATTGGGCAGATGGAGAAAAGCGAAGCCTGACAGTTCTTATTGAAGCTGGTCCCCATCGCGGTTTATTACTCTTGCTTAACTCTTCACGAGAGGAAACTTTATTTACTCTGCCTGACGAGAAATGGGGAACGAGTTTCCGCAGAATCTTTGATGCAGCATCTGTTGTGTTGACGCATGAACCTGTGATTAGCCTTCCAACACAGAAAGTAAGCGTTGCGCCACATTGTGCGCAAGTTTGGCTTGTTACTCGTTCGTAACCCAATATATTAGCCACGTGCTCGCAATCATCGCTCCCGGTCAAGGATCACAAACTCCGGGAATGCTCGCCCCTTGGCTAGAAGATTCTGCGCAACGAGAACTCTTATCAAACTGGTCTAAAGATATTGGCCTTGATCTCATTCACCTCGGAACATCTGCAGATGCCGAAGAAATTAAGGACACTGCAAATGCACAGCCACTTATCGTTGCAGCAGGTTTACTCAGTGCCAGCGCTCTCAATCTTTCTGGCAAATATTCTTATGTGGCAGGACACTCAGTGGGTGAAATAACTGCAGCATCGATTGCTGGTGCTCTTTCGCCACTTGATGCGATGAAGTTGGTTCGTGCACGCGGAGTCGAGATGGCAGAAGCTGCTGCGACAACACCTGCAGGAATGTCTGCAGTTCTTGGTGGAGACCGCGAAGTCGTCTTAAAGGCAATCTCTGATTTAGGACTCGTTGCAGCAAATGACAATGGCGGCGGCCAAATTGTTGCAGCAGGAAGCCTTGAGGCACTTGCGCAATTGGCGCCCGAAGGCGCAAGGGTTCGCGCGCTAGCTGTTGCTGGCGCTTTTCATACTTCTTATATGCAACCAGCAGTAGAACCGTTGCGCGCACTTGCGCAATCACTTACCTCAACAGAACCTGCTGTTTCAGTTATCTCTAACCGCGATGGCGAAGAGGTAAGCGATGGGCGTGAGATTCTTAATCGCATCGTCAGTCAGATTGCAAGCCCTGTCCGCTGGGATCTCTGTATGCAGCGCCTTGCAACTCTCGGAGTTACTGGCGTTATCGAAGTTGCTCCTGCCGGAACTCTTGTCGGATTAATTAAGCGTGCAGTGCCTACAATCGAGCAATTCGCTCTCAAATCACCTGCAGATATTGATGCTGCTCGTGAATTCGCTGCAGCTCACGGAGGCATCTAATGTCATCTTCAGTTCAGAAAGTCATCGGAACCAAGTCAGGTAGCGAGAGCCAGATTCTTGCAGTGGGTTCATATCGACCAAAGCGTTTAGTGCCGAACTCCGAGATTGTCGATCGCATCGAATCAAGTGATGAGTGGATTCAGCAACGTACCGGAATTGAATCTCGTCGCTTTGCAGATGAATCAGAATCGCTTCTCGAGATGGCTACATGGGCGGTTGAAGATGCACTCAAGAATGCCAAACTCTCGATAACCGATATCGATACCTTGATTGTTGCAACCATTACCTTCCCATTCCAGGCACCATCAGCTGCCACTGCAATTTTGCAGAAGTTAGGTCATCCAAAGGCTGCTGCCTTTGATATCAATGCTGCATGTGCCGGATTTTCTTATGGCGTTTCAATGGCTCACGACTTTATTAAGGCCGGCACATCAAAGACAGTTCTTGTTGTTGGCGCAGAGAAAATCTCGGACTTCACAGACCCGAGCGATCGGGCAACAGCATTTATCTTCGCAGATGGTGCAGGTGCAGTTGTTATTGGTGCAAGCAAGGAAGCTGGTATTGGCCCCGTTGAATGGGGATCAGATGCCGATAGCCGCGATGCGATTCAGATGAATCCATCTTGGATTGAAGTCCGTGATGTTGAAACACAGTTAACAAAGGCCGGAAGTAAGTGGCCGAATATCTCTCAAGAAGGCCAGAAGGTTTTTCGTTGGGCTGTCTTCTCTATGAGCAAGGCTGCACTCAAAGCTCTTGAGGCTGCCGGACTTACTGTCAACGATATCGATGTCTTCATTCCGCACCAGGCAAATATTCGAATTATCGAAACGATGGCTAAAGAGATGAATATGCCTGACTCTGTTGTGATTGCAGATGACATTCGCACCAATGGAAATACTTCTGCAGCGTCAATTCCACTTGCAATGGATGCTCTTCTCAAGAAACATCCAGAGCTGCATGGAAAGTTGGCGCTCTTGATCGGGTATGGCGCAGGTCTCGTTTACGCGGGCCAAGTTGTTAAATTGCCGCCTAAACCATAATTTTTCTCGTATTACTTGCCGAATTACTGGGAAGTAAGCCTACTTTTCATAGACAATTACACACCTGTCCCCAATACGCTAGTAAAGAAAAGTAAAGGAATAACAATGGCGCTTTCACAAGCAGATGTACTTGCAGGAATCAAAGAGATCGTTGAAGAAGTAGCGGGTATCCCAGCTGCATCAATCGAACTCGGTAAGAACTTCACTGAAGATCTAGAAGTTGACTCACTCAGCATGGTTGAAGTTGTTGTTGCATGCGAAGAGCGCTTTGGCGTGAAGATTCCTGACGAGAAGGTAACTGAGCTTGCAACAGTAGGCGACGCGGTTAACTTCATCGTTAACGCAGCAGCGTAAGTAGACTTTAAAAAGAAATTAGCGGTATGTCACAACGTCGCGTAGTAGTCACAGGCCTTGGAGCTACAACTCCATTGGGTTCCGATGTCGCCACAACATGGAAGGCACTTCTTGCCGGCCAGAGTGGCGTCCGTCTTCTTACTGAAGATTGGCGCGAACTACTTCCTGTGCACTTTGCTGCGCGCGTTGCGACAGAACCGGCAGATCAGATGGAGCGCGTTGAAATGCGCCGCCTTGATCGCTCAGAACAGTTCGCACTCGTTGCATCACGCGAGGCTTGGAAAGATGCAGGATCTCCTGACGATATTGATAAAGAACGCCTTGGCGTTGTTATCGCATCAGGCATCGGTGGAGTCATCACTCTCCTAGATCAGTTTGTTAACCTCAACGAAAAAGGCGCTCGTGGCGTAAGTCCACATACAGTGCCGATGCTGATGCCAAATGGGCCAGCTGCCAATGTTGGACTTGAACTTCAGGCGAAGGCTGGCGTGCATACACCCGTCAGCGCATGTGCGTCGGGCGCCGAAGCAATCGGTTACGCCTATGAAATGATTAAAAACAATCGCGCTGACATCATCGTTACCGGTGGCGTTGAAGCTGCGATTCATCAATTACCTATGGCTGGCTTTGCCGCTATGAAGGCTCTATCTACACGTAATGATAATCCTGCAGCTGCATCACGTCCTTACGACGTTGATCGCGATGGATTTGTTCTTGGCGAAGGCGGCGGAATTCTTATTCTTGAAGAGTACGAATCTGCAAAGGCGCGTGGCGCAAAGATTTACTGCGAAATCGGTGGGCAAGGCCTCACATCTGATGGTTATCACATTGCGGCACCTGATCCAGAGGGTTCTGGCGTGCAGCGCGCAATTAAGTTTGCGCTCGCAAATTCTGGTCTATCAACAAAAGATATCGTTCACTTAAATGCACACGCGACTTCAACTCCAGCAGGAGATGTTGCAGAAGCAAATGCACTTCGTAAGGCACTTGGTGCTGATGCAGATCATGTTGCAGTCTCTGCTACAAAATCAATGACCGGTCACCTACTTGGAGGTGCTGGTGCAATTGAATCCGTCTTTATTGTGAAGGCGCTAGAAGAACGCCTCGCTCCCCCAACAATTAATATTGAAAACCTCGACCCAGCAGTTACAGTCGATGTTGTTCGCGACACACCACGCCAACTTCCTGCGGGAGATATTGCAGCGCTCAATGATTCATTTGGTTTTGGTGGTCATAACGTGGTGCTTGCATTTAAATCGCTCTAATCTAGAGCCATGACAACGCCGGTCAATCTTCGAGATTCGCTCGACCCAGAAGCGCGTATTGCGCGCCTGGTTGATAACGGCGCATACGAGCTTTTGATTCCCCGTACTGATTGCGGAATGGTTGCAGCAACAGGGTTAGTTAAGGGAAATAAAGTCGTTCTCTTTGCATCTGATCCCACCATTAAAGGTGGCGCACTCGGTATTGAAGGTTCGCAGGTAATTGTTCAGGCCTACCGTGCGGCGATGGGGGCACAATCTCCCATCATTGGCATCTGGCACTCAGGTGGTGCGCGTCTAAGTGATGGCGTTGCATCTCTAAATGCATTCGGAGAAGTCTTCCAATCAATGGTCACTGCAAGTGGTCGCATTCCGCAGTTATCACTTGTACTTGGCCCTACTGCAGGTGGCGGTGCTTATGGACCAGCGCTTACAGATGTTGTGGTTCTTGCACCCGAAGGTCGCATCTTTGTTACGGGGCCTGATGTTGTTAAATCAGTAACCGGAGATATCGTTGATATGGCTCTCCTTGGCGGGCCTGAAGCACATAGTAAGAACTCAGGGGTTGCTCACGTTATTGCACCAAGTGAAGATGTCGCTTTCCGTGAGATTCAAGATCTTGTCTCGCTCTTTGCTAATCAAGGCCTCATGTCTGCGACTGTTGAAGATGTTCCACTTGCTCATTTAGTTCCTGAATCTCAGAAACGTATCTATGAAGTCCACCCACTTGTCGATGCGATTCTTGATAAAGATGGTGAGAAGTTAGAGCTCCTAGATATGTGGGCTGAGAATATGACCACTGTTATTGGCCGCTTAGGTGGACGAACAGTTGGCGTTATCGCCAATAATCCTCAAGTAATCGGCGGAGTTCTCGATTCTGCAGCTGGCGAAAAAGCTGCGCGCTTTGTTCGCACCTGTGATGCCTTTGGAATTCCACTAATTGTTATTGCAGATGTCACTGGATTCTTACCTGGAATTGGTCAAGAGTGGGAGGGCGCAGTACGTCGAGGTGCAAAGTTGCTGCACGCATTTGCAGAAGCTGTGGTTCCTCGCGTTACCGTCATTACTCGAAAGGCATATGGCGGGGCTTTCGTTGCGATGAACTCAAAGTCTCTGGGTGCAACGCGAGTATTTGCTTGGCCTCAAGCTGAAGTCTCTGTGATGGGCGCCGTCGCTGCTGTTCGTGTGCTTCATCGTAGATTGCTTGCCGATTTACCTACAGATCAACGCGAAGATATGGAGCTCGAGCTCGCCGCAGAACATGAAAAAGTTTCAGGTGGCGTTGCTCGTGCAATTGAGATTGGCGCAGTTGATGAGATGATCGAGCCAGATAAGACTCGAAGCGCTATTGCAAAGGTATTAAGTGAGACTGAATATCGCCGTGGTTCGCACGGCAATATTCCGCTCTAATTAACTTTTCTGGTTAACTTTTTAGTTAACTTTGAAAGTTACTGAGACTGTAGATGTCACAGTCTTTTCAATACTTGATGTGTCGTAAGTTCCAGAATCAGAGATCTGAGTGGAATCTGGGGTGGTTACTTGGAAAACTCCAGACCGAACAGCTTGTACAGCTCCAACTTTTCCACCCACTGCCTTGGTGATTGCAACGGCGCGAACCTTTGCATCCTTCATCGCTTCTTCAAGAAGTTGTGGGCGAAGCTTTGGAAGTGTTGAGAGGTAATACTGAGGCCCATAATTATTGACACTCACGCCTGTCTGAAGGATTGAACCAATTCCTTGTGAGAGTTTTGAAACGAGTTGCACATCCTTTGAGCGAACAACCACATCGCGAGATGCGCGGTAGTTAAGAATTCTTCCTGTGCTATTACCGTTGACATACTCTTCATTAGCAAAGGTAGAGACTGAGCCAAGTGTGAGTTCGTTGTCAGGGATTCCACCTGCAGTGAGGTATTTCGTTACTGCTGCTACATCGCTTCCAACTTTGGTCACTGCATCAGAAACAGTTTGACGAGTAAGTGAAACATTGAGTGTCCAGACAACGTTATCTGCAGTTGCTGAAGTCTTTGCAGAGCCGGTGACAGTAATGCCATTTGCACTGCGATCGGCAAACCCGGCACCAACCTTGACAAGTCCACCACCAACTGCGATTGCCAGAATAAGCGCGATAGCGATGTAGAGAATTGATCTACGACGCTCTTGGGAAGTCATTGGGGTTTGTGTTGTCATGTTCTTATCCTATATCGCCCGCAGCCGAGCAACTTCTTGTAAATCAACTCCACGCATTGGTTCGAGCGCTTCTTCCCATGATTCTCCTAGTGCTAGCACCAAATTCTCACGAACTTCTAAATCATCGAAAGATGAAAGAGCCTTGCGAATAACATTCTCAGAAATCAGAATCGAACCGACTGCATCAATGTTTGCTCGATGAATTCCTAGCTCTGGAGTAAAGCGGAAGTATTCGCCGCCATCTTTACCAAACTCTTGCACTTCAAAGCGAAGGTAATGCCAATTCTTTAGCGCAGTTGCAATCTTTGCAGCGAGCCCTGCTTCACCTCGGTACTCGAGAGTTGTGCGAATAGTTCCGGCAGCAAGAGGTTGATCGCGCCATGTATAACTATGTGGCTGCCCAAGAATTGCATTGAGACCCCACTCAATATGTTGACGCAGGGCTGTCGGCGCAGAGTGGATTGTTACCAAACCTGCGATAGAGCTGTGTTGCATGAAGTACTCCTACCAAGGTGGCTTTGTGCGACCTTCCCCGATCCACAATTGCGACTCTTTGGTAAGTGAGTGCCTTATTTATACAACTTTCCGCCGACTTTGTGAATATGGGGTCATTTACGAGGCTTATTTGAGCGTGAACGGCTTACTCATGGTTCAAATTAGGAATAGGAATACCGTTGCGTAACAGGTACCCTTTTCCTTAGTCGGACGCTTTATCAGTACCCGTTGTTAGATTTACTTCTTTACTCGGTATGGCTGTAGCAAGACGAAGACTGGTGGTCGAGGAATTCTCGAACGCCCAACATATCGAA
>JACCDW012103608.1_pt1 | contig 15833 bp, 12 predicted proteins | sample 7449781 | NCBI WGS metagenome assembly JACCDW01 (sample SAMN15323449, study PRJNA562643) | freshwater metagenome | isolation source: river surface water | place: USA:Blue River Watershed | collected 2017-08-18
ACGAAGTGATCCCTGCGCTCAAGAAGCGTGGAGGATCGGTGGTAACTCAGGCAGATGTTGATGAGCTTATTACTTCTAAGACCGGAATTTCACTCGGTAAGATTTCCAGGGACGAGTCTTCAAAGCTTTCGCATCTCAAGGAGGAAATGCGAAAGCGCGTCATTGGTCAAGAAGTTGCGATCGACGCGGTGTGCGACGCGATGCTGCGTGCACGTGCAGGTCTCGCTAATCCCAAGCGTCCACTCGGATCATTCATGTTCGTTGGACCGACGGGCGTGGGCAAGACAGAGACTGCCAAGGCACTCGCGACGCTCTTCTTTGGGAACGAGGAGACAATGCTCCGCTCTGACATGTCAGAGTATTCTGACAGCGATTCAGTTGGACGAATGATCGGCGACTCGAACAGGGTCGGAATATTTGCCTCAAAAGTCCGTGAGATCGGACATGGAGTGCTTCTTCTTGATGAGTTCGAGAAGGCTTCTTCAGAAGTTCATGATCTATTTCTGCAGATACTAGACGAGGGATTCTTTACGGATGGGCGAGGTGAGCGCGTGAACATGCGAAACTTCATCATCATCGCGACGTCGAACGCCGGCAGCGATATCCTGTACGCGCAGTCCGCACAGAATCCTGTGGGCAAGCAGCAGATCATCGATTACATCATCGGTCGACACATCTTGCGTACGGAACTTCTTAACCGATTCGATGACGTCATCCTGTTTGACTCGCTCAAGTCGGAGCAGCTCGGCAAGATCGCACACTTGATGTTTGAAAAGCTGGCAAAAAGACTCGACCAGCGAGGAATAACTCTTAAGGAATCGCCTGCGCTTATCGCGTATCTCATCCAGGCCGGGAACAATCCGCAATTCGGTGCGCGTGAGATGAACCGCGTAATAGTAAAAGAATTAGAATCAAAAATTGCCCAGTCACTCGTCTTGGGAGATCTGTTTGAAGGTGATACAATATCGTTTACTGTTTCAGGAAACAATCTGGAAATTCAGAAGTACTCATAGATTATGCGAAAAATCCTTACCTCATTTATTTTCATCATAGCGATCGCGTCGGGACTCGGCGTGGGGTATGGCGCAGTGCATACGTCAGAGGCGTTGTTTAAAGTAGCGACTGCATACGTTTCGGAAGTGACAACTGACCTTGACTTCGCACAGGCAGAGGAGGGTGGTCCGGGTGTAGAGGATGAAATCAAGAAAAATGCAGAACAAAGGAATCCTGAGGGAACTTTTTATATAACGAATCAAAACAAGAAACCAAAGATCTCAGCACACAGTTATCTGGTGGCAGATCTGGAGACGGGCAAGATTCTTGTCGCAAAGAATATTGCAAACCAAATGCCTATTGCATCAGTGACCAAATTGATGACAGCGCTTGTTGCCGACGAGGTGGTTGGACTTGATGCCAAGACAACAGTGGATGCGACCGCAATCGATACCTACGGAACACAGGGTGACCTGAAGAAGGGGGAAACGTATACTGTCTCGGAACTTTTCTATCCGCTCCTGCTTGAGTCGAGCAATGATGCGGCCGAGGCACTTGCCATGGCCAAGGACAGGCCGAGCTTTATTGCTGACATGAACGGCAAGGCGAGGTCTATCGGCATGGTCGACACTGAGTTTGATGACGCGAGCGGACTTTCATACAACAACAAGTCGACCGCGGTCGATCTTCTCAAGATGACGCAGTACATCATGTCATACCGAGGATACATTTTTGACATCACGACAAACAAGGAGATGAAGCTCGGTAAGAAGACCTGGTTCAGCAACTCGAAGTTCCGAAGCGACGAGGAATATGTGGGAGGAAAGAACGGTTTTACGGACGAGGCTCTCAAGACGCAGGTCGCACTTTTTGAGCAAGACTTTAATGGGGAGAAGCGAACGATCGTATACATCATCCTGCGAAGCAATGACATTGCTTATGATATCAATATGCTACGAGACCATGTGCACAAGAGCGTGCAGTACGAGAAGCACTTTTCTATGAGGTAGAAATAAAACCCCGCGGCCATGGCCGCGGGGTTTTTGCAATGCGGGCATACTGTGCTATTTTACCTCTATGAATTTCATCCGTAATTTTTTCAAAAAGGAAAAGACCAATCTCGGATTTTGGGGAACGCTCCAGAAGCCTGTTATCGTGCTCGCCCCTATGGCGGACGTGACCGACGTGTCCTTTAGGCAGATCTTTGCCAAGTACGGACGACCTGACGTGATGTGGACCGAGTTCGTCTCTGCGGATGGCCTTTGTCGCGCACCGCGTGATAATCCAAATGAATTAGGATTGACCAGCCATGACATCCTCTGGAAGGACCTGCTCTACTTTGAGAACGAGCGTCCAATCGTGGCACAGCTTTTTTCTGGCCGACCAGAATACATGGAGCAGGCAGCATACGAGGTGACACTCAAGGGCTTCGACGGGATCGACATCAATATGGGATGTCCGGACGAGGGCGTACAGAAACAGAAGGCGGGAGCATTTCTTATAAAGGAACCAAGGCTTGCGACGCAGATAATCGATGCGGTGAAGAAGGGGATCGGGCGAGCTTCAAAGGAAAGTGGAAAGCCGGAAATTCCTGTGTCAGTAAAGACGCGACTCGGATTCAATTCGGATGTCATGGAGGAATGGGTCACACACCTCTTGGCTGCAAAGCCGGCGGTGATCACGATACACGCGCGAACGCGCAAGGAAATGTCGAAGGTTCCTGCCAAGTGGGATCGGGTGCGAGATGCCGTCGCGCTCCGTGACAAACTGAAATCGCAGACGCTGATATTTGGAAACGGTGACGTGCTTGACCTGGAGGACGCGCACAGGAAGGCGGCTGAGACCGGCGCTGACGGCGTGATGATCGGCCGCGGAATCTTTGGTAACCCGTGGGTGTTCAATAGAGAGCGAAAGGGTGGAGTGGATGTGACTCTGGAGGAAAAGTTGCGAGCGCTTGTCGAGCATACGCATCTTTTTGAAACGCACCTGCCGCACAAAAGCTTCAACCTCATGAAAAAGCACTACAAGGCGTATGTGAACGGATTCGAACACGCCAAGGAATTGCGCACGGACCTGATGGAGGCCAAGGACGCGTCACATGTCGAGCGGATCGTCGAGGAGTTCCTGGCAGAAATGAAGTAGGGCAGGGCATGGTATACTGGTTCCAGACTGCACCCTGTCCCGAGGATGCAGTCCATAGAATACAAGGAGGAAATAAGCGATGACCCAGGATTACTAAACAAAGACAACCCCGCAACCAGCCCCGCTCCCGTGCGACCCACGGAGAGCGGTTTTCTTTTTATAAGTGGTCAGTAAAAGGGTATTCATAGACCATATCCATGAGTGCTTGACATAAAATATATATGTGCTATACTAGCACTCGTTCAGTTCCCCCCAACGAACACCCCCCATGAGGGTGTCCAGAAAATTGAGAATAAGGCGCGATAAGAGTAGGGGCACCACGCACCACGACTTACGCCCTTGCAGTTAGCAGGAAATCCCTCTAACCGCCGACATGCGAGGCCTCAAAAACCGGCTGACGCTTGTCTTCTCAATTTACACTGGACATCCTCGACTTTTCCCCCGGACAATAGGCAGGAGGGCACGACGCACAGACGTCCATCCCCCAATCCCCCCGATTACGGACGCTTTCGCGCCGTGTCCTCCTTGCCACCGATTTCCAGTCAGTTGAGTGTGTAGTTGTTGGTTGCGGTCCGGTATTCGCTTTATGCGAGTACCGGGCCTTTTTCTTTGTATTGTTGACAAATATGGAATATAAGCCATAATAATATCTGAACGCTCAACGGTGTTCACCCTTAGTAGTATTCAAGGGCTTGTAAGGGGTTCACACAGACCCCGAACATACGTTCGGCGCAGCACGCACCGGCATCCAGCTACGCACAGTATCTTTCCGGATTCTTCGCGAAGTATGACCCAACAAAGGTCGGATGAGAGTGGCTGTGTGCTGCGCCAGCAATTTCCAGGTGGCGATAGTGCCTAGTGCACCGAACGCCTGTGCTGAAGTGCGCCGCTGATCTGGCCGTTCATGGCCATGACGGCTTCAACAAGATCAGCGGCGCACACCCGCAGCAATGTACATTTTCCAGGTGATAGAAGGCGTGGCGTCAAAACAGAAGTAGCTCATGACACAGCACTCGGTAGACGCCACGCCTTTTTCTATGCTATTGACATATATAAATATTAAGTACATAATAATTTTGTGAATACTGTTCTTTCCAAACCGGGCCTGTGCGCCCTGTCTTCCTTCATGGACGACATTCAGAAGTCCGGCCTCTATCTTGATGAGCATGAGACGGAGCTGTACGATCTCTTCAGTGGCATGATGATTCTGCGCAGGCATACGTTCGATGGATACGTCGGAATGCCGCGCATGATTCTGACCCATGAACAAGAACCAGATGATATCGATGATTCGCTCATCCGTATCTCACTGGCAGACGTGTGGCCTGATGATCTCGACATGCTGCTTCGTGAGGTGCTTGAGGAATATCAGTACGACGTGATGTTTCTTGTCGAAGAGGGAAGATTTGAGCTTGGGCCGTTCTTTTCCTTTCCTTCAAAGCTGAGAGACATTCTTCTTGAAGCGCTCGAGGGTTTTGCGACTAGGCAGCCGTATGAAATTGGTCCTATTCTTTGGAAAAAGATCGAGTTATGCGGCGGCCTCAAGTGTCTCCGCGATCACTGGGAAAGCCTCTTTGAAGAAAGGATTAAGCCGGAAATGCTTCGTATTGATCCTTACTGTCTGGATCCAAAGTGATGTCCGCTGTCTCAGTGGATTACCATCAAGCCCCAGCCGCAATGCGGTAGGGGCTTTGTTTTTTATATTTTAAAAAATGCTGCACGTTTTATGTAAAAGAAAAACCCGCCGGCGCACTTGGCGACGACGGGTCTTGTTGGGTGTTCTGACAGTGGGCACGAGGTACTCACTGCCGCGGCAGGTCAGGCTGACGAGTGGCCGGCACCGGAGGCGCGGGGATCGTCGGAGCTGGCGGCGCCGGCGGAGGTCGTGGAAGTATTCTTGGTGCAATCAGCGGCAGCGGGGCCACACGTTCGGGGAATCATGGTCGGGATCATGTGATGTCTTGGGAAGTGGAACTCGGGCAAACGGCGCCTTCGTTCCGGTTGTTGCTGCAACCCTCCACCGGGAGAGAGCAGGTATAGAAAGCCGTGGGACACGGCTGCATATATCTGCTCTCTCGAACCTGTTTCAAAAACCTCTCAAAGATCGTATGACTAGTATCATAGCAGGTATTACGATATTGTCAAGTACCCCAAAAACGTGTCCTAATGTGCCCCTCACGAACCGGTTTGTATAAAAAGAAACCGCCCGCCACACACAAGGTGTAGCGGGACGGGGTAGAAGTTCCGAAAACGACACTGCCAGATACGGGATCAGGCGGTGCCACCGAACTCAGTTTGAAAGATGGGCGTCCCGTCATGCGAGGTGGGCCGCGTACGCGACGGGTCTTCGAGGCTGTCGAGAATCGGGTCCTCCGGGTAATGGACGACGCGTCCTCCGATGACGCGTTTGCTGAGACTGCGGGTGGAGCGAAGCGACTGTGTTGTGGGGATTAACGATTTCATTTGCTCTTGTCTCTACTCCGCACTTCCAAAACGGTATTGCATGGAAGGGCAGATATGGGTAGTCGAGGATGCGTGCGACTGGCCATATCTGCCCTCCAATCTGCGAAGATCCTTGTCTCCTTAATGGTACTCCACGTCTACCAAGTGTCAATGCACTGTGGATAACCGAAATGCTATACTAGGGGCATGACACCAGCCAAGCCAGAAGATAAGTCCGTTCAGAAGTCGGAGCACAAGACTCTGTATACCAAATATCGTCCGCATGTATTCGGCGACGTGCTTGGACAGGAACATGTGACGGACGTGTTAAAGGAATCCATTGCGCTAGGAAATCTTGCGCACGCATATCTTTTCTTTGGAACGAGAGGAACGGGCAAGACGTCGGTCGCGCGAATCGTGGCACGCGAGGTTGGTACGCACGACGATGACCTGTACGAGATCGACGCCGCGTCTAACACATCAGTAGACGACATCCGCGCGCTCAACGAGTCCGTTGCCACGCTTCCGTTTAAGTCAAAATACAAGGTGTACATTCTGGACGAGGTGCACATGCTTTCCAAGTCGGCGTTCAACGCACTCCTTAAGACATTGGAGGAGCCGCCCAAGCACGTGATATTCGTCTTGGCGACAACCGAGATGCACAAGGTTCCTGAGACAGTCATATCGCGCTGCGAGGTGTACACGTTCCGCAAGCCAACGCAGTCTCTTCTTCAGGACATGGTCATGAGGACTGCCAAGGCAGAAGGCGTGACGCTTGAGCCTGCTGCGGCAGACCTCATCGCACTCCTGGGTGACGGATCATTCCGAGACACGCACGGAATTTTGCAGAAGGTGATCCATGCGTCCAAGGATTCCAAAATCTCAATTGATGAAGTCGAGAAGGTAACCGGCGCACCCAAGGCTCAGCTTGTGAACAATGTGATCGAGGCCATCGCACAGAAGGATATCGAGAAAGGATTGGACGCAATCGCGCAAGCTACCAAGCAGAACATCGACATGGCGGTCTTTACCTCAATGATACTGGCTAAGGTGCGAGCTATCCTGATGGTGCGGTACTCCGCGTCCGCGCAGGCCAGCATCAAGGACTCCATGACCGAGGCGGACGCGGCGTTCGTGACCGAGTTGGCTGGACAGAAGGATTCTCCAATCTCGTCCCTGACCCTGATCAAGCTCCTGGACGCCTATACCATGATCGGCCGCTCCTATGCGCCCCATGTCCCGCTCGAGATTGCTTTATTTGAACTATTGAAATAAACTGCACCGACACATGAAGAAGTTTCTTGTCTCAGTATTTATCGGTGCGCTTGTCGGAGTCGTGCTCGCATTCGCTTTTCTCTTTGTAAGGGTAAAGATCGCGGACGGTATCGCGGGCTTTTTGTCAAAGGAGCGGTCTGCCAATGCGCCCATTTCTGAACTGATTCGCAGCCCGTTCGGACCAAAGACTGAACAGTATACTATCCCTGCACACGAGGCGGTTGTACCACAGACCGGCAAGGCTCTGCGAGCTGATCTAAAGACTATGAGGATTGAGTTGTTTGAGAATGGCGTAAAGGTGGGCGAGCATCCGATCGCATCTGTCGGACGAGAGGGAACGGCATGGCAGACTCCTGTCGGACAGTTTGAGATGAGTTACAAAAAAGAGAACCACTTCTCGTCGATTGGTCACGTGTGGATGCCGTACTCGATGCACTTCTTCGGAAATTATTTTATACATGGATGGCCATACTATCCTGATGGAACGCCTGTTGCCGAAGGGTACTCGGGCGGATGCATTCGCATGGAGACGGTTGATGCCGAGCAGGTGTATGCCTTTGTCGATGCGGATACGGCGTTGATTGTGGTCAATCCGGATGAGGAGGGTGGGCAGGAGGAAGTTGCTGCGCTTATGACTTACGACATTTCTGAAAGTGCTCCTGCACTCGATGTGTATGCATACCTCGTTGCGGATCTTGAGAGCGGACAAGTGCTTGCGGGCAAAAACCAGAAGGCGGCAGCCGGACGCGACTTTGCGCCGATCATGACGGCGATGATTTCTCTTGAAAGTCTGAACCAATATCCTGATGTGGTACTGGATGGTCAATTGATGACAGTCGGTGATGTTTTGTATGCACTTCTTCTGACAGACAGTGATGAGGCTGCGGAACTTTTATATAACAGGCGCAACAATGCGCAGTACCTGATAGACATGGATGATCGTGCAAAGTCTATTGGCATGACACAGACGATGTATGAGGATGTGTACGGAAAAAATGAGGAAACCACCACTTCGCTAGAGGACACGTTCCGTTTGGTGCAGTACGCACATTGGTACAAACCTTTTCTGATTAAGGCGATGGGCAAGGGTGAGCACGTGAAGGGTGACGTGAAGTTCAAGGCAATTCATCCGCTTGCGGGGGATGCCGAGTATGTCGCAGGATATGCGGATGCAGAAAATGAGAACATGCTCACGCTTGTCGATGTTGCCGTTGGAGGAAGCGGTCAGACAAGGACGTTTGTCGTGTTGGTTGAAGGTAGCAAGGATGCAGGAGTCGATAGCGCCAAGCTGATTGAGTGGGTGAAGCGAAGTGTGAAGCTCGACAAGTAGCTAAAAAGAAGCCCCCGACGCGTCGCGTCGGGGGGGTGAAATTAGGCTCAGGCTGGCTGTGTCTGGAGAGCCTCGAACTGTGCGAGTAGTTCCTCTGGAATTGCGTATTTGTGACGGCGCGCGTCCGTAGGGTCGGCGATCTTCCATCCTGAATAGATCAGCGCGGTCATGACAGCTTCGTCACGCTGATCCTCAAACCCAAGATATCCCATCGCGTTACAGGAGAGCCTGAACGCATTGACTGTTTTTAAATCGTCAATCCTGAAACTGCGATTCTCAAACGTCAAGGTGCCTGACTCCGCAACTTCTTTGAGAAGATCGCAGGTAATAGGTAGTGTCACTTCGCGAGTCAGGATCGTTCTGTTCTGATTATTGCCTGAGCATGGTTCTGGAAGAAGCTGCAACTGAGCATTAATTGCAAAGATCGTGTTGTGTCTCATTGGTCTTATTTGGTACTGGTTGTTTCCTGTACCGTATCATCTGGCCCGCATGCCAGTCAATGCTGGTCTGGTGGGGTGATTTCTGGTATATTTCGTTCACTTATATGAGAGTATAGGTGTGTGGCGCCTTCGGCGCCGCACCATGCGTACCCTCACCGGTCCGCGCATTGCCAGATCGTCTAATGGTAGGACAACGGTTTTTGGTACCGTTTATCATGGTTCGAGTCCATGTCTGGCAGCAATCACGATTTCATCTCAATCTCTTGTATGTAAAGTCATCTTTACATACGTTATTTTGCTGATACAATCCGTATATTCAAATGTATGAAAGAAAAGATAAAAAACGAAGTAAGTACATACAGGACGAAGCGAGGCGTTACGCAAGAGGAACTCGCATCCAAGGTGGATGTCAGTCGGCAGACTATCATCGCATTGGAGAAGGGGAACTACACGCCGTCAATTTTACTAGCACTCAAGATCGCTGGCTTCTTCAAGGTGCCGGTCGAGAAACTGTTCAACATATCACATGAAAAATAATCTCAAAGAAGCAATCGTCACCATCGCACTGATCGCGATCGCGATCCTGCTTCTTAACCCATTTCACTTCTGGATGCCGGACATGATGGTGATGTGCATGCTCGCAATAGCGCTCGGACTCTTCGGGATATTCGCGAGCTTCATCCTAAGGGAGAATGCAGTCGATGAGCGCGACGGCGTACACAGGACGCTTGCGGGACGAAACGCGTTCTTGGCCGGTTCGGGCGTGCTTACGCTTGGTATCGTAGTACAGGGATATGGCCACGCAGTAGATCCGTGGCTCGTTACCACCCTCATTGTCATGGTCGTGGTTAAGATGGCAACCAGGGTGTGGAGCGACAAGAACCTATAATTTTCAAAAGTTATCCACTTAACAATGTAAAGTCTACTTTACATTGTTTTTCTTTAATCTATACTGGCTGTATATAAGCATAACGGGTAATAATATTTTATGAACAAGAGCACAGGAATTATCATTGGCGTTGTAGCGCTGATTGTGGCGGGTGGAGTGTACGCATCAATGGGTAACACTAAGGACCTCATGATGGACGACAAGTCAAACGATTCGGCGATGATGAAAAAGGATGATGGCATGATGGCGCAGGATAGTGAGATGAAGAAAGACGAGATGATGAAAAAGGGTGAAACCGCAGGAATGGACAAAGAGATGGCAAAGGGCGCAGTAATGGCCAAGGGCTCATACGAGACATACAGCTCTGACAAGGTTATGCGAGCACAGACCGGCGACGTTGTTGTGTTCTTCCATGCTTCATGGTGTCCATCATGTAGAGGATTGGACTCTGACATACAGGCAAATATGGGCTCGATCCCGGAGGGTGTAACAATCTTGAAGGCGGACTATGACAAAGAAACTGAACTAAAGAAGAAGTACGGCGTAACGTCGCAGCATACGCTCGTGCAGGTCGACAAGGACGGCAACATGATCAAGAAGTGGAGCGGAGGTTCGAGCCTGTCCTCTGTACTATCTCAGATTAACTAAGCCGTCACGGCAACTCACCAAATGATATTCTTCACTATCTCGGTACTGGCTGGAATATTCACGGTGCTCGCGCCGTGCATATTGCCGCTGCTTCCGATCGTCATCGGAGCGTCAGAGGCGGGAACGCGGGGAATTTCAAAGAGGGCACTTACGGTCATTGGCTCACTCTCTGTATCAGTTGTACTGTTCACTCTGCTACTCAAGGCAACAACACTCTTCATTAGTATTCCGCAAGTCTTTTGGACGAGCTTCTCGGGAACGCTTCTGGTGATTGTTGGAGCCGCAATCATGTTTCCTTCTGTATGGGCCCGAATACCGCTCGTGAACAAGGTAAGCCTTGCAAGCAACAAGGCAGTCGGAGCAGGATACCAAAAGAAAAGCTATAAGGGAGATGTTCTGATCGGCCTTGCACTGGGTCCCGTGTTTACCACCTGCTCGCCAACCTATCTATTTATTATTGCAACCGTTCTTCCGGCCTCGTTTCTTGTTGGGCTCATCTACCTCCTCGGCTTCACTCTAGGTCTTGCAATGTCGCTTCTTCTTATCGCGTACTTTGGACAGCAGATTGTGAACAAGGTAACCGAGCGTATGCAGGCAACGGGAATAGTCAAGAAGATATTCGGGGCACTCATTATCCTTGTCGGAATCGCGATACTTACTGGCTACGACAAAAAGATCGAGACATTCATTCTGGATTCTGGATACGGAGCTACGATCCAGCTGGAGGATTCGTTGATTGAACGGTTTGCGCCTCAAAACAATTCTGCCAAAGAAGACGTGTCGTCTACTGATGGAACGTACCAATCCATTACGCTCGCTGGTGGGTGCTTCTGGTGTACAGAGGCATATTTTCAGGAAGTGGAAGGAATCATCGACGCTGTTTCAGGTTATGCGGGCGGGAGCGAGTCAGAAGCCTCGTACCTCTCGGTTGCGAAGGGAACTACTAAGCATCGTGAAGCAGTACAGGTAACGTATGATCCGGGAATCATTTCGACCGAAGAAGTTTTGGATATCTATTGGTCGCATATTGATCCAACAAATGCCGAGGGTCAGTTCGCTGATAGTGGATTCCAGTATACGACTGCCATCTTCTATCAGAATGCGGAGCAAGAAATAGCTGCTCGTGATTCCAAAATGCGTCTGGAGAAAAGCGGAGTTTTTGCAAAACCAATTGCGACCGAAATACTAGCTTTTGTTACCTTCTTTGAGGCTGAAGAGTATCATCAGGATTACTATAAGAAGGCATCAGATCACTACGAGCGATACAAGAAGGCTTCGGGCAGGGCGGGATTCGTAGAGGAGACATGGGCAAAGGATGCGGCGATACAATTCTTGCAATCCAAACAGACAGAGACCACCGGCAGTGTGAGCGCTTCAAAAAAGGATGAGTACAACTATACCCCAGAAGAAATTGAGGAACTTCTGAAAAACCTTGATCCGCTTGCGTATCATGTCGTTGCAGAAGGTGGTACCGAGACACCGTTCAATAATGCGTATTGGAACAACAAGGCAGACGGGATTTATGTGGACAAGGTGACCGGCAAGCCGCTGTTCTCCAGTACGCACAAGTACGACTCGGGCACCGGGTGGCCCAGCTTTTGGAGAACGATCGATGATGACTCGGTAACGATGCACGAGGACAACACACTCTCTACGACCCGTACGGAAATACGAAGTGATGCCGGGCATGTCGGACATGTCTTTGAGGATGGTCCAGAAGAGGAAGGCGGAAGACGCTTCTGTACGAACTCAGCGTCGCTCCGATTTGTTCCCAAGGAGGAAATGACACAGGAGGGTTACGAAAAATATCTGCACCTGTTTACAAAGTCCGCATAGGCTAGTCGAATATCCTAGGATACAACTAGATTTTACGCACGCGCTCATCTTGAGGATGTATCATGGAAGGTATAGTATTGGTATATGAATATTACAAAAACAATTTGGACAGGACTTCGCTTGTCCATGTCGATCATATTTTTATGGGCGTTTTTTGATAAGTTACTCGGACTTGGGTTTGCTACGCCGGCCGAGCGGGCATGGATAAGCGGCGGGTCCCCGACGTATGGATTTTTGACTAACGCGACCAAGGGGCCGTTTGCTGAGTTCTTCCAGTCACTTGCTGGGGTGCCACTTGTAGATTGGCTTTTCATGTCGGGACTTCTTTTTGTCGGATTGGCTCTCTTGACGAAGCGACTCATGACGCTCTCCGCTCTTGCTGGAGGCACAATGATGCTGCTGATGTGGCTGGCCGTTCTTCCTCCTGAGAACAACCCGCTCATAGACGATCATATTGTCTATATCTTTGTACTTGTGCTATTGGCGCTAGAGACCAAAAGGGAAGGGGTTGTATAACTTTCTTAATCCCAATGCACATGGGTTTATATGAAATCATGAGAATGATATAATAATTGATATGAATTCGCCCAAAAAGATGCGTATTTTTGTTGCGGGACTGTTGTCCATGATCTGCTTTTTGGGTGCGGGATATCGGATGGTACATGCCGCTCCGGCTGACGACTTTGTTATTACAATATCTACTGATTCGGGGTTGTTCACTATTCCAACCAATCCTAGCTATAACACGTATGGTTACCAAGTGGACTGGAACAACGACCTGGACTTAGATGATCCTGATGAGTCCACGTTGCATACAGGCAATGCTGCTGCTACCTATGACTATGGAGGACCAGGTACGTATACAATTCGCATTGTGGGAAACTTTCCTGCGATATATTTTAATTCAAGCAGTGAGGCGGCAAAGTTAGTGTCTGTCGACCAGTGGGGAACCGGTGAGTGGGTAACCATGGAGCTTGCATTTGCAGGATGCGTAAACTTGACATCGGTTTCCGGTGTAGACAACCCAGACTTGGCGGCCGTGACCGACATGAGCGGTATGTTCCAGGATGCCACGTCATTTAACGGAGATATCAGCGGTTGGAACACGGGCAGTGTGGTGGACATGAGTTATATGTTTTCTGGCGCCGCCGCCTTTAACCAGAACATCGGAGCGTGGGACACGTCTTTTGTGGTAAATATGAGCAGCATGTTCTCAAACGCCACCTCTTTCAACCAGAATATCGGGGTATGGAACACAAGCAGCGTAACCGACATGAGTAGCATGTTCTCTAATGCCACCTCCTTCGACCAGGACATCAGCGGTTGGTACACGAGCAGCGTGACCAGCATGAATGCCATGTTCTCCGATGCCACCTCATTCAACCAGGCGATCAATACTGATACTCTCAATTCTTTCTGGGTTACAACTGCCGTGACAGACATGGGCAGTATGTTTCAGGATGCCACGTCATTTAATGGCGACATCAGCGGATGGGATACTGGTGGAGTGACCAACATGAGCGGCATGTTCCAGGGCGCCACAAACTTTAACCAGGATATCGGAGCATGGGACACGGCAGCCGTGACCGACATGAGCTACATGTTCCAGAATGCAACGGTTTTTGACCAAAATATTGGCTTATGGGATGTCTCCAGCGTGACCAATATGGCTTACATGTTCAATGGGGCTAGCTTTTTCAATCAAGACATTACCATGTGGCAGACTGGCGGCGTGACCAACATGAGCAGTATGTTCCAGGATGCCGCCGCCTTCAATCAGTCAATCAATAGCAGTGGGCCTGGATGGAACACGGGCAGCGTGACCAACATGAGCAGCATGTTTCAGGGCGCCACCTCCTTCAATTCGTATATTGGAGGGTGGGATACGAATTCCGTAACGAACATGTCCTATATGTTCTCTGGAGCGACATCTTACGATCAGGATTCTTTTTGGAATACTTCCAACGTGACCCAAATGGCTGGCATGTTCAACGGGGCCACTTCGTTTAACCAAGACATCAATTATGATTCGTTTACATCAGCATGGAATACTTCCAACGTGATGGAAATGGCTGACATGTTCAACGGGGCCACAAACTTCAACCAGGACATCAGCGACTGGAACACAAGCAGCGCGACCGACATGAGCAGCATGTTCCAGGGCGCCACAAACTTTAACCAGGACATCAGCGGTTGGGACACGAGCAGCGTGACCAACATGAATTCCATGTTCTCCGGCGCTAGCGCTTTCAACCAGAATATCAGTGCAGGCATGGGCGCATGGGATGTGTCGGCCGTGACAGACATGGGCAGTATGTTTCAGGATGCCACGTCATTTAATGGAGATATCACTGCATGGAGCACTGGCGCTGCAACCAACATGAGCAGCATGTTTCAGGGCGCCACAAACTTTAACCAGGACATCAGCGGTTGGGACACAGGCAGTGCGACTAACATGAATGCGATGTTCAGTGGTGCCATCTCATTCAACCAGGTCCTTAACTTCAATACGGCAAGCGTGACTGACATGAGCAACATGTTCAGCGGCGCAGCTGCCTTCAACCAGCCACTGACTCCAGATAATATTAATGTCTGGGACACAAGCCTTGTTACGGATATGAGCAGCATGTTCCAGAGCGCCACCTCCTTCGACCAGGACATCAGCGGTTGGAACACGGGCAGCGTGACCAATATGTCTTCCATGTTCTACAACGCAGCATCATTCAATCAGAACATAGGTAGTTGGGACGTATCTTCGGTGACCGACATGAGCAGTATGTTTCAGGATGCAGTTGCATTCAACCAGGACATCGGTATGTGGAACACGGGCAGTGTGACCAGCATGAGCAGTATGTTCAGCATGGCAGACGGTGTGTCTGCTTTTGATCAGAATATCGGCGGATGGGATATCGACCAGGTAGATAATATGACATCCATGCTCAATAACTCAAACTTGAGCAGGGACAATTACGATGCTTTACTTGTCGGGTGGGAGGCACAGATACCGCTTTCCGCAACTGATTTGGGTGCAAGTAGTTTGGTATATTGTACGGCTGCGGATGAGCGTGACAATCTGATTGCGGATGGTCTGACTATTAACGGAGACAGTCTTTCGTGTCCTGTTACATATCCGCTGACGTATAACGGCAACGGTTCGACCGGCGGAACGGTTCCTGTCGATGGGTCGAGCCCGTATCTGACCGGCTCGACAGTCACAGTGCGTGCAAATACAGGATCACTTGTGCGTACAGGGTATACATTTAATAACTGGAATACAGCCGCGAACGGGTCGGGAACCACGTATGCTCCATCCGCGACGTTCGCCATAACTGCCACCAGTACACTGTATGCGCGATGGACTGCCAACTCATACACGGTCGCATTCAACGGTAACGGCTCTACTGGTGGATCAGTGCCAAACCAAAACTTCACGTACGACACTGCGCAAAACCTGAGGGCAAACGCGTTCACGCGGACTGGTTTTGCGTTTGCTGGCTGGAACACTGCGGCTAACGGTAGTGGCACCAGTTATACCAATGCACAAAGCGTCAATAACCTGACAGCGACAAATGGTGCGACGGTTACGCTGTATGCGCAGTGGTCTACGACCTTCACTAACACATATGACGGCAACGGCTCGACAGGCGGAACTGTCCCAGTGGACGGATCGAGTCCGTATTCTCCAGGTGCGACCGTCACTGTTCTTGGTAATACGGGATCACTGGTACGCACAGGATACACCTTCGATAACTGGAACACTTCAGCTGACGGCACGGGCACGGACTATGCTCCTGCGGCAACGTTCTCAATCTCGGGCAACTCAACTTTATATGCGCAA
>JACCDW010124189.1_pt1 | contig 15831 bp, 17 predicted proteins | sample 7449781 | NCBI WGS metagenome assembly JACCDW01 (sample SAMN15323449, study PRJNA562643) | freshwater metagenome | isolation source: river surface water | place: USA:Blue River Watershed | collected 2017-08-18
CAATCGATTGGGTCAATGAACAGCGATCAGTGACTTGGTAACTGGCGTTGGTTTTTTGGCCACTTCTTTGTGAGACTTGGCGGCTTGCTCAAAGTGTTCAGCCGCTTGCTCATGGTGTTGCTGCGGCTTTGTTGCAGGTGAAATGTCGTGTGGTTTGGTGGGATTGAATGTCATAGAAATAGCTTTCACTGAAGTTGAGAGGAGCGAACCTGTAAATCATGCGCACCTGATCTCATTGGGCTTGGTCTACCGTTTTGGCGGCAGCAAACCGGCAGTGAAAACGGCTTACAAACCTGATGTCGCCCCAGCTGCAGAACCCATGTACAAAGAGCCTATCGTTATTGTTCAAGCACCTGTCGTCGTGGCCGTTGAACCGCCTGCCCCCGCACCCAAACCGTGGGTCAAAGTCAAGTTAGAAGCCGACTCGCTGTTTGGGTTTGACCAAGACACTTTGCAGTCCGATGGCAAGCAGACGCTGGACAAATTGCTGGTTGAATTGAAAGGCATGAACGTGGAAGCCATTCAGGTCACGGGTCACACCGACCGCTTGGGCCCTTCAGCCTACAACGCCAAGTTGTCTTTGCGCCGTGCACAAGCCGTGCAAAATTATTTGGTGCAAGTGGGTGGTGTGCCTGCCAGCAAAGTTTCCGCTTTGGGTGTGGGCTCAAGCCAGCCAGAAACAGCGGCCACTGATTGCAAGGGCTCCAAGGCCACCCAGGCATTGATCACTTGTTTGCGGGTTGACCGCCATGTGGACGTTGAAGTCACAGGCCAAGTCCAGCGCTAAAGCGCACAGCAGTCTGCACTGTCAAGGTGCAGGCTGTTTTGTCATGGGGATGGGGTTGAGGCGATGACGCCAGTGGTGTCGCAGCCCAGCTCAGCGCTTTGCCATGCTGGTGTCGTTTGTTTCTTGAACGCGGCGCGCACCGGTGAAACGTTTGGTCCAGTAGGCTTCTCTCAGGTCATCGACCCGGACCGATTTGCCCGTGCTGGGCGAGTGGATGAATTTGCCGTCGCCAATGTAAATGCCCACATGGCTGAAGGTGCGCCGCATGGTGTTGAAGAACACCAAGTCGCCTGGGTGCAGGTCGTTGCGGTCAATTTTTTCGGTCGCTGCTGCTTGTTCGTCGGCTCTGCGGGGCAGCAAACGCCCAATAGACGTTTCGTAAATGTGGCGCACAAAGCCGCTGCAGTCAAAGCCGGTTTCTTCTGAGGTGCCGCCCCGTTTGTAGGGCACGCCCAGCAAACTCATGGCTTTGCCCAGCATTTGATCGGTTTTTTCGCCCACACTGGATTTGACTTGGTCGCCCAACTGCATCAGGTTGACCAATTCGGAGCCGCGCTTGACCGCTGCCGCCTGTTCAGCTTCAGGCGCAGCAACAACCAAGGAGGAAGCCAGCAGCAAAGTGACTGCAATGGCGAGCGGCTTAAATTTCACAATATAAAAATAAGTTCATCAACCGACCATAATAACCGCTCAAGGCCTGTTCGCCAATAAGCTCAAGGCGGCTCGGGTTTACACCCCGTAGCGGTCTCGGTAGGCTTGAACTTTGGGCAAATGCGCACCCAAGGCCGAGTTGGACTGGCCAGACAGATAAGACAACAAGTCGGACAGTTGTGCGATGGTGCAGACCTGCATGCCCAAGGTGCCCCGCACGTATTGAACCGCGCTGTGCGGCACGTCTTGAACCGTGCCATCGGCTTGTTTTTCGGTGGCCATTTCTTGGCGATCCAAGGCAATGGCAATGGCGTGGGGCACCGCGCCGGCAGATTTGATCAGCGCAATGGACTCGCGCGCTGCGGTGCCGGCACTCATCACATCGTCAACGATTAAGACCCGACCTTGCAGGGGCGCTCCCACCAAGGTGCCGCCCTCGCCGTGGTCTTTGGCTTCTTTTCGGTTGTAGGCAAAAGGCACGTTTTTGCCCAAACGGGCCAACTCAACTGCGACCGCGGCACCCAGCGGAATGCCTTTGTAGGCGGGGCCGAAGATCATGTCGAATTCGATGCCGCTGGCCAACAGCGCTTTTGCATAAAATTCAGCCAGTCGGCTCAGCTTGGCACCATCGTCAAACAGACCAGCATTGAAGAAATAGGGGCTCATGCGACCCGCTTTGGTCTTGAATTCACCAAAGCGCAGCACGCCCGAGTCGACTGCAAATTGCACAAAATCCTGAGCCAGTGCCTGCATTTCGGCACTGCTTGCCTGTACTTTCACCATGGGGAAATCCTTGTTCAAACTCACCAGCCTTAACCTGAACGGCATACGTTCCGCCTCAACCAAAGGGGTCGAAGCTTGGGTGGCGCAAGTCAAACCCGATTGTATTTGCGTGCAAGAGGTCAAAGCGCAAGCGGCCGATGTGGCGGATAAGTTTGAAGAATTGGCCGGATTGAAAGGCTATTTCCAGTTTGCTGAGAAGAAGGGCTATTCCGGCGTCGGTGTTTACACCCGACATGAACCCAGCGACGTGGTGTTGGGTTTTGATGGCGGCGAGTTTGATGCCGAAGGGCGCTATGTGGAGTTGCGCTTTGACACCCCCAGCCGAAAACTGTCGATCATCAGCAGCTACTTTCCCAGCGGCTCGTCTGGGCCTGAGCGGCAAGAAGCCAAATACCGCTTTCTCGACAAGATGTACCCGCACCTCATGGCACTCAAGGCCGGGCGTGAGTTTGTGGTGTGCAGCGATGTGAACATTGCCCACAAAGAAGCCGATCTCAAAAATTGGAAGGGCAACTTGAAGAACAGCGGTTTCTTGCCAGAAGAGCGCGCCTGGATGACCCAATTGACCACCGAGGGCGGGCTGGTCGATGTTTACCGCCGTTTGCAACCCGACACCACCGACGCTTGCTACACCTGGTGGAGCAACCGTGGTCAGGCGTATGCCAAAAACGTGGGCTGGCGCTTGGACTACCACCTGGCGACGCCCGCCGTGGCCGAAAAAGCCCGAGCCGAGTCGATCTACAAAGCTGAAAAGTTTTCAGACCACGCGCCACTCACCGTGACTTACGACTTGGCCATTTGACGCGTCCACCTGCATCATTCAAGGCCCTCACAACGTCATGCGTCGGCCTTCACTTGCGCTGACACAACCCAACTCGAGCAGTTGCATCACCTGCAAAGCCTCTTCAGCAGGTACCGGGTTGGGCGCCCCAGATTGAATCGCATCGCGCACCCCGGCGTAGTAGCGGGTGTAGTCCCCGGGCTTGGTCGCTTGGGTGCTTTCGCTCAATTGTTGTTGGTCGTCTGACAGCGTTAAGCGCAGCGGTTGCGGGTCGGCGCCCCATTCGGCATGGGGCGGGCGCTGGCCTGCTTTCAGGGCGACCTCTTGCGTGTCAAGGCCAAACTTGTTGAGCGAGCCTTGCGTGCCATGCACCGTGAACCGGGGTGCCACTTGGGCCGTCAAGGCGCTGGCGTGCAGCACCACGCGCATGGCGTCGTAGTGCAGCACAGCATGAAACCAGTCGTCGGCTTTGCTGTTGTCGCGTTGACGCGCCCAGTCCAGGGTCAGCGTTTGCGGTGGGCCAAACAACTGCAAGGCTTGGTCCAGCAAATGGGGGCCCAAGTCAAACCACAGACCACTGCCGGGCTCGCCAGAGTCGCGCCAGCGTTGCGGCACAACTGGGCGGTAGCGGTCAAAGTGCGATTCAAAATGAACCACCCGGCCCAGAGTGCCGCGCTTCAACACCGCCTGCACCGACATGAAATCGCTGTCCCAACGGCGGTTCTGAAAGACCGACAACAAGCGATCTTGTTGCCCCGCCAGCGCGATCAGCTCTTGCGCCTCACGCACATTCAAGGTGAAAGGTTTGTCGACCACCACATGCTTGCCTGCCAACAGCGCCAGTTTTGCCAATGGGGCATGGGTGTTGTTGGGGGTGGCCACCACCACCAAGTCAATGTCGTCGCGTGCGATGAGTTGCTCGGCGCTGTCGCACACCGAAACTTGTGGCCATGCCGTGTGGACATCGTGGGGGCGACTGCTGGAAATGGCGGTCAATTGCAGACCCGGGACAGCGGCAATCAGGGGTGCATGAAAGGTGGCGGAGGCAAAGCCAAAGCCGAGCAGTCCCACTCGCAAAGGTGCGTTCATCTTGGAGCTTTCAGTGTGGCCAAACCTTCTGGCCATTCAACAAGATGACAGCTTAAACCAAGCCGAACTCAATGCAGGGGGTCGAAATACTCACCCGCGGGTGTAGGTCAGCATGCGCCCTTTGAAGGCCAGCATGTCGCCGTGTGCGGGTTGGTCCAGCACCTGCTCATGCAGCGCAAATCCGACCCGCGCCATGTGCTTGTGAAAAGCCGATCGGTTGCCACGGTTGGGGTCGACCACCCAAATTTCTGCTACCGGGGCGGCGTGCCTGTCTATGAAGTTCGCCAGCGTGCCCGCATCGTCGCGTTCATACAAAATGTCGCTGCCCACAATCAGGTCAAACTGGCCGCTCACCAACGCATCGTGGGCCGCGGTGAGCACCGGCAATCCATCTTCTCGCAGCGCTGCAGTGCCCCACAACCCATGGCGGTAAGCCAAGGGGGGCAGTCCATTCAAACGGGTGTTTTCATCTAAGAATGCGCGCGTCAGGGGGTGGCAGTCACTGGCGGTGACATTGGCACCACGGCGATGCGCCACCAAGCTGGACAGACCCAGGCCGCAGCCAATTTCTAAGATGCGTTCGTGGCTCACGGGGCGCTGGGCCATGCGCTCGGCCATGCGTTGCCCGGAGGGCCACAACAAGCCAAACAAAGGCCAGGTGGCCGATGAAATGCCCAAATTCAAGGCTTCGTCCAGAGGGTCGTGAAACTGATTTTTGTCGAGCAGTGAGCGAATCAGAAGGTCGTCCACGCCCAAAACAGCGATGCTTTCCTGTTTGGTCAGGTAGCCTAAAGAAGTGGTGTGCAAAAAAGCAATCGTTGCAGCGCAAATGCCGAAGTTCCCAGGCGCTGGCTGATCATGACTGTACACGCCCAAATCGGATGCTGGCTGCCCGCCTGATAAATAGTGACCTGGAAACCATGCTGAGAAAGGCTTTAAATTGCATTGCTGATCTTTTGTGAACTAGCCAAGACGGCGTCACGCCGCCTCGGCATCTTCCATCCAACACAATCAGCCGCGCATGCGTCGCTTGATCAGTTTCGCGGCAATGGGCAACACGGCCAGTCGCCCTTTGCTGCTCAGCATCACATGCATGACGCCAGCCGCTACCAGCATCACCAGCAAAACCACACCCCAGCCTATCCACACCAGCGGAATCAACCAACTCACCCCTGTGGACACCACCGACCCCATGGCTTGCAAGCTTTGCAGACACCACAAGGCAAACGCTTGCGCGGGTTGCCACCAAGCGGCATCCACCCAAAGGGCCAGCCAGGCAGGCATGGCCAAGCTGCGCACGGCGGTTTCAATTTGCAGGGTGTCGCCCGATGCGAGCAAAGGCAGACTCCATTCAATCAAGCTGGCCATGCCCCAAGCGCTCAGCGTCCAGAGCGCGGCAGCGATCGCAAACACCAACCAAATCAGCGGTTTCATGGACAAGTCCTTTGTAGATAGAAAGGGAATAAACCAATGGCATATTGCCTTGGGACTCGCTCGCAATCCAGCAGTTAAGGGCGGAGGGTGAGTGCTGAAATCAGGGAGTGATCGGGTGGTGACTTCAGAGCCCATGAGCCAATAGACGCAAGCACGTCCTCTGCCAAGACATCAAGAGGGCGCATATTTAGTCTGAGTTTTAAAAAGGGTGATCACGCTTCATAATTCCCCCATGCTGCAATACCAAACCATTCCCGTCACGCCTTTCCAGCAAAACTGTTCTCTGATTTGGGACGACCAAAGCCTGCAGGCTGCGGTGGTAGACCCTGGCGGCGACCTTGATGTGTTGTTGTCGGCGATTCGGCAACGGGGCCTCAAACTGGAGCAAATCTGGATCACCCACGGCCATCTGGACCATGCCTCGGGCACCGCCGATCTGGCCGAACAACTGGGCGGTTTGCCCATCATTGGGCCGCATCCGGCTGACCAATTTTGGATTGATGGTTTGCCTGAGGCGGCGGCTGCCTATGGGTTTCCGCCTGCGCGCGTGTTCAAACCGACACGTTGGTTGGCCGATGGCGACACCGTGACTTTGGGGGCGCACACCTTGCAGGTGCGCCACTGCCCGGGGCACACGCCGGGTCATGTGGTGTTTTATTCACCCGAGATCAAGCGCGCCTTTGTGGGCGATGTGCTGTTTGCGGGGAGCATCGGTCGCACCGATTTTCCGCAGGGCAACCACGACGACTTGATCGCCAGCATCACCGAACGTTTGTGGCCCATGGGCAATGACACAGTGTTCATTCCGGGCCATGGGCCAGAAAGCACGTTTGGCCGGGAGCGCCAATCCAACCCCTATGTGGGCGGCACCTGAGCTGATACCTCAGCCTTTCAACGCTTGCTGGTACAGGTGTTGCACCTTGGGCAGGTTGGCTTCGAGTTCTTGAATGCGGTTGGCGCCGCTAGGGTGGGTGGATAAGAACGAGGGGCTGCCACCGCTGCCGCCACTGGCGGCTTGCATTTTTTGCCAAAGCGTGACGCTGGCTTCGGGTTTGTAGCCGCCACGTGCGGCGATTTCTAAACCCACCAAGTCAGACTCGGTTTCGTCATCGCGGCTGTATTTCAGTGTGAGCAATTGCGTGCCCAAGTTGGCCGCCACATCACCCAACTGACCTAAGCCCAGCAATTGCGAAGCAATCGACAACCCAATGCCGGTGGCTTGGCTTTTGGCCAAACGTTCGCGGGCATGTTCGCGCAGGGCGTGCGCCATCTCGTGGCCCATGATCATGGCCACTTCGTCGTCGTTGAGTTTCAGCTGGTCCAAGATGCCGGTGTAAAACGCGATCTTGCCGCCGGGCATGCACCAAGCATTGATTTGCTTGCTGCCAATCAGGTTGATTTGCCACGACCAATCACGCGAGCGGGCGTTCCATTGCGTGGTGAAGGGAATCAGTTTTTGCGCGATGCTTTGCAACCGCTCCAGTTGCGGGTGGCCCTCGGGCGCCAGCGCGCCTTTGCTGCGGGCTTCGGCCAACACCTGCGCGTACTGTTGCCGCGCCGAATTTTCCAATGTCTCAGCGGGCACCAATTTGCGAATGCCCGACGACGAGCCCACGCTCACTTGGGCCAATGCCGACCCGGCTGCCGTGGCCCCAGCGGCCAACATGAAGGCGCGGCGGGCTTGCCAACGCGGCGCCTTCGAGTCGGGCAACTCTGCGGCGATGTCAGCGGACGGGGTTTTGAGTGAGCACAAAAAGCACATGCTGCAAATGATAGCGAGTTGAACGGATTGAAGGCAATCATTGGGCCGCTAAGGGCCGCCAAACTACCGATAATGCCCCCATGTCAGAAACAGCCGCCACTTCCGAAACCCCGTCCAGCACTGTGCGCACTTGGCGTGAAGCCTTGCGTTTGTATTTGCAGCCCGCCAGCCTGCGCATGCTGGCGCTGGGCTTTTCGGCAGGGCTGCCCTTGCTGCTGGTCTTGGGCACGCTCAGCTTCAGGTTGCGTGAAGCGGGCATCGACCGCAGCACCATTGGCTACCTCAGTTGGGTGGGGCTGGCCTATGGCGTGAAATGGATGTGGGCGCCCTTGGTGGACCGCATGCCGATTCCTTGGCTAACGCGCCGGTTGGGACGGCGACGCAGCTGGTTGTTGTTGTCGCAAATCGTCATTGCTGCAGGCTTGGTGGGCATGGCCTTGAACGACCCATCTCAATTGCTGGGCCCATTGGTGGCTTTTGCCTTGGCTGTGGCGGTGGCTTCCGCCACACAAGACATTGCGCTGGACGCTTACCGCATCGAGTCGGCCGAGGTCAATGCACAAGCGGCCTTGGCCGCCTGTTACCAGACAGGCTATCGCTTGGCCATGATTTGGGCCGGTGCCGGTGTGTTGTGGATTGCGGCTTGGGCCCAAGGCGAGCAGGCCACAGGCTATGCCCAATCGGCTTGGCAAGTGGCCTATTTGGCCATGGCAGTCAGCATGTTGCCCGGCATGCTCATGGTGTTGGGCTCGCCCGAACCCGTGCCTGTGGCCCTGCAACCGGCGCGCAATTTGGCCGAGTGGCTGAAAGGCGCGGTGGTGGAGCCGTTCACTGATTTCTGGCGACGATACCGTTGGCAAGCGCTGTTGTTGCTGGCATTGATTGCGGTGTACCGCATCAGCGATGTGGTGATGGGCATCATGGCCAACCCCTTTTATGTCGACATGGGTTTCACCAAAGCTGAGGTGGCCAGCGTGACCAAGGTGTACGGCGTGATCATGACGTTGGTGGGCGCTTTTGTCGGAGGCGTGTTGTCGGCGCGTTGGGGGGTGATGCGCATCCTCATGTTGGGAGCCATCCTCAGCGCAGTCAGCAATTTGCTGTTTGTTTGGCTCAGCGGTGTGGGCCATGACGTAACGGCGTTGGTGTGGGTGATCTCGGCAGACAACTTGGCCAGTGGCATCGCTTCGGCCGCCTTCATTGCTTATTTGTCCTCGCTCACCAACATCAGTTATTCGGCCACGCAATACGCCTTGCTCAGCTCCATGATGTTGTTGTTGCCCAAGTTCATTGCCGGCTTTTCGGGCGAATATGTGGACACATTTGGCTATGCCAGCTTCTTCACCGCCACGGCTTGGTTGGGTTTGCCCGTGTTGCTGTTGGTGGCTTTGGCGGCGCGGGTGCATGCCCGAAAAGCCGATTGAATTTACCCAACTTTACGCAACTGAAACGTCGGCCACTGAGTGCACAGGCGATGATCGTGTCATGCCACAAATCTTGATGATTGAAGACGATGTCCGTTTGGCGGGCATGCTGTCAGACTATTTGGGACAAAACGGGTTTGTCGTCACGCACGCCCCTGATGCGCAAACCGGCTTGGCCCGGTTGCCATCTGCCGGTATCGACTTGGTCATCTTGGACTTGATGCTGCCGGACATGGATGGTCTGCAGGTGTGCCAACGCATTCGCGCCTTGCCGGGCGCCGCAGGCCAAGTGCCGGTGCTCATGCTGACGGCCAAGGGCGATCCGATGGACCGCATCATCGGACTCGAAATGGGCGCCGACGACTACCTGCCTAAACCGTTTGAGCCGCGTGAGTTGTTGGCCCGCATCAAAGCCATCTTGCGGCGCAAAACCACGCCCACAGAAACGGCGCACCGAGTACTTCAATTTGGCTCACTCGAAATCGACCGCGATGCAAGGCGTGTTTCGTTGGCAGGTGTGCCCTGCGATTTGACTTCGTACCAATACGACGTGTTGTTGGCATTGGCCGAACGCGCGGGCCGCGTGCTCACGCGCGACCAAATCATGGAAGCGGTGCGGGGCCGCGAGTTGGAAGCCTTTGACCGTTCAATCGACGTGCACATGGGCCGCATTCGGGCCGCCATTGAAGTTGACCCCAAAGCCCCGCAGCGCATTCTCACGGTGCGCGGCGTGGGCTATGTCTTTGCGCGCCAACAAGACTGAGCCCATGCCACTGAACGCGCTTTCACGTCACTGGACAGCTCACTGGGCACGCCACCTTTACCTGCGCATTTGGCTGGCGGTGGTGCTGGGTGTGGCCGTGCTGATGCTGGTGGTCGGTTGGGCATGGCGCGCCACGGTTGAGCACAACACCCCGCCCCCTATGCCGCGTGAATGGGTGCTGCTGAATGCCAATGGCGAGGTGCTGGCCACCACCGTCCGACGCCCCGGCCCCGGCGCGCCACTTGAATTTGACTTGACGCTGCCCGATGGGCAACAACTGGAGTTGCGGGTGCAGCGCAACGGAGATGGCCGTGATGAAGGCGGTTTCGCCGAGCGGCGGGGTGGCCGCCTGTCACCGCATGGCGCACTCCACGGCGCTCCACATGCCTCACCCTATTCGCCGCCCTTCAAGTCTTCCTATTCGCGTCCCGAGCCGCCATGGTGGGCCAAAGCGCCGTATGGATTTTTCTGGATGTTGGGCCTGATGGGGCTGGCGGTGGCACTGGGTCTCTACCCGGTGGTGCGTCGGCTGACCAACCGCCTTGAGGGCTTGCAGCGCGGCGTGCAGCGTTGGGGCGATGGCGATTTGTCGGTGCGTGTGCCGGTTCAGGGTCACGATGAGGTGGCCGATTTGTCTGAGCGTTTCAACGCCGCGGCAGAGCGCATCGAGGGGCTCATGGCTTCACAAAAATCGTTGCTGGCCAACGCGTCACACGAACTGCGCTCGCCGCTGGCCCGCATACGCATGGGTTTGGAGTTGATGGAAACGCCGGCGAATGACACCCCGCTGCGGCAACGCACGCGCGCTGAAATTTTGCGCAACATGAACGAGTTGGACCAGTTGATTGACGAAATCTTGCTGGCCAGTCGGCTCGATGCAAAAGAAGCCGATCTGGGCACGGTTGAGGCCGTGGATTGGGTTGGTCTGTGCGCAGAAGAGTGCGCGCGCGTGGGCGCTGTGTTGGAAGTGCCGCAAGGCTTGGCGCACCTCGAGTCGCAGGGCGTGGCCAAGTTGCTGCGGCGCATGGTGCGTAACCTCTTGGAGAATGCGCGGCGTTATGGCTCGGCCGAGGGTGAGGGGCAGGATGTCCAAGAACAGGGGCCCAGTATTGTCTTGACCTTGTCGCAGCAAGAAACGCAGGTGCATGTGCAGGTGTGCGATCGTGGGCCTGGAGTGCCCGCGGTTTGGCGTGAACGCATTTTTGAGCCCTTTTTTCGCTTGCCTGGCGCCAGTGAGCGCGTGGGTGGCGTGGGCTTGGGGCTGTCACTGGTCAAGTCAATTGCCGAGCGCCATGGAGGTCGCGTGACTTGCGCTGACCGACCCGGTGGCGGCGCCTGTTTCAAGTTGGTGTTGCCACACAACAAAACGGCGCACGCCTGAAGCGTTCGCCGTTATCGGGTGGGCCCATGGCCGCTTGCGCCAAGACGCTTCAGCGTCGCTGCACCGATGCCATCAGTGGTGGTGACCGACCACTTCACCTGCTTTGAGTTTGTACACGGTGCCGCAATAGGGGCACTTGGCTTCGCCGGTCTTGGCCACATCCAAGTAAACCTTGGGGTGGCTGTTCCAGATTTTCATATCGGCTTTGGGGCTGGGGCAAAACACACCGCCCTGAGGATTCAGGTCAGTGGCCAGCAGTTCAACAGGGTTGCTCATCGGGTGGTGCTCCTCAAACCAGCGTCAGCCAGTGGGCATATTTGGGATTGCGTCCATTGACGATGTCAAAAAACGCGCTTTGAACTTTCTCTGTAATCGGGCCGCGGCTGCCGGCGCCCAATTGAATGCGGTCGAGTTCGCGGATGGGCGTGACTTCAGCGGCTGTTCCGGTGAAGAAGGCCTCATCGGCGATGTACACCTCGTCGCGGGTGATGCGCTTTTGCACAATCTCGAGGCCCAAATCTTTGGCAATGTGAAACACCGTGTTGCGGGTGATGCCGTTCAAAGCGCCAGCCGACAAGTCAGGGGTGTAGATCACGCCATCTTTGATTACAAAAATGTTTTCGCCAGCGCCTTCCGACACAAAGCCAGAGGTGTCGAGCAACAAGGCTTCGTCGTAGCCCTCGTCGGTCACTTCCATGTTGGCCAAGATCGAGTTGGTGTAGTTGCTCACCGCTTTGGCTTGCGTCATGGTGATGTTGACGTGGTGACGTGTGTAGCTCGAGGTCTTCACGCGGATGCCGCGCTTCATGCCTTCTTCGCCCAGGTAGGCGCCCCAAGTCCAGGCGGCCACCATCAAGTGGATGGTGTTGCCCTTGGGGCTGACGCCCAATTTTCTGTCGCCAATCCACGTCAGGGGACGGATGTAACCGCTTTCCAACTTGTTCTCGCGCACCACATCACGTTGGGCTTGGTTCACCTGTTCTTTGGTGAAAGGAATGGCCATGCGCAAAATTTTGGCGCTGTTAAACAAACGGTCGGTGTGCTCTTGCAAACGGAAAATTGCAGTGCCTTGCTCGGTTTTGTAGGCGCGCACGCCTTCAAACGCGCCGCAACCGTAGTGCAGGGTGTGGCTCAACACGTGGATCTTGGCGTCGCGCCAATCGACCATCTGGCCGTCCATCCAGATTTTGCCGTCACGGTCAGACATGGAGGGGATGACAACGCTCATCGAAGTGTCCTTGAAAGTGGGGGATGCATCTAAAAAAACACATTTTAAGGCTTGCGCCCGTGCCGTTTCATCGCCCTCAAAATGGGCTCGTGGCGGCGTGAAAATTCAAGCGGGGGCGCTGGGGGCTGGAGAGGTTGGGGCGTGGCTGTCCGCATTGGTGCTGGCGTCGCTGCCAGTGCCAGTGCCGGTGCCGTTATCCGCATCGCTCGTGGCGGCCGGTCTGCTCAATTGCCAGTCGCTCAACTTGCCACCGACAAACGAGCAGGTCACGGTGGATTGGCTGGCGTCCGTCCAGCTGAAGATTTCGGGCTGCGTGTCTTTGGGGCTTTGCAATTGACCGAGGGCCCGCGTCATGGCGATGACGTGCATCAGCGAAACCCCTTTTTTGAGTTTGGCATTCAGCATGACAGCGCTGGCCACATGGCCAATCGGGCGATCAGCGGCTTTTTTGAGGATGGTGATCAGGCGCGTGAAGTGCAACAACACCCACATGACCACGCCGCCAACCGCCAGGGCAATGCCCGCCCATTGAAATGCTTGCCAAGCCCCAATGGTGAAAACAACGATGGCGGCCGGCGCCAAAATTTTGGAAAAATTCATGGGGAAAAGAGAAAAATCAACTTTCAGATAATAACGGCCATGAACCTCAATGATTTCATGATCCTGGTGATCAATTTGGATCGTGCGCCCCTTCGACTCCAGAAAATAAGCGAGCAATTGAATCGCTTAGGTTTGAGTTGGGAGCGATTGACTGCGGTGGATGGTCGTTCATTGTCTTTAAATGACTCCGCCTTGCTGGACCTGCAGGAATTTGGCCGACGACATGGAAAAACGCCCTTGTTGGGTGAGTTGGGTTGCTATGTGTCGCATGTCCGGGCATTTGAACGTTTTCAGTCTTCCACGTTTAAATATTGTTTAATTCTCGAAGACGATGTGGATTTGCAAAATGATCTGCCAGTGGCATTGCAGGCCTTAGCAGACCATTCGGCGGACTGGGATTTGGTAAAGCTCTCCGGGGTACACCGTGGTACGCCAGTGACTACTGCGGAGTTGAATGGAGATTTCCGAATGGTGGCCATGCTGTCCAAATGCACGGGCGCAAGCGCCTATGTCATCAATCGTTTGGCGGTCCAAAACATGACCAGTCGGTTGTTGCCCATGCGCCTTCCTTATGATCATGAGTACGACAGAGGTTGGTATTGGGGGCTGAAAGTTCGCTCCTTGTTGCCCTATGTTGCGTTGCATGATCAACAAGTCGCATCGACCATCAACTCCCCCAAAGACGGAAACATGCGCTTTCGTTGGTTTAAGCGTTTGCCAGCTTTTGCCTGGCGCTTTGGTAATGCCATTCAACGGTTAATTTATGGCTTGCGCGCAATGACGCACCGACAGTGAGTGTTTAGTCCAGCCCCCGCACCACTTGCATGGCTTCTTCGATGCGTTCCACCGGGTAGACGGTGAGGCCTTCAAAGGCTTTGTCGCCTTTTTTGGGCATGTTGGCTTTGGGCACCAAGGCGGTTTTGAAACCCAATTTTGCGGCTTCTTTCAGCCGTTCTTGGCCGCGCGGTGCAGGCCGCACTTCGCCGGCCAAACCCACCTCGCCAAAGGCAATGAAGCCCTTGGGCAAAGGCTTGCCGCGCAAGCTGCTGGTGATGGCCAGCATCACGGCCAAGTCGGCGGCGGGTTCCCGAATGTGCACGCCCCCCACCGCATTCACAAACACATCTTGGTCCATGCAGGCCACCCCGGCATGCCGGTGCAGCACGGCCAACAACATGGCCAAGCGGTCGCGCTCCAAGCCGACACTCAAGCGCCTTGGGCTCGGCCCGCCCGAGTCGACCAAGGCCTGAATTTCAACCAACATGGGCCGCGTGCCCTCCAGCGTGACCATGACGCAACTGCCCGGCACGGGTTCGCTGTGTTGGCTCAAGAAAATAGCGCTCGGGTTGCTCACGCCTTTCAGGCCTTTTTCGGTCATGGCCAACACGCCGATTTCATTGACCGCTCCAAAGCGGTTTTTGATGGCACGAATCAAGCGGAAGTTGGAGTGCGTGTCGCCTTCAAAGTACAACACCGTGTCGACCATGTGCTCCAGCACGCGAGGCCCTGCCAGCGCCCCCTCTTTGGTGACGTGGCCCACCAGCACGATGGTGGTGCCGGTGGCTTTGGCGGTGCGCGTGAGGTGCGCCGCGCACTCGCGCACTTGGGCCACCGAGCCGGGCGCAGACGTCAACTGATCCGAATACACCGTCTGAATTGAGTCGATGATGGCAATGTTGGGTTGGCGCGACTGCAAGGTGTGCAGAATTTTTTCGAGCTGGATCTCGGGCAACACCGGCACTTGCGAGTCGGGCAGGCCCAAGCGGCGCGAGCGCATGGCCACTTGCGCGCCGCTCTCTTCGCCCGTCACATACAGCGTGTTCATGCCGCTGCGTTGCAGGGCATCCACCGCTTGCAGCAACAGGGTTGATTTGCCAATGCCGGGGTCGCCGCCAATCAGCACCACCCCGCCTTCGACCATGCCACCGCCCAATACGCGGTCAAGCTCTTCGATGCCGGTGGGGTGTCGGTCAAAGTCAGCGGCTTCAATTTGCGACAACGGCAACACTTCGCTGGTGGGGGCCAGTGCTTGGTATTGCGCTGAGCCCAAGCGATTTTTGCCGCCGCTGGCCGCCTCGGGGGCGCTTTCAATCAGCGTGTTCCAAGCGTTGCAACTGGGGCATTTGCCCATCCAGCGCGCGCTGGTGCCACCACATTCGGTGCACGTAAAAATAGATTTGTCTTTGGCCATGGGGTGCAAGTGTGCCTGAGCGCGCGGCTCAAGCGGTGCGCCAGGCGTGCAAAAAATCGCGCGTGATGTCGCGGGCCGGGCGGGCTTCACACGCCCCAGCGTTTTGCCCGGCCCACATCGGGGTGAAATCGTTGCGGCCTTGGGCTTCTGCTGCGGCGCGCAGGGGCGCCATGTCGGCGGTGGCCAACGGAAAAGCAGGCGCCGCCGGGTTCAATGGACCCATCTCGCGCATCACGCGGTTGACGATGCCTCGCGCCGGCCGGCCTGTGAACAAGCGCGTCAGGGCGGTGTGTTGCGCCGCCTCTGATTGCAGTGCTGCTCGGTGCAGGGGGCTGGTGGTGGCCTCGTCGCTGCACAAATAAGCACTGCCCACCTGGACCGCGGCCGCGCCCAATGCTTTTGCGGCCGCGACGCCGGCGGGGGTGGCAATACCGCCCGCCGCAATCACCGGCAAGCGGGTGGCCTGCACCACCTGTGGCAACAAAGCGAAGGTGCCCATTTGGGTGTTCAAGTCATCGCTCAAAAACATCCCCCGATGGCCCCCGGCCTCGAGGCCCTGGGCAATGATGGCGTCCACCCCGTGGGCTTCAAGCCACAGGGCTTCGGGCACGGTCGTGGCCGACGACAGCACCACGCTGCCCCAGCGTTTGACCCGCGCCAAAAGGTCGGGCGCGGGCAAGCCAAAGTGGAAGCTGATCACCGCAGGACGAAAGGCCTCCAGCACATCGGCCGCTTCGTGGTTGAAGGGCACGCGCGCGGCCCCGGGCGCAGCGGCGGCCGGCGACAGTCCGAAAGACGCGTAATAGGGGGTCAGGGCAGTGCGCCATCGCTCCAGTGCTTGGGCATCGGGCTGGGGTGGCGCGTGGCAAAAAAAGTTGACGTTGAAGGGGCGCTGAGTGCCAGCTTGCAGGGCTTGTAACTCGCGCTCTAAATCTGCCGGGCTGAGCATGGCCGCTG
>JACCDW010045888.1_pt1 | contig 15830 bp, 23 predicted proteins | sample 7449781 | NCBI WGS metagenome assembly JACCDW01 (sample SAMN15323449, study PRJNA562643) | freshwater metagenome | isolation source: river surface water | place: USA:Blue River Watershed | collected 2017-08-18
CTTGGAACAGCGAAGACGTCTATGTGTTAGGCGGTGAAAAACGCGGTGACTTCAGTGCTGAAATACCCGTTACAGCGCAGACAGGCAGTACTACAGGTACTATTCGGGTATTGAGAAGTGCCCTTCCTGCGACTCCGGGTACAAGTTGGCAGATTGGTGGCACAGGTATTAGCCCGTTTGAAGACATCCTTTATGTAGAACGCTACACAGGATTGACTGGCACAGTACAACAAGGTTCAGGTGCTGTATTCAACATCACTGACAACGGCAATGGAACTTACTCTGCCGCTCTAACTAATGGCGGTACAAACTATCTCGCAGGGCACAAGATTAAGATTTTAGGCTCAGCAATAGGCGGAGTAGATGTTACTAACGATATCATTATTACAGTAGACGCCATAGCCGAAGGCGGTATTATTACCAGCGTAAGCAATACAGGAACAGCCGCCGGTACCGGAGTGTTTGTATATTCTGGTTTATCAGGCACTAACCACAATGTAGGTTCGGGATTCACCCTGACATTTGAACCATCTAGAGACAGCAATCTTTACAGTGATCACTTCAACTATCAAGTTACTGCTGGTGGGTCAAACTATGTTATCAATGACATTATAGTTATTGCCGGTACAAGCCTAGGTGGTACTAGTCCTGATAATGATCTAACTGTAAGAGTTAATGCGTCAGGCAATTCTGTTGATTATGTACACGAATTCACTGGTACTGGTCAAAGCACAACTTGGAAACTAGACACAACCACACAGGTTGACTTTAGTGGTTCAGGTTCGTGGAGCCTTACCTATCCGATGAATATGGAAGGACTCGTAGTTACTCCTACTTGGCAGCGTACTTTCAATACAGGTGCTGCCGTTGATGACGCAATCTATGCTGTAGCAGTAGACAGCAGTGACAACATTATCGCAGTGGGTCGAGGCTACGGTGAATTGAACTCGGGTAACTTCTGGGATCTTGCCCTAGTCTTCAAGTTCAACAGCACAGGCACACTACAGTGGGTTCGACAACTCAACGAAGTTGGCTACGACTGCTCGGCTCAAAGTGTCATAACTATCGGCACAGACATCTATGTGGTACACGAGAGCAACGACGATGGCGACACAGTGATCACCAAACTAGACAGCACCGGCACAGTCAAGTGGCAGCGTAAAACCCAAGGCGGTGACGATGCTTGTATCGCTCGCACAGCCAATGGTAATCTAATAGTAGTCGCAGAACAATATCACGAAGATTTTGATGACGATGCTATAAAAGTATTCCAGTTGACATCCAGCGGTGAAACTGTTTACAAGCGTTGGTTGTCAGCCACTACCAATGATGATACCTGGCTAGGCACACCACGTGGACTCAGTGTGAACAATGACAGTTTCTATCTCGCTGGTTATTTTGAGACTGATAACTATGACTCGGGATTAGCAGTTCGCTTACCACTAGATGGCTCAGGTACTGGCGAGTACGGTTCATTTAGTTATCAAGATGTCAACGACGAAACCAACAACTGGGAAGGCACAGGACTAGCCGACGTCAACTATAACATCAACATAATCGACACCAGTATTGGTTATACTGGTGCCCCGGCAGTGGCTCCCACAGTCAGTACCAGTACAGCAGTGACCACAGGCACAGGCCTTTACTACGTCAACAGTTGGTACCCAGACCTAACCATTGAAACTATTCACGACACTGACGGTGGTAGCATCGTGTTTGCCGATGGATCAAAGCAAAGCACTTCGGCAACAGACATTCCACAACGTAGATATTTTGGTCAGAGATATATGTTGGGATTGAAAGATCGCGGACATCACATTCTGTGTGATGTAGCCAATGACAACATTGTGATTCCTTATAATAGTCGTGTACCGTTCCCTGTAGGTTCTGTGATCACCATTGTCAATACTACTGATGGTACTATCGGTATTGGTCCTGAAGGCGGTTCAATCAGTGTGATATTGGCGGGCAGTGGTGGCAACGGTTGGTATATCATAGAAAACTACGGTATGGTCACACTACTGAAGATTGGCCAAGACCAGTGGGTGATCTCTGGTAATGTTAATCCAGAATAAGGAACTCATATGCCTATATCACAGATCATACTAGCAAGAAACACAGGAGGGGGATCGTCCCCTCCCCCTTCCCCTCCGGCAGACTTTACCGTCGAATGGTGGCAGAAGGTTGAGGACAACAGCAACAATCCTCGTCCTTGGTCAGTGGGATTATATCCCACACAACAGTTGGCCATAAGTTATGAAGGTGGTCTCAGTGACTATTTTTGGGTCAATAATAATTCTATAAACAATACTGTACAGAGTCACATTGGAGCAGGATGGCGCCACATAGCCTATGTGCGTTATAACGGTGTAGTCCGTGGCTACATCAATGGCACGCAATATACTCCAAACATTACCAGCACTGAACTAATAACTGGAACCAATGTACCATTATATGTAGGCACTGGTGAGTTGGCTGCTGGTACTTATAAGGGCTACATTACCAATCTACACATTATGAAGGGTGTGGCCAAATATACCAACCAATTCACAGCGCCAACAACGCCTGTACAACTCGCTACGGGTTCAGTATTCCTACTGCCCGCATTGAATCAAAATAGTGAGTTTTATAATAGTGCTGAAACAGCAATAGGATTTGAAACAGGATCAGTAACCTGGAGTAGTGACACACCATTCACTACGACAGCGGGTCCTTACGCACAACTGAGCAATCAGTCGGCTACTAATATGATTGATTTCTCCGGCAGCAACTACAACAGTGATCTATTAAATGTCAAGGCAGGGTGGACAGTTAGTGACGGTGCTGGGCAAACAGGCACAGTAACCAGCGATGCCGTTGATACAGGCAACTATATTAGAATTGGTGTAAACTTTAATCCAACCGCCGGTATCTATACTTGGACATTTACACAGCCATCACCGGGTGGCAGTTTATATTTTGACGGCTCTAGTTATCTCAACTATGGTGCTAGTGCGTACTGGGCAATAGATAATGTGTGATGCTAGACTTGCCCTGTGATCTTGCCAAACAGATATTACTACAGCGTGAACTAGATCCTAGAGATAGAGGGGGTAGAGGCTGGCAGAGTAGGACATACACTGACCAGCCTTTTCCTTGGTTTGAAACTGTATATAGGGCAGTAGAAGCACAGGAAGGTAGTATAGATTCGTGGTGGTTTAATGTGAACACACCGGGCGAACACACAGGTTGGCACACGCACAGTCGTTGGGTTAGAGTAGGTGTGCTGTATGTGCAGGTTCCTGCGGGTAATATAGAATTTAGGCAGGGCGGAGCATATTGGACAGAAACTCCTAACCCAGGCGATCTGCTAGTATTTCCTGGTAGTTTAGAGCATAGAGTATTGCCCAACAACAGTATTGATACAAGAATTAGCATAGCATTCAACTTTAAACGGTAAATATCAATTATGAGAGCAACCGAAATTATTAGAGGACTTCTAGATATCATAGATGGTATTGAGGAAGAAACACCAAAAATCGAAGCCAATGTAGAAATACAGGGCGGCACTGACGAACTACGAAGATTCAAACACATCGTAGATTTAACACAAGATGACAGCGGCGGTTGGGCCAATTCTCCCAACGAAAAGATCACAGATATCGATGCCGTGACCACCGATGCCGGCGGCGGAGTGAACGGGCCTAAACACCCCGACGATCTTAGAGGAAACTCTGTCAGCATATATAGGAAGTAACAATGGCTACGATAACAGTAAAATATGTTGGGCTATTAGGAACTAGAGATCAAGTATCGATTTCAGATGCGTTAACCATAGATGGATTGATTTCTGCGATAGCCAGCGATGAAAGTCTTCCTACCGATTATTATACAATAAGTTTATTAGATGATCCAACCGTAACCGATATTGCCTACGGAGATAGTTCTGCTACCCTAGCATCTCTGGGATTCGTTAATAACAGTGTAGCATTGTGTACAACTAATCAAGCAGGATCTAAACAAGATCGTCAGCTTCAAAAATTAGAAATAGCACAGAAGAAAAGACAGGCAGGTGGCGATAATACAAAAATCTATTATCGATCTTTAAACACCTACGATGTTAATGAATTACCAAACCCTTACAACGGTAATGATTCTGCCCCGGATGACGGAGCAAGCACGTTAGCAGATGGTCGACCTTGGAGCTAATCAATGCCTGTAAATACTCCCCAAGACGGCGACATTTATTCTTACGCTACTGTAGATACTACAAATTATGTACATCCTAGAGATCCTCATCTCAATGATATACACAACGCCATGGACTATAGTGCCGCTGGCCAACCATTAATAAGAGTTAACAACGTAGGTGGTGTTTCATATAACGATGCGGGCAACATATCAGCCAGCATAGACGCATTTGGTCGTATGCGTGTTAGCAATCCCTACACACTTTTTGACGGTAACTTACGCTATAGAGACGATCCTCTTAAATGGGATCAAGTAGACACAGGAACTGCGTCGTCAACGCACTTGCCAAACGAAAGTTCTATATTGATGTCAACTACTGGAGCAGGCACTTCAACAAGACAGACTAAACAGGTATTTTCTTATCAGCCAGGTAAGAGCCTCTTGAGTATGCTGACCTTTGTGATGAATACGCCTACAGCAGGTGTTACACAACGAGCAGGCTATTATGGAGCACAAAACGGTGTGTACTTTGAAGTAGACGGCACTGACATCAATCTTGTTATTAGAAAATATACGGGTGGTTCAGTAGACTCTACCACAGAAAAGATTCCCCGCAGTCAGTGGAATGGTGATCGATTAGATGGCCTTGGAGGGCAATCAAACATTAGTGGAGTAACACTAGACGTTACTAAAGCACAGATATTTTGGACAGACATAGAATGGCTAGGGGTAGGCAGTGTGCGATGCGGTTTTGTCATAAACGGGCAGTTCATTGTCTGCCACATATTCCATCACGCTAACATATTGAGCAAAGTCTATATGACTACAGCTTGCTTGCCCTTACGCTATGAATTGATCAGCACAGGGCCCGCGGCATCAATGCGAGCCATATGTAGCACAGTAATATCAGAAGGCGGCTATGCTAATCGTAGTACCACCCGTGCTATAGGCACATCATTGACAGGTAAAGAACTTAGTAATCTAGTCTACACACCTTTAGTCTGTATCCGTATGAAATCTACTAACTTAGACAGTATTGTTGTTCCCACAGCATTTGATGTCTACGGTCTACAGTTGGCAGCATTCTGTTGGAGAGTTATCTTAAATCCTACACTTACAGATGCATCGTGGACGCCAGCAGGCTCAGACAGTTCAGTAGAATACGATCTCTCAGCCACTGCTCTATCAGGCGGCACAGTCCTAGCACAGGGTGTATTTGTGGGAAGTAATAAAGGTGGCTCAGCACAGGTAAGTGCTAACGAAGTGGACTTCAGTCAACAGTTAGGCCGTACTATAGCAGGTGTATCAGACATATGGTGTTTGGCCGCTATCGCTACGACCAACAATGATGATGCTGTAGGTGTAGTCAACTGGCAGGAGCATATCTAATGTATCGCAAGTATATCAACATAGTCGAAGCCGCCAATAAAGGTTGTCCTATTGCCACACACGATATAGATGTAAACCTAAAGAATCGCCAGAAGGCCATAGATGAATATCACTACGGACCGGCCAATCCTGACGAACCAGAATCATATTGGAAGGCAGCGGCCAAGCGTTGGGGCATTACAGAAAAGACTGCCAAGACTATGAAGTGTGGTAACTGTGCGGCTTTTGATGTATCAGACAAGATGTGGAAATGTATTGAGGATGGCATCAAAGGTGACAGCAAAGAAACTGATGCTATGGCTACTATTCATAAAGCAGATCTAGGTTATTGTAACTTTTTACATTTCAAATGTGCCGGCGATCGTTCGTGTACGGCATGGGTCACTGGAGGAGCGATAGATGACAAAGACAGAACAGAATGAACTAAAGTGTAATCACTGCGGACATCCCGCACACTGCGGACATGGTTGCGTTGACGAAAGCTGCGACCATTGTCCAGAATGTGCCTGCGATCGTTGCGAAGTAGACGACAGAGAAGAATAATGTTTCGTAGGCATGATGTAACTCTCATGTCGAATCCCAGTTGTAGCAGACCTGTATTAGACCTTGATCCTAGAGATTTCCAATACTACGACAAAGACGGATTTGAATTAAATCAAGCCGAACAGAAGTTTTATCGAACTATGGGGTATCCTATTGATGCTCCTATACTAAATCATTGTTGCTGGCAAGAGCTTTGGTTTGAATTAGAATCAGCAGAGCTGGGCTTGATCTTAGATCATTCTATGTTTCTATGTCGTGCCAGTTACGAAGGTGCTGCTGAAGAACAGATCAAAACCCTAAAAACCTCTCTTCCGTTAGCAGATTATCTGCTAAGAACCAAACGAAAGTGGGGTTTTGATTTCGCACTAGATGCTGTACAAGACGGAGAAACCTACGAAGTCTTACATATAGAATACGATCACTGTGATTACGAATATTTTAAAAATCGCATGATAGATTTTGAGTGGACCATACGGCATACAGATTGGCAAGATGCTGCTCGTAGGGTTTGGTCACAGCGTGATCAATGGCAGGGTCTAGTAGGGTTCGATCAGAATCATTGGAAAGCAAAATATTTGTTGGGTTGGAAAAAAGCTGAGTATACGGAAAAGACAGTATAAATATAGTATCTTATTTGGATCCTAGATATGAAAAAACTACTACTATTATTGTTAGCTGTGCCTGCGTTAGCATTCGCACAGAAAACACCACAGGGCGTGACCTACGATGCTAAAATTCTTCGCGTAAGCGATGGCGATACGGTGGTGATCGCAGCTCCCTTTCTACCGGCACCCCTTAAGCCAGAACTTGCGATTAGAATCTACGGAGTTGACACCCCCGAAAAAGGACACAGAGCCCAATGCCCTGCTGAAGATCAGCGAGGACAAGCCGCCTCGGCATTCACTAAGAATGCGGTTGGAACTACACAGAAACACCAAGTCACTCTTTACGGATGGGATAAGTTTGGCGGTCGTGTATTGGGAGATATCATTCTAAATGGTGTTAGTCTTAGAGCTGAATTGATCCGTAACGGCTTTGCTCGCGAATACTTCGGCGATGCTAAACAAACATGGTGTAACTAAAATGCGTCTAGAAAGCTGCCAATTATTTGCTCAATTGCTCGAAGACTATGTCAATGAGGCCAGTACTTCAATATCTTTAATCGCTGGCAATCCAGGCGGGAAAGAAGTTATACAGAAACTTCACTCAGACATGTCTCTAGCACACAATCAAGATTATCGTCAAGTAGATAAAATTTCTTGGTCAGAACTCAAAGACAGTTATAGAGGTGCTTGGGTCATCATACAAGGTGCCAAAGGCACAGGTGCTATCAGAGCCCGAGGAGGCAGCACTGGCTCATATGATGCTGTGGCCAGCACAGGTGGTGAAGTCCAATCTAAAACTGACAGCCGAGGCGGCAATATAGTTGATTTTCTCAAAGCTGAGATTGGTAAGTTAAACAAGTTTTATGTAGGTAAAAATACCACAGCAGTCACAGACAAACAACGCAAACGTGCCGACGCTAAACAAGGCACGTCAACAGAAGTAAATCAAGAAACATTGATGCGAAAATTTAAACCTTTATGGGCTCGTGCTATCAACGCAGCGATGGCAGACATAAAAGGCCATATCGCTAATCAGATCAAGAACGATGCTTTTGAAAAAGCCAAACGAAAAATCAGTCAGGTCGAAAGTCTACAAGGTGCTTTAGAAGCCTTAGAAGCAGGATCTGAGGACATTCCTAGCCCAGTTAAGGGAGCAGTTAATATCGCAGTCTTAATGGCTGCTAGTCATCATTATCCAGAACAAACTGGAAGTATAACAAAATCATACGGTAGCTCTTATCAATCGCAGTTTCCAGAAGGTCCGAGACAACTACTCAAAGATATTTCTTCTGGAGATACTAAAAAGTTAGGTACTGTCCTAGCGTTCTTCAAGAGGAGTTTAATTTCAGGATGAAACTAGGTCAAGTTATTCAAGAAGCTAACGTAGCTGCTAAAATCAAAGATCCAAAAACTATCAAGATGCTGGGCATTGCCATGCGTCACGACAGTTCATTGCCCAAGAACAAAGTAGCTGCCTTAGACCTATCAACTTTCAGATCAGCTGTTGGGCCGGAAGACCCAGAAGAATCTAAAAAACGTGATGAAAAGATTCTACGTTTATGGAGCGATCTCCTAGACGATTCTCTAAGAACCACAGACTACGGCGATCTAAGTGCCGACGGCAAGTTTGATGATTGGCTAACACGCTTATATATCAACGGTGTTGTTGACTACGAAGACATCAACGGTGAAGGCGGTGATGCTCTAGGTGCGTGGAAAGCACTGAGTATTCGTGGCAAACTCAAAGAACCGCATCAAGACTTTAATAAGTTTAAAAACCTAAGACAGATACAACAGATCGTACAGAGTAGAGAGTATCGCGAAGAACTGCGTCGAATCAAAGATGCTGAAGTTATCGAAAAGCATAAGCGTGAAAAGAAAGAAACTACACTGATTGACGACGAACAGTTTCTAGTAACCCTGCCCTACAACTACGGTGCCTGTTATAATTTTAACAATGCCGCAGGATTCAATGCCAGCTTCTGTACAGGTTCTAGTTCGGGACAGCGATGGTTTGAAAAATACGCCCCACAAGGTCCTATCATTTCAATCTTTGATAAACAGAATCAAGAAGATGAGAATGGCAAATGGCAGATGCATGCTCCAACAGGGCAGATGAATAACGGTAATCAAAATCTATCATATTCTCGTGGGGACAAAGCATTCTCTGAGAGATATCCTGGCATGATGAAAAAAATCATTGCTGCCCTGAAATCAAAAGCAGAAGAAATTAAAACCAATTCCGCAGATATAGTATCCGGCGGGTATGATATCAATAAAGCTATCGAAGATATCAAAAACAATCTACCTTATTCGTTTGCTTCTGAAGCTAAAAAAGATGATTCGGAACAGGATGCCAATGATGGTCCAGGAATGTATCTAGTAACACATAACCCATCTGGCAGATCAGCTAGGATCCAAGCAGACAACAAAGAAGCCGTACTTAATCAGATACGTGAAAGACACGGAAACATCAATCCAGAAGATTTTACGATAGAGAAACAAGCAGAACAGGAACAGTAATGGCTCCTGTAAGTATGAAGGAGTTAGAACTATCTAAAACCTACGTATGGTCGCAGAGTAACAAGGAAGAGGACTATTCCACTCGAATGGGATCAATCTATGCCAAGTTACTCTGTTCTTATGAAAGCTGCGGCAATATCGAATTATTTGATCAAAATAAAATATTGATCAAGGATCTCTGGGAAAAAGATATAGGCGCAGTTCCCAAAAACGAATTCTTATATAGAATAGAAAAAATTCTAATGCTATACGAACATTGGTTAAGAACCAATAAATGGATGACCCCATTAGTTGCTATCCCGCATGGAGCAAGATATAGAATACATCCGGGGAGAGATAGATGGTTTGTAATGAATTATTTAAAAGTTCCTCGATATCATTTTTTAGTGATACCCCAAGTCACTGATCAAATCCTTGATCAAATATCAGGCTTTTGGCCGGACAGAAATTCTTTGTTTATCATGGGGGAAAATCTGCCTGCTATTTTTCATGATTATGATAAAACTGATGTGTATAGATTTTCTAGAATATCTAATTGGCTAAACTCTAGCCTATCATTTAGGCAGTTTGCTGAAGCATCTCCTAGACAGCGGCTTGTTGCTACTATGATCAATAAGAAAGGGCCTTGACGGCCCTTTCTATTCTACTAATATAATCTATTAAGCCGCTACGCAGCACATAATATTACTTCTTTGTACCGCTGTTAACGAAACTATACATTTTCTCAGCAGTTTCAAGAACTTTATCTAGTCCTGGATATTCTGGCATGTTAACAGTATTAACAATTTGACCAGTCTTCTCGTCACGCTGGGCAGTCATTTCCCAACCTTGGAACTTCATGTGGAAGTCGCTTTGAACTAGATCTTTGGCCATGCCTAGAATGTCTGTACGGATTTCGTAGCCGTTCTTGTTGAATTTTACTTCTGGTAGTTTTGGTGTTTCAAATGACATAATAATCTCCTTTGTGTGTGTATGTCTTAGTTAGCTTCTTTTTCTACTTTGTAGGGAGCCTTTGAAGCCTGCTCCTTCTGGGGAAACAGTACTTTAGATACTGAATCTACAGAATACTTGGCCATGTCGATGGTGTTATTGATAGCCATCTTGGCGAATTGGGTTTGTGCGTCAATGTATGCGTGTGCCGCTTTGTTTAGGGCAGGGTCCTTGAAGATCTGATCAGTTACGATTTTTTTAGTATTCTGAAAAGATTCAATGTAAAAGTGTGGTGAAAACATAACTCCTCCTTGTGTGTTTGTGTATGTATTATTATATATGCCGAGCGGGTATAAATCAAGAGTCAACATGGTTTAAAATCTCCGATCCTGCTCTAATAAGTCTATCATTTTTTCGCAGTCTTCCCAGTCAACGAATCTGCGTATCAATTTATTGCCATATGGTGTGATACTTTTTAATATGATATCATCGTCATCAAACTGAGCTATCGTGGTAACATAGCCCCATTGATTACGCCACGGCCCCCATTGATGATATGGTACTTTTTCAAACCTATACATTTTAATTTTTGAGCATGATTTCTCTAGCTAGATCATGTCTGCCCATGCGAGAAAAATGTGTAGCAGCTCTGGCTCTGGCAAAACTGTCAAGAACAGAAAATAGTGATTTTACAAATGATTTCATATGATTTTTCCTTGTGAGATTTTGTGTTCGAACTCTTTGGTAAAGTGTTCTACATCTGCGGCGCTCTTTGGATTTCGAGCAGTGATATAGCGATCTAATTCGCTTTGATAATGCTGTGCTGGAAACATTTCGGATAAACGCTCTAAAATGCCCAACATGTGATTTGTGAATTTTTTCATACTGTGTCCTTGAGTGTGTACTAGTATTTATACTGATATTTGTGCGATCGCATATTTACGAAATTCCTAATAGATATTAAAATAGGTTAAATATATCATAGGACCGATAATAATATGAAAATAAGCACACGATCGATACTGCAGGAACTTAATCAAGTTGCTTCTGTTAGGAACGCTGACGCTGTTATTGAAAGCAGAGCTACCAATATTATTAATTCTGCTATCAACCTAATAGAATCTATGAAAAAGCAGTATGATCCAGAAATGGCTGACGAACTTGAGCGTAGATTGCTTAACGCTATCCGCGGACAGGATCCTGCTAAATTCACCAGAGGCATACGCAAAATAGCCGAATCTCGAAAACACAAAAGAAATATAGAAGAAAGCAATGATGAATGAACTATTCGAAGGCGGCAATGTTTTTAAGACCGCTGATAAACAGCCAATAACACAGCGCATCGCCACTAAGGATGTTCCAGGCACTGTTGACTTTATTGAAAAAGTCACTGGACTAGACTTTACCAAAGAACTAGACCCAGATGACAAGAAGCCAGTTAAATGGTTAGGCACTACTGGACGCAAAGAGGATCCGGACGGCACATTTGATCTAAACAGTTCTGGCGATCTAGACCTCAGCGTTGATGCCAGAGAAATTACCAAAGAAGAATTGATCTCTAAACTAGCAGACTGGTGTAGAGCTAATGGTGTACCAGAAGAGGATATTTTCAACAAAGGCACGAAAAAGACCGACGGTTGGATCAAAGACGCAGGAGACAACGTACACTTCAGGACTCCTATCCTAGGCGATCAGACCAATGGGTTTGGTCAAACAGATTTCATGCTCACTGTCAATCCTAGGTTCCAACAGGGATCTATGATCGGCGGCCAGGGTCAGTATCGTGGAGAGCATAGACACATAGTACTCAGTAGCCTTGCTCGTGCTAGGGGTTTCAAGTACAGTCCTAAGTTCGGTCTGCTACACGGAGATACAGAGGAACCAGTAGAGAATGGTGATGACTGGAATGTGATCGCTAAACAGTTATTGGGACAGACTGCCACAGTTAAAGATGTTAAGAGTGTAGATGCTATCATCTCTTATATCATGAAGCTGCCTAACTACGAAGAACTGATCGCAGCCGCAAGAGAAACACTGGCAAGGCAGGGAATCGAACTGCCAGTCAAAGAAGCGTTTGAAAGTTTCAGACCAGGAAGCATCGGTTGGATGCGTAAAATTATAGATATCTGCAGATGAGAGCATTTGAAATATTATCCGAGAAGTGGAGTAAAAAATATAAAAACTCCATCAACTGTTCTAACCCCAAAGGGTTTAGCCAGAAGGCACACTGTGCTGGCCGTAACAAAAACGAATCGATCAATGAAGCAGAGAAACCTAAAGTAGGACGTGAGATGCCACATCCCGAGGACCGCATAGTGATTGATGGATCCAAAGGTGCTTTCGAATCTCTAGACGAACTAGAGTCAATGGCCAACAGCGTCGAAGACGTTACAGTTAAGTGGGATGGATCTCCAGCTATCTTTTTTGGACGCAACGAAGCCGGGGAATTTGTGTTGACTGACATAGCAGGATTTACGGCCAAGGGCTATCAGGGAAAAGTTACCAGTGCTGATGATTTAGAAAGCATGGTATTGAACAGGGGTAAAGAAGTCAACGATCAGCGTAAACAGTTTGCCAACTCTATGAAAGGCATATGGAATAATTTCGCCCAGATGGTTGAACCTAATTTCCGTGGTTACCTCAAAGGCGATTTGCTTTACTACACGATACCGCCTAAGGACAAGAACAACGATTTTGTCTTTACTCCTAACACAGTGACTTATAATATTCCAGCTGATTCATCTGTGGGACAACAGATAGCTCGCAGCCAGAGCGGTGTAGTGGTACACAAGTATGTAGATTTTGAAGGTAATTCTACAGGTATAAATTTTCCTATAAAAGGCATCAAACAACAGGGACCTGTGCTGATATTACCCCCAGTGGTAGCCAACGAACTGCCGACTATAGATACTGCCAAGTTTAAATCTCTACGACAATATGTCGCGGGCCGGGCCGGTGAGATTGATAAGCTGTTAGACGACAATCAATTGGCCGCCGACAAAATGGGTGACTTTAAAAATTTACTCTATCGCTTTGTCAATGAACAAACAGAAACAGGCAGCTTTTCTCAATTAAACAAACGTTTCCTAAATTGGGTCAACAGCGATCCTAAAGTCAGTGCTCCGAAGAAGGCTAAAATACAGGGATACATCAAATCACATGCTGGTGCTTTCGAAGCCGTGTTTGCTGTCATAGAACAGATGATGACACTTAAAGACGACATCGTTAGCCAGCTGGATCAACAGCAGTCTGATGTTAGAGCCAGCATTAATGGTCAGCCCGGTGGCGAAGGATATGTCAAGGGCGGCAAGACAAAACTAGTACGCAGACTACATTTTACCGCAGCAAATCGTGCCAAAACACGCTGATATCAGCTGATTTCTCTGAACCAATATAAATACTATGCCGATCCCGGAGCGGGATCACGATTTACGAGATAAGGAGAAAAATCATGGCAGATCTAACAAGCACAACAGTAGCAGCTAATTTCAACAAACACGTAATTAGCCAATCAGACGCAGGTCACGAGCTCATCGTTAAAGTTGCTCTAAGCAACATGACTGATGCTAACCTAAAAGCAATCTACAATGCTATCACCCTACCAGGTGGTTCAGGTGGTTCACTACCAGCTAACACCGGTGATGCTTTCACTGTAGCAGGTTTTGGTACAGCAGATGGTTCAGCTTTCGTAAGCGGAACAACTGACGTTGTATACTTCCGTGTACAAGGTTCTGGCGGTACATTTGACACTACAGACGCAGCAGCAGGAACTGGTGCTACTGTAACTGTTGAAGCAGTATTCAAACCAGCACTATAATATTTCCTAGGGATGGGAAGCAAGGGGCGGTCGGTTAATTACTGCCGCCCTTTTTTAATATAAACATTTCAAGGAGATTAAAAATGGCAGATTTATATTCAAGCATTGGTCAAAACACCAAACGAATCATTCCTAGTTCTGAACTAGGAACACCAAAGATCACACCCGTAATTATAAGCACTGCTGGACAGACACTACCCAGCGGTGAAACAGCCTGGGCAGCGGATGACAGCAACAACGACAACTACAGCATTACCAGCGACTATCAAACACAGGGTGATGTATTCCTAGCAGTACAGGCTGTACAACAGTACTGTGAAGTCTATGAAGTGGGCTGTAGCAGTGACAGTCAGCGTTTAACCATAATGGTTAGAGATTCAAGTATCCCCTACGATGACGGTACCAGTTTCCTCAACGAAGGCACTGCTATTACCAAGCTACAGACAGCGGTACGTGCGGCTCTCGGTGGAGCCACAGTTAATGTGTTGATTGGCCAGATTGGCGACAGCGATACAGACGGTTAATCGGAGATTAAAATGGCAAATTTATATTCAAGCATTGGTCAAAATGCACAAAAAGCTACGCATGATACATTTAACTACGGTACTCCAAGAGTCTACCCGTTAGTCATTGTACGCAATGACGAGGGCGATTGGACAGGCTATGCTGACAGCGGCAGTGACTTTTTTAAAGTTCTAAACTATCTACAAGGTCGTGGAGTTGAGATCTACGGTGTCGGCGAAGTTTCAGGCAACGTCTTTACTGTTCTAGTCAACTGGGAAAAAATGCCCAAAGATGCCGGCGAAGACGATCCAGATGTCGCCACTGAACTTGGACTATTTGAAGACGAAGTTAACGCTCTGTTGGGCATTGGCTGTAACTTTGAATACGGCAAGATCATCGGCGGTAACATCAGCTACAACTGTTAATAGTTTTATACGTTAAACTAAGCCCAGTTCGATCGCTGGGCTTTTTTTGCCTCTGTAAATAACACTATGAAATATAGAACCAATCAAGAACGTGGATTTGTAGGTTGTAATAGACTAGGCGAAGATAATTATCAGAGTCGACGTAGTTTCGATTTTGAAGAATATCAGACAGGAGTTTATTTAAACTGGGGTCCTGTGATGACCATTAACGATGATACTACTAAATTTGGTTTCATTACCGCCTATCACGAACACAAAAATCTAGACATACTAAGCTATGTAGTTAAAGGCAAAGTTAAACATCACGACAACCTAGGCAATGATATTATAGCACTATCAGGCCAAATACAGCATATGAGCTGTGGTACAGGTATATGGCACACAGAATCTAATCCCGGACCGGAAGATAATCGCTATCTACAGATATGGGTAGCATCAAATCAATGGATTATGGGATGGGAACCCAAATATACCCTAGTAGATAGATCTCTAGAGTTTGGTATATTACCATTACAGTTGAAAAATACTCGACTAGAAATACGAGCAGGTATTTTGACAGGGTCATACGCACCCACCGGAGCTAGCTACCTCTTACAGTTAGAAGGTTCTAGTAACTGTGCCGGCTATACTTTAAATGAAGGCGACAGTTTAGAAATCACTGGACCATGTAGCATTGAAAGCCAAGGTGGCCACTGTTTGTTGTTTACTATGCTATGACCAGTCAAAGCCATTTATGTAAATACTAGTAGATTATGAATCGATACCGAATAACCACATTAGTAGACATCACTCGCAGTAGACCTTCTAGAGCCGACACTGATGAACTCAAGCATGGTCAGCAGAGCAATTTTAACGCCGTCATGCAGGTCATTGGTCTCAGAGCCAATGTGGCCACAGACTTTGATCCTAAAGTAGACGAGGGTA
>JACCDW010099626.1_pt1 | contig 15823 bp, 12 predicted proteins | sample 7449781 | NCBI WGS metagenome assembly JACCDW01 (sample SAMN15323449, study PRJNA562643) | freshwater metagenome | isolation source: river surface water | place: USA:Blue River Watershed | collected 2017-08-18
ATTGAAAATTTCGATTTCAAATTCTTGTCCGTTATCGAGATAGATTTTATCTCCTTTGATTGATTTTCTACCCTTATCTTTAGGATTTACAATCCAAGCACCGGGTAAATTGGTGCCTTTCTTTTGTTTAACTTTCATAGTTATTCTTTTATTTTTAGTCCTATATCTTTGAGTCTTTTCAAACTCTCAACAGTGTCACTTGAACACTCGACATAAGATTAGCGAACAGCTAAGTTATATATTGTATAATTTTAGATTTGTTTAAAAAAAAAGAGAGGCCATTTGACCTCTCTTGATGCATTTTGTTTATTAACTAATTAAAAGAATAATGATAGGTAAATAGAACCACCTGCATTATCAACTCCTAAATTGAAACTTGAACCATCTCCAACTTTAGAGAAGCCAGGTCCCCATCCATATTCAGTACCAACTGACATCTTAGGTGCGAAGAAATATTGAGCACCTACAAATGCACGAGCATTAACACCGAGTGTATTTGGAGCTTTTGTCTCAACTGAACCAACGGTTGTCTTACCATTTGAAAGACCAAGGCCAAGTTCAGCACCATAATAACCTTGAAGGCGAGTTTTACCACGATATTTCATTATACCTACACCAACAGTTACACCTGATGATTGAGATTTAGTTGAATCTACTGATGAATTAGCATAGTTGATAGCCAACTTACCACGATAAGCGGTATTTGCTGTTTTCATATAAGATCCAGTGATAACACCTGCTTGTTGGAATCCAACTGCTGCTGTGTTTCCTGAATTGTTGAAGAAATTACCGAAATAATTTAAAACTGGAACTGCATCGATTCCAATTGAGTACTCACCAGCTTCAGGAAGAATAGGTGTACCATTTTTTGATTTACATTGCTCTGCACATTGTGCGTTTACGGTAGTAACACCGAAAACAAAGGCCAATGACAAAATCAAACTTTTAATTGAATTTTTCATAAAAAAAATTGTTTTTTAGTCCTATGTTTTTTTCGCATAAGATTGTTTCTTATATTATTTTCATGTCAAAAAGTTTTATATATTTGTTTTATGAAAAATAGAAAGTTACTTGGAATAATTGGATCAGTTTCAGGAATAACATCCATACTGATGTTATTTATTGTACCATTTATATTAATATTTTTCTTCCCAGAAGAAACTAACAACTCAACATTTGTATTAGTTTATTTTGGTATATTTTTCATACTAACTGCTACTGGAAATATAACACTTGAAAAGTCAAATACACCAGTTGAAGTTGATGAAGTACGTGATGAAAAACTAAGTGAGATCCTAAAATCCAAGTAAAATTTGGATTTTTGAAAAAAATACCTTATATTTGTTATAATGAATAAAGAATCGTTTATAAAATCAACATTTTTAAAACTCACATCAAAAACATATCCGTATGGATATGAAGATGATTTCGTGAAGGAAATGCAAGATATCAATGTTTTGCCTAAGAATCTTGAGAAAGATACTCAAGGAAATTATCTCCTAAAAATAGGAGATAGTAGAACTATATTCGCCTCTCACTTCGATACAGCTTGTAAAAGTCAAACTCCTGTAAAACATGTTATTGACGGAAATATTATCAAAACAGATAATACCTCTATTTTAGGTGCTGATGATAAAGCAGGTGTAACTATTATGTTATGGATGATTAAGAACAACGTACCAGGTACTTATTACTTTTTTATCGGAGAAGAAGTTGGATGTATTGGTTCGGGTTTAGCAGCAAAGTTTTTAGAATTCAAAGGTATTTATGATAGAATTATCTCATTTGACCGAAGAGGTACAACATCTATTATTACACACCAATCTGGTACAAGAACTTGTTCAGATGAATTCGGAAAAGAATTGGCCAGACAACTTAACAATCATAAAATTGGTCTTGAATATAAAATTGATAATACTGGTGTTTATACCGACTCTGCAGAATTCACATCTGTAATTCCAGAATGTACCAATGTGTCTGTTGGATATTACCAAGAGCATACAACTACTGAACATCAAGATATTAAACACCTTGAGAAACTAGCAAAGGCGTGTCTTTTAGTAGATTGGGAAAACCTACCTACAAAGAGAGATATGAGTAAAGTAGAATCTAAATGGGATTCCTATGACTCAAGAACTTCTACATCTTGGAATAGCAGAGGATACTCTTCAAGAGGAAACTCTTGGAAAGGTGGCAGTAGAAATTGGAATAACTCTAATTACAGTCAATATGATTATGGACAATATCATGGAAGTGATGATTACTATAATGATTATCCAAGTTATAAGAAAACAAGACGTAGTGGTAATAAAAAGAAATGGGAAACAGAGGAAATTAGTGGACGTGAATTTTTTGACACCGGTGGTGATTTAATTGAATTAAAAACAGGTAATAAAACTGTTTTAGATAGTAACTTTTTGGATAAAAATTATAAATATGATCCTATGAAAGATAAGTTCTTTAATACTTTATTATCAAAGGAAGAAATTGAAATTATCAAAGAACAATATTTAGATATGAACAATCCAAATGATAGAGATTGTTACGATGTAATGGTAAATGCACTAATTTATTGATTAAAGTGATCTATTATGTCAGAATTACTTACTAATTCATCAGGAGCATTAAATATTTGTGATTGTTCTATGTTATGTGTAACTTTGTATCGGCGACCTATTTTTTCGATTATTTTTACTGGTGTTATCATACCATTATACCAATATTCGATTAAAACTATATCGTCTTTTTTATAAAAACTTTTAAACTCAACTAAATAATTCATATAAGTATATATTATGTTTCAGAATCTCAACTTTGATAATGATCTTTGGGAATTCATTATCTCGACATCTGGAATGTCTAGAATATCAGATATTTTAAGACATAATGACACATCTCTATTTAAATTAGAAGGTGACTTTATAAAAGTAGATGAAATTGATACAATATCTTTTGTGCCTAAATCAAAACTTGATATAAGTAATGGATTTTCAGAAGAAAAGTTTAGAACAAAAATTAAGGTTGGTAGATTTGTAAAGAAGTTCTTTAAAAAAGAAACACTTCAAATGTTCTATATTAATGATAGTCAAATTGAAGAGTTTGTAAACCTATTTAAAAGTTACTTTGATAATGATATATCTAAATTTAAGATAGTATCTGGTTCAGAAATAAAAAAATGGTATCATGTTGATAACTATTTCTCACCAAATGGATGTAGAAGTGGTACACTTTGGAATTCTTGTATGAGATATCCAGAGAAAAATTCATATATGAATATTTATGCTGAAAATTCTAATGTTATTAAAATGTTAGTAAATATTGATGAAAATGGAACTGTTAAATCAAGAGCTCTTCTTTGGGAATCAGCTCAAGATTCTAATGGTAACATATATAAGGTTATGGATAGAATATATTCAGTATATGACCATGAAGTAACCTCATTTAAAAAATGGGCAGTTGAGAATGGATATATTTACAAGTATGAACAATCTGCTAAATCTGAAAGACTTTTTGTAACACCAGATGGTGTTAAAGATCTTCAGTTAAAAATTCAACTCGAAACTTGGAAATTAAGAAGATATCCCTATATAGACACATTTAAATTTTTTAATCATAGAGAAGGTGTATTATCGAATAATGATAGATTTAATTATGACTTTATTTTAGTTCAAAATGATGGATCATTAGAAAGAATTGAAGAACCAGAGCCAGAAGAAGATAATTGGTAAAAATATTTAAAAAAACCTCAAATTTGAGGTTTTTTTATTTTAGGCAGATAAGTAACTATGAATATATAAAATAAAAAGTTACTTATGGCAAGACAGTCAACACGTAGTACAAAATCGAGAGCGTCTACTAAAAGCTCTGCTCAGAAAGAAATTGATGAAGCTCTTCGTCAGTATGAAAGAGATAAAACACAAAGAAAAAATGCATCTCTAACAAGAGAGTCATTTCAAAATTCTACAGATGTTAGATTGTCTGATAAACAGAACGATCTTTTTAAAGGTATTCGAAATAATACATTGACTGTGGTTCACGGTCCTGCGGGAACTAGTAAGACATTTACTAGTTGTTATACCGCATTATCACTTTTAGCGGATAGAAAAATTGATAAAATAATCATAACAAAGCCTATTCAAGAAAGTGGTGAACAAATTGGTCTTCTACCAGGGACAGTTGATGAAAAAACAGATCCATATAAGCAATCATACTATACAAATTTTTGTAAAATTTTAGATAGAGCTACAATAGATTGGCTATTCTCAATAGAGGAGATAGTCTTTGAACCACTTGCCTATATGAGAGGATCTACTTATGATAATAGTATAATGTTGTTAGATGAGTGTCAAAATGCATCAATCAAACAATTGATGCTTTGGGCTACTCGATTGGGAAAGGAATCTAAAGCAGTAATGATGGGTGATACATCTCAATATGATGTTAAGAAAAAAGACTCTGGATATGTTGATTTTATAAATATGACTAGAGATATGGAAGATTTATATATTTTCGAATTTAAAAATGAAGATATTGTTAGAAATAAATTTTTAATTGAGCTAACTAATAGATATGATAAGTATAGATCCGAAAGACCCAATTTATAATTGAAAAATGGATACTTTTAATATATAGTTAATGAAGAATAAAGATGATTTATTATATGATTTGATTTTTTCTGATAGAAAAGATTTTTTAATTGATTTAGGAGACTATATAAAAGACATATACAAATATGATGAGTTTATAGATGAAGTAAAAAATATTTTAAATAAATCAAAAGTTAATATTGTTAACAATTCTATTGATGTAAATAGTAAAACAGTATTATGGAAATTAAAAGTTAAAAGGTAAATATGTGGATTATTAATAATGATACTAATAAATGGACACCAAACACTGAAAAATTAGCTGTTTCAGATTTTGAATCCCTTAAACAAGAGTTAAAAAATTTAAGATTCTATCAAAGAGTTTTGAGCGGTGCAACCTTTGTTAGAATTGATGACATCAATAATATATACGATGTAATATCAAATAGAATCCCAAAAACTTATAATTATATAAGTTCACACTCACCATATGTAAAACCTTACTTTGACTCCATTGAAAATGAGTATCTTATATCTTCTAGTCAATCTCTTTATGATTTTCAAGAAAAATATTTACCTGAATATGGTCTTACTTTAAAAAATCTCTTTACACCTAAAAGATTGATAGATGATCAAGCAAAAAATATACTATATGTTGATGTAGCAACCAATGATATGATTGATAATCTAACTGATAGAAAACCTGCTCTTTCTATCGATGGAGTTATATTAAAAAATGGTCATCGTGTATTAGTAAAAAATCAATATTCACTAATTACAATAGGTAGTAGTATAGACCCTAAAACATATTTTGATGGAAACTATCAAGTTTATCAGGAAACTGGGTCAGATATAACATATCTTGTTTATAACTCACAAAATGGAATTTATTATTATAATAAAGATAGGTTAGTAAGAGATTCAGATTTAGATTTATATGAAAATCTATTAAAATATAGCGTAGTAGTAAGACTTGGAACTGTTAATAGAGAAACACAATGGTCTCTACAGAGATTAACAAGTGGATTTTTTCCAGAATATTTAAATGGAGAAAGTGTCTACTTTTTACAAAAACAAAATTTTATTCTCAGAAATAGAATGGATTACAATAATCTATTTGAATTAGTCCTATATGATACAATAAAACACGGAACACAATCTTTCATATCAGAAGGTTTAAACTATACTATACCAGAAAGAACAATAACAGTTGGAGAGTTTGGAATCATAATAAATCATCAAGAGGAATCAACGAATATAATAAATTGTAAATATAAAACTAATTTAAGATCAATTACAGAAACGACTAAGTATTATTGGATTTGTGGTGATGATGGAACTTTCTTAAAAGTTGATAAGATAACCTTTAATATCGAAAAGGTTAAACTTTTAGAAAAACTGGTTGATCCTAATCCAGGAATACCAAAAGATCCAAAAATATACAAAGATTCTGGTACTGTTTTAACTCAGTTAAATTCTGTTTCATTTTTTAATGATTTAAGAGGAGTAGTTGTTGGTAAATTTAACCAAATTTGGGTTACTACAGACAGTGGTCAAAATTGGTCAAGAATAAATTTGCTAGATTTTGATGGATATAATTACAATGTTGCTGTCTATTCATCCATTAATTCATTTTTTGTGGGTGGTGATAATGGTATATTTTTAGAATTTATCTATGAATATGGAAATTGGACCGCGATTAAAAGAAGAGTTTCAAAATTTGTAGACTCTGATGATGAATATCTATTAGTAGATGATATAACTGATTTGAAATACTTCAACTACTCTAAACAACCTTACTTATCAAGTACTAGCAGTTTTGTGGCAATTTCCGCTAAAAATGATAACTTATGTATATATGATATTAATAATTCAGTAAGTAACTATAGCTTCATATATTTAGGTAATCCAACATTTTCAGACATAAGTAGTATAGATTTTTCATATTCAGACTCTAAACTATACCTTAGTTCATTTGAAAATATATACACCGTAGAGCCACTTCAAGGAACATTCTCAGGAACAGAGTCTAATGTAATGTTGGCAACATATAGCAATTTTTACACACAATCGGGTATAAACTCAATATATGTGTATAATAATACTGACATTCTTTTCACAGGTAATAATACACTTTGGAAGATATATGCATCATCAACATTTTCTAATGTATATGATGCTACTTTTTTAACGGAGTTAAAACCAAGACTTTTATTTTTAGACTATGATGCTGGATCTAGACTCTATTGGTTTGATGATTATGGTCAATATAGGCTTCCAAATAGGTATCTTGTACCAGTGAGTTATTTAATAGACTCATCAGCTGTTACAGAAACAAACATATCATTTACCAAAAACACAAGTCAAGTATATGATAAGATTACAAATAGTACTTTCAGCTATTTTGAAAATAACTGGATAACATATTGGAAAGATAGATTAAAAACATTTGAATATTATTCACATATTGGAGATGGATTTAAAGTAGAGCCATCTTTTAATTTTAAAAGTTCTGACTTTTTATCAGGTGTTTTCACATATTCATCAAATGATATAAGTGCTGATTATAATGATTTCGGTGGTCTAATGCCATCCACTACCAGTAGATTTAGAAGTGGAACTAGTACAATTTCAAGTCCAGTGAATTACTTTTCATTATATTTTCATAAGTTTTTAGGAATTTGGGCAATTACCATAGGTGCGACACATAGTGCACCAGAAAAAGGTGATGTTATAAACATAGACTGTGAACTATTCAATGGCAATTTTATAATTAATAAAATTTACTCAGAAACTGATGGATTGAATACAATATATTTTCAATACTTTTTTACTGAATTTAATGAAAATATAACAAATAATTTAAGTGGATTAAATGGTGAGATTAAGGTTAGAAATCTTAATAGGTATCCAACTAAAACCGGTGGTGTAAAATCATTTACAGCCACATATTCTGTGGGATATACACCTGGATCTTATGTTAAAGTTGATTCAACAAGTAATACTGGTGGATTGGCAACATTTGATATTGAAATAAATGGTGCTAAAAACCTATCATCAATAAGTGTTAATGAATCAGGATATGGTTTCTCAATTGGTGATGTGGTAACAATACCAAATACTAGTATTGTAGGTGGATCATCAGATATAGAGTTAACAGTAACTGAATTAGATTACTCGTCTCTATTTATAGAGAATTTTAAAAAACATTATATAAATAAAGCATATGATGTAGAGGTTGTAAATAAAAACTACCTTAAACCAGATTCATCACCAATCGGTGTAACACAATCATTTCAAATTACAGGTAAATATAGTCAATTTTCGGCCTATTATAATCTACAAACAAATATTGAAGTTTTAAATACGAGTGGGTATCTATTAGAGGAAGATCTTTTATATCAAAATGGATTTTTAAATTTTGGATATACGCCAACTTATAATTTACTGAGCTATCTTAATTACATAGACCCATCTAGATACAAACCATCTAAAGAATTTTTATCTCTACCAAAATATGATGATATACCTGGACCAGACTCAGGTATTGCGGATACAAGTGTAGTAAATGATAACATAGTATATGTTGATTTTATATCAGGAACTTATTCTGGACAATTAGAAGCAAATAAATTATATTTTGGAGTAAATCTTAAAAATATATGGGATAGCTTCTTACTTTGGACATTTGTTGATGTTATAATTAAAGATGGTGATTCATATCCACCAATTACTGGTGGGTCAACCTACACAACAAAAAGATTAATAATTATTGATAAATTTTATGATGATACCACATATACCGAACCTTATTATGTTTTAGTATTTCATGATAAATTTTCAGGAACTAATACTGTTTCAGCGATAAGTATACATAGTAGAAGAAGTCTACAGCAAATATCAGATGATTTACAATATATCAATAGACTACAGAGACCTTATGAAGATGCTGATGGATTAAAGTGGTCAGAAAAATCTATAGAACCAGGATTTTCTTATACTAATTATGAAACTGATATAAATTTTAAAATACCAACAGATTCTTATACTAAGATTTTACTATCTGACTCTCAAATAATAGAAGATATATCTGGAATAGTATATACAGACTATAAATATGAATTAGCTATTCAAATTATTAATTTAGAAAATAAAATAGAACTACCGGTATCGGCAGTTTTACAATCTATTAATTCAAAATATCAATTTTCATTTAATACTTTTCACGGACTGAAAGACGGACAGGGAGTAGTAGTTTCACTTTCAAGTGGAACTTTCTCAAACTGGCCAAAGTTATTGGGATATCATGTTATAAAGTATTTAGATGGAAGTGCATTTGAAATAGACGTTCCATTTACTGGATTTATACCAGCAGATAATTTAAAAATAACCTTTACTAAAAAAGATCCATTTTTAAATTTTGAACCAGTTGATATTTTTGATTTGGGAATTAATGATAAAGAGATAAAACAATCTGTAAAAATACTACCTGAAAACTATGATATAATTGGGTCAAAATACTTTTTAAAAAATGTAGATCCTAAAAAATATAGATTCAGATTAATAGATGGTTTAGATTTAGTAAAATTAACAGAAGACTTTTATTGGATTTTAGACGCAGAAGTTTCAGATGCCATAATAGGAATGGACTCTAATCAAAATCTTGTTTGGTATACCGGCGTTTGGGAAGGTGGAAGATGGTTTGGTGGAACCTGGATATCTGGAACTTGGAAATCAGGTGATTGGTATGATGGTGTTTGGACTTCCAAAATGATTACTGATAATTTATTGAGAGTAAAAGTTGATAATGCTTTAACAAACTCATATAATAGTACGTGGTATACTGGAAGATGGTTTGGTGGAACCTGGGAGAATGGAACCTGGTATGCTGGAAGATGGTATGGTGGAAATTGGGATAATGGTAGGTGGTTTGATGGAACCTGGAACGATGGAACCTGGAATAATGGCGTTTTTTCAGGTGGAATTTGGGTTCTTGGAACTTGGAATAATGGGATTTTTAATACAGATAGTAGTCTTTCATATTGGCTAGATGGTAAATTTTTAGGTGGTGATTTTGAAAATGGAATATGGTATAATGGTGAATTTAATGAAATAGGCACTAATAAATCAAGATTTGGAACAAAGTCCTTTAGTACAAGAAATTCAACTTGGTACGGTGGAAAATTTATAAAAGGTGAATTTCACTCTTTTTTAAATACAAATGATAAAGGACTTCCTGATGTTTCTGAAATACATAAGTATTCCAATTGGCATTCTGGAATATTTAATGGTGGCATTTTTTACGGTGGAAATGTTCATAATATAAATTTCAATTCTGCTGTTTGGCAAGGTGGAATTTTAAATGAAATAGATGTTATTCAAATAAAAAGTAATACAGAATATAATCATTTTGTACTAGATGGAATCTATAGGTTTAATATAAAAGATACATTCTATATAGTGGATAAATTTTTAGAAGGAACATATTCTGTATTTGGAACAACTAAAAATCCAAAAAAATATGTAGTTTTAGATACTACAATTGATGAAGAATCAAATAGAACTGAGGTTTTTGTAGATGTTCAATTAAATGAGATTTTATCTGTTAACACTGGATTAATTGACACAGGAATAAAGTGTGTTTCATTATTTGAAAATTCTGTTTTTAATAGTGGTATATGGTTTAATGGTGTATTTAAAGATAGTTATTTTAATGGTGGTATGTGGTACCATGGGTACTTTGATGGAATTTGGGGATAAAACTTAATATATAATAGATGAAAAATAGAATAAGGAAATTTACCGAAGCAGTAGAATCAAATAAATTCTCAGAAGTAGTTGACGAAGTAAAAAAACTAATTGAGAAGACCATTGATAAGTCAGGTGGTGAGTTTAAATCATTTATTGACTCATATTTGAAAAATCCAGATGATATTAAAATAGAAGGTCTAATAAATGATTCAGATATTTATGATTTCTATTTGAAATATAGAAATCAAATTGACGAATGTTTAAATGAGATAAAATTCTATGATAATCCACCATCTGAACTAGGTGTTTTTGGAATTTATGAATATACTATAAGAGCTACTAAGGAATCAATTACCGAATTTATTAAGAGTCTATCTTAATAAATTTAAGATATCTTGTTGGAAATGAAAGTAATTTAATATTATTATCAATATTGTTGAAAACTTTAATAGTGAAAAAATAAATCCAAATAAGTTAGTGATAAAAAAATTGGAATATTTATAAATTAATCTCATAATTATATTTAAAAATAAAAGTGTTAAAAACACTACCCAATGATGCAATGAGTTAGTTGCTAATCCGAAAAGTATCCATAGTATTTCTAAAAATGAAAATAGTGAGTAGATAATAAAAATGTTATACTCCTCATTAGTTTTAAAATCTGATCTATCCACATCTTTTTTAATAACCTTTTTAAAAGTTTTTGCCCAAAATCTAATTTTATTAAATTTTAAAAAATTTATTAAATTAGAAAATGAAAAAAATAACACTATTAGTCCAGTAAGGTAAAAAATGTTTGAAATCATAAAAAAAATAATATTTTTTATTTATTATATAAATATTAATAAGTTTGTTTGTAGAGCAGACAGAAGTAAATATATATATATAAAAAGATTAAAATTTGTAATGGTTACACCACTATATAAACACTTAAAAGAAAACGGAACATCTTTTTACGCTTTTCCAGGTGCAGCCGAGGATATATCAGCAGCTTATCAAAATTCAAACTATAAAATGTATTTTTCAAAATATGTTTTATTAGACTTTCCGATTCAAAATTTAATAGAGGAGAATAATTCAGGTGGAACAGCATCCGAAAATCTTCATTGGGACTTCTCAGTTTTTCAAACATTAGCTGTAAATCAGGCACCAAATTTTGCTGAGCAAGTTATAGAGTCTTTAAGAAATTATGTGGCTAACCAAGAAATAACAATTAGAGAGTCGAAGTTAAACAATACTGAATACTATTATGATCATACAGCTTTATCAACAACAGCTGAAAAGATATTCTTTAAGTGGTGTAAAAAGTTAAATTTAATAGGATTTGAACCAGCATTACCAGAAGATGAGTACATAGATACACTTACAGAATTTGAAAGGAAAAATTTAGCAGATACAACTTATTTTAAAGAATATCTGTGGAAAGAGAGGGAAGTTTCTGAATATACCATTGTAGAAGTAGATAGTACAACTGCACCAATTGATGGTGACTTTGTAACAACTGGAGATCAGGCTTTAAAATTAGTATTTAATAGTATAACAAATTTTAGAGAAGGTGATGTTATTGAAGTTAGTAATATTAATGACTTACCATTGATACAAGATGTTTTTGATCCATCATCTACTGAATGGTTAGGATCTGTAAAATTTAAAGTATTAGGTGTTACGGTTAACACAAATGACGGACATGACGTAGTAGTTGATTTTGCAACAATAATATCAGCTTCACCAGGATTAGACGGAACAGCAAAGCTTGTATACCATAGATTTGTTAAATATATTGGTGAGGTAAATGGTGTTTCAAATGTTCAATCGGCCAACAAAGCATATACTGAAGTGTATGCTCACGTTCCAGACCATACAGGAAGAACACCTGATGTTTTATTTAGAACAGTAGCTGATGAAAATTACAAGCCAGGTCTTATATTTCCAATAATACCGAATCAATATCAACCCGAGATTATAGGAGCAGAATTATTTTCATCACCAATAGTTAGTTCACCACAAAATTATCCTGGGTCATATTACGGTCATTTTGATACAGAGGATTTTACATATGAAGTGGCTAATGGTGATTCTTTAAGAAGAAGTGGTGATTATTTTGGAGTTGATGGTGATATAAATACACCGATAATAAACGGTGATACAATTGATGGTATTGTATTAGATTTTAATACATCACACTATGTCAAAATGAATCTAAAAGATAGATCACTATCTAATTTTGATCAATTTAACGCGCTTGAAGTAAATAATACACCACCTCAAGATTTTGAATTTAATGCAATTTTATGGTATTATACAGTAGAGGATAATAGAGGTAATAAAACTACAAATCTATATGGTATATCTTTCTTAGATCATCCAGATAATAATCCAAAAGATGAGGAAATATCACTTAGATTCCCACCATATAAAAAGCTTGTAACAAATGGATCTCAAGATGGTACATCATATGCATTCTCATTGAATCTAAATTTTAATATTATACATGATAATCCAATAGACACATATAATCCAGAATCAGTTAACTCATTATTTAGTATGAATTTGTTTAATGAAGCTATGAAGAGATTAGCATCTGCTAATGATAGTTTTTTTAATATAATAAGTGAGCATTCTGCTATGAAAGATGAAATAACTGATTTAAAGCAGTTATTATATAGTCAAAAAGATTTTGCAACCATAAATGCTCAAATTTCAAATTTAGAAGAGCTTCTGAAACTATATAGCACACTTCAAATTGAATCATCAGATACAATTGAAATAGAGATGAAACCGGATGAAAATCCACCAACTATGTTATTAAATAGTTTGGATAGAAGGTATACAAAAATTGAAAATGTTTTAACAACAGATATGTATAGTTCTTCTGGAATCATACCATACTTTGTAAATGTACCTGATAAAAAAGATTTCATGGTTAATATAACAAATAATGATGAGGTTGAATTAGAGTTACCAAATAATGATAATCTTAAATTAGTATTTACAACTGATTTGCAATATAGACAAAGTGTAGATATATACATAACTGGTTCAGAACTATCCAGTCAGAATAAAAAACTAGATATCTATCTATCAACTGTTAACCCAATTGGTATCGCTACGGCATCAGCAACTGATGAAACAGAAATCGAAACACTTTTGGTAAGTGATATAGATTTACCAGTATTTTATAATAAAATAACTACTCAACCTAATTCTGCAAAAACTTGGAAAAAATTCAACTTTGACATAGATCTAAGTAAAGATATATTTTTAACTTCTAATAACATATTAGAAATTTATTTAGAATCTAACGAAAATATAGTCTATAATTCTATTAAGCAAGGAGACCAATATTTTCTAAATAACCTATTTATAGGAACTAGTTCAGTATTTGACTTTTCTGGTCAATATGAGATATCAAATGTTGGGGCGACTGGATCTATAATTAGATTTGACATAACAAATAATACTGATTTTGTTGATTTTGCAACAGGTCAACTTCCATTAACAATACATTCATCAACATCAACATTACTATCAAATAATCCATACATATCAATAAATAAGGGTCAAATTATTACTATAACTAGAATAAATGAGGAAGAACAAACTCCTGTTTCAGAAAAATATCTAATTAATGTAAAAGATATACAATATTAATACAGTTTAAAGTTTTTTATTTAATATATAAGTAAATATAAAACTATAATTTATGTGTATAGGTTGTCCAGGTGCATCAATTTTTGGTAATAAAAGTCAATATATAAAATTACAAAATTCTGATTTTGTAGCAATAGAGGGTTCAAACACCATTGAAAGACTAATAGGTAGTGATATAAGAATTCCATACAAACAAATTTTAAAAAGCAGGGTTATACTAAAGGCAGGACAAGCAAACTACTTACTTAATCATTTAGGACTAGGCGATAATGCTACTTTTTTAGCAATTAAAGCTACATACAATACTTCTTCGGTAAATGAAGAAGATAATTATGTCGATTATTATTATTATAATGACCTATCAACAAGATTTTCATTTAATCAATTGATGGTACTAACTGGAAATTCAGGTAACAGAATACAACAGTTATATTTAACAAATCCAAATACGAAATATCCAGTTACATTGGATGTTATGGTAGCAGTTATTGATGATGAATATTCATTTTTCAATGATACTGTTAACCAAAGTGCTACAACTTTTACAGGACTTTCATATACTGATATTGCTAGCTATGTTGTTGGTCAGTCAATTGTAATAAATGATGTTAATGGAAGACCACTTATTTATCTAAATTTAGCAAATATAAATTCAATTTCAAGATCTAGTAAAATTCTAACAATAGAGGATGACACATTGGGAAATATATTATTATTATTTTCTACTGAATATGATTCTATACAAGCTCACTCATTATTAGCATATGTATTATCTAATCCTGAAATAAACATAGCAAATATTGATCCTTTAGCAGATGATATTGATCCATTTGTTTACTTTTACTCATATGTAGGTAATACTGCATCTGGATATACAATATCATCATCAATGACATCATCTATCCCATCTTATGCAGGTGGAACATATGCAATATTTGGATATACTTTCTCAACAACACTATCTTTATCAACATATGGACCTACCATAAGTAAATCATATGTTTTAGACTTATTAGTAAGTGGAGTAAATGATAATAGAGATGGTACTATGAGTATCACAGCTTCTAATATAATACTAATAGGAACAGATAGTACGACAGAGGTATCATCAATAACAGGAATTGGTACATATTCAGTCGAGTTTGACTTCTCAGATTTAGCTCAAAATTACTTAGATGGTGTTATTATATACCTAAATATAACAACTTAAAAAGATTAATAAAAATGGCATATAGCTTAGATAATTTTTTAGGACCTTACAGTACCGTTGATAAATTATTAAAAATTTACAACTCTAAAGGTATTCTTGATAGAACTATAGATCCGTTTAAAATTGTTACTTCAATATCTTCGAACAATTTAGTAATACTTAAAACTAGAAGTTCCTCAATAACGCTGGATTTCTCGACATCAACTGAAGCAAAGTTAGCTCTTGAGAAAATTCAAACTGCTATAACAACACTAACAACAAATACATCACCACTTTTTGTTGACCGATATATAACAAATTATGTAAGTTCAGTTGGGGCAACTGGTCCACAAGGAGCAAAAGGAGCAACAGGTGAACAAGGATTAGGTGGATCGGGTTCGGGTTCAACTGGTTCTCAAGGTTCTACAGGATCACAAGGAAATACTGGTCCTCAAGGTTCTGCAGGTAGTGGAACTGGGGCAACTGGTCCTCAAGGAAATACTGGTCCTCAAGGTTCTGCGGGTGGTGGAACCGGTGAAACTGGTCCTCAAGGTTCTACAGGATCAACTGGTTCTCAGGGTTCAACTGGTCCTCAGGGTTCTACAGGATCAACTGGTCCTCAGGGTTCAACTGGTCCTCAGGGTTC